>Ga0193958_1000237_pt1 | contig 22775 bp, 19 predicted proteins | sample FB_1_MG_FD_140320 | JGI IMG/M metagenome (GOLD analysis project Ga0193958, IMG submission 140320) | Microbial mat bacterial communities from the Broadkill River, Lewes, Delaware, United States - FB_1_MG | ecosystem: Environmental > Aquatic > Freshwater > River > Microbial mats | place: USA...
CATGAAGGCCGCTACTATATCTTTGATGACTTCAAGGTTTATCAGGAGTTTCTCACGGTTGGTGAAACCTCTTATCGTAAAGTGATCATTGGTGGAGGCCCTAAAGGTGAAACCTTAGTGTACGGTTTGCGTAGTGAAGACAAGAAGAAGCTAAGCGGCATCGCATCCGAAGAGATGTTTAAGGGTACAATGTTAGCGGCAGAAGAGTTCTATGGTGAGATACGTGCTGAAGATGGGCGTTTATATGTTTTTGATAGCCTTGAAGATATGAAAGCCATGCGTATGGTTGGTGAAGCTCCCTACCGTTATACAGATATTGGATCTGGCCCTGAAAAACAGACGGTTGTATATGTACTAAATAAGCATAACAAAAAGCACAAACCTGTGATGCTTATGGAAAAATTTAAGAAGCATTACGGCCTGTAAAGCATAGGGCTAAGGCTTTTGTTTATGGATAAAATTCCCATTTCAAAAGCTGTAGCCCTTGTCCTATAGTATTAACCTTCATTTCCCCCAATCTTGGCATCGTTAAAGTGTCCCCATCCCCATATATACCGATGAGAATCTATCAATCTGCGTCTCATTTTGCGACATGTGGTTATATCGTAGTTACTTCACTCTAAAAACAGATTAAAAAAACAACTAACTCTTTGTTTACTATGCTCTTTTAAAAAATGGATAGCGCCTTGCTTACTTTACAAAAAAGAGCTTAGGAGCGCCCATATGTTTTTACATAAAAACAAAGTATTCCAGTTAATTGATAGTAAAAGTATCGGTGGTATTGAGACACATGTGCTTTTACTGTCGGAATGGGCGAAATGCCAAGGAATCAACAATGAGGTTCTTTTTTTGTCAGAGCATAAAAGTAATCCCTTAGGGGAACGACTTACCATGAAAGGGATTCCTTGGAGATATCTGCCAAATATTAAGTCTGCTCTTAAAACATTTAAGACAGAAGCCATGCTATTAGCTACCCACGGTTATAAGTCTGGAATTATTGGCCGCTTGTTAGCATCCATTGTGAATGTGCCTGTCGTTTCAACCTATCACTCTGGTGATTTAGGGCGTGGGAAAGTACGTTTTTATAGTTGGCTCGACATACAAACATCTTGTTTGGCTGATCAAGTCATGTGCGTTAGTGCAGATATTCATAAAAGAATTCCATCACCTGCTCATCAGATTGAAAATTTCGTTAAGCGCCACCATTCGCCACGTACCCAAGGAAAACAAATTGCTTTTGTAGGACGCTTGTCAGAGGAAAAAAATCCAGAGAGCTTTGCTCGAATTACCCGAGAGCTTTCAACAGCATACGCTATACATATGTATGGAGATGGAGAACTAAAGAACACCCTAAGGGGGTACTCTCATATAATTTTTCACGGTGAAGTGCAAATGGATGCGCACTGGAACGATATTGGCCTACTGTGCATTACCAGTAAGTACGAAGGGCTACCTCTAGCTGCCCTTGAAGCGATGTCCCGTGGTATACCGGTCATCAGTTATGCTATTGGTGGCCTCCCCGATTTAATCTCACATAATGTGAATGGTTGGCTTGTATCACCTGATGATGAACAAGCATTTGTTATGTGTATAAATGAATGGGCCAACTTAAACAGTGTAGAAAAATCTGCATTGTCAGAGCGTGTTATTAATCGAGTAGAGAATACTTATACATGTGATGCTGTATGTCCAAAGATATTTAATATCTATAACGCGGCGATTCATAGTAAAAAGAAAAAATTCTTATAGAGGCAGCAAAGCCTTATGAGCAGCATTTCAAATAAGAGTATATTTTATATTTTCCCGATAGTTGCCTGGGCAAGTGCCGTAAATGCTTTATTACCTAGCCTTCTGAACACCTTATCAAAGCCGTTTAGTAATGCTGTTTCTCATGGATTTGGACATAACTATGTTCTTTGGTTAAGCTTAATACTATCAGCCAAAGTTTTACTTAATACCAACCTAAGTCATAAGTCTAAGGTATATTTACCATACTTAAGCTTGTTAAGCATTTTTTTGATACTACCAAGCGCAACTACAAGCTGGTTAATTTGCTCTATGGCTTGCGTTTTTTGGTTTTTATCCTTTAGGGAAACCAGCGATAAATGCAAGTTTGAAAAAGCCTCCATATTAATACTCTTGGCAATATCTATTAGAGAGCCAGTGTGTCAGTTACTGCTTAGTCTATTTTCCAATGAAATCCTAAGGTTTGATGCCTGGGCTAGTGGCTCAATACTAGATATTATTTATGGTAATACAGTGATACAAAATAATTTAATCCATAAAAATGGTGGTCATTCGTTATTAATTTTAACCGGCTGCTCTGCTTTAAGTAACATATCCTGGGCTCTATTACTGTGGATGAGTCTAACACTCTACATACACAGCACCCTGAAGACCTGTGACTACTGGAGGGTTGTAGGCGTTATTTTTACAGTGCTAGTTATTAACTGTTCAAGGCTTGCCCTGATGGCCCTAGAAGAAGATTACTATCGAGTACTTCATCAACAGGGGGGCTCTATGCTTATAGAAACCATTACTCTCGTATTGACTGCCTTTTGGGTAAAGTGGAGATGATAAGATGAATATAAATATTATTATAATTCTTTTAGCATCTACACTCATTGCTCCCATTAATAGGGTTTATAAGCATTACCAAAACATAGCCAATTTACATGAAGAGAACCCTACTTACTCGTCACCAGTTGATCTTATATTTTTAGGTAAGCGCCCTATTCTTAATCAAGGACCATACGAATTAGCAGGGTACAGACATCGTGATTGCTCAGGGAGTATTGCGATCGTACGGCTGTATAGAAATTCCGAAGGTAGTCATATCCTTAAAAGTAAAATACAAGGAATAAATATAAACCATGGCGTGATATTCAATGGCAAAGTTTATGATGATTTTCCTCAATTGATATTTACTTATGAACAAATAAAAATAAAGTTCCAGTCATTAATAGGGTTAGACGTTACTCCATTAACAGCGACGGCGTTTGCGGAAAAGGGTTCTTGCAACATAGCTGCATCTCTCGCAGGTTTTTATCAAAATGAGAAAATCTAGCGAAATTTTAACGATGGATAGCCTTTCAAGATAATGTCCTTTTCTTTCAACGACTTAGGTTTATGGCTTGTTTTTTGCTTTACTCTAGTAAAAAGCAGGAGGTCATTATGAAAGCCTTAAAGAACAGAAAAAAGTTAATTTTTATAAGTCTTTGGGTAAGTTCAGACTTATTGTACGCTGCCTCAGATGCAACAGATACGCTAGTTAATATTGAAGTTAACGAAACTCTGTTAGAGGAAGTTCGCCTCGCCCTTCCAGAAGGTACAGTAGCTAATCAGGAATATCTAAAGCCCTTATATAACCCTAACATCTCTCTACAAGCTGATGCACATGTCAGCATTACGTTTCTCGATGAAGGTGCAGGATACCGGAACTCCCTAGGTTATTTCACGTTTAGCGATACTACATTCGATGATATTTCATTCGGAGATATTGATTTAGATGGTTCAGGGTATATTGGAATTAAAGAGCTTCAAGCGATTGAGGGTCTTGAAACAGGGATGGTTTTCAATAATGTGTCTGAAGCTGGCGGTGGTGGATCACTACTCACCGGAGATACCGTTGTATTAGGTGGTGCAAGCATCACTGATATCAACGGAACAGATTTTAATATGACAGGAGGGTCGATTTTTACAGCAGGTACAAATATCGGCTTTTTCTTAATGCAAAACGCGTGGACAGGATCTCAGGTGAATGGCTGGGATACAAGTTATGCTGATCCTCTAACCATGTACACCATTGACTTTTTAAATCCAGAAAACAACGAGTTCGCAACGATTGATAACGTTGATATAAATTCAAGGCACGTAGCCATGATGACTTCGCTTGCGGATGAGAATGAGCTTATTCTCGGCTTTGAAGATCTCGTCAGGCTTTATGGTGATAATGATTTCAACGATGCTGTATTTCGAATAAGAACTGACCCTGTAGAAGCTTTATTTGCTGAAGTTCCAACGGCCAAATCTGTTATTGATTTACAAGCGGCTCCTGGTCCTGAAGCCGGAAAAGGGATTGCTAGTGCAATTGTCTTCGCACTGGGCTTGTTATTTCTCATAAGACGACAAGGCATACAGCATGATAGGAGGACCCGCCATGATAGCTAAACTATCCAACCTCCCCCTCCCTATTCAACACACATTAATTTATGCATCAGCATTGGCCTTATCTAAAGGCTTTGCGCTTGTGATGGTGCCTGTAGCTACACATTTTTTAACGCCAGAAGATTATGGCCGTTTAGATGTGCTTCAAACCTTAGCAGATCTATTAAGTATCGTTATTGGTATGGGGTTGGCAGAAACACTATTTCGATTTGCAGGCAGTGCAGCAGATGAGTCCGAAAGAAATAAAGCGGCGGCCAATATTTTTGGTCTCGCACTCATTATTGGTCTGCTTGCATTGATTTTCGGCCAACTGGCAGCACCTGTCATTGCTAAATGGCTTCCTGGAGAGATGCAAGTTAGTGAAGTTCGGCTGATTCTTGCAAGCTTATCTTTGGTTGGAACAATTCTTGTTCCTTTAGGCTGGTTACGAATGCAAGGCAAAGCATGGGGTTACTTTATAGGCACTGCAGGTAGAGTTTGTCTGCAGGTATTTATTGCGGTTCCTCTGTTATATATGGGTTATGGTGTAGTGGGTGTACTTACCGCAACGCTCGGCTCAGCTATAGTATTGTCCGGCTGGGTGGTTAGACAGCAATACCTAAGTACAGGAATAAGCTTTGAATTTGCACGTTTTAAGGCTTATACCTTTTACGGTGGCCCGCTAATTTTTGTAGGGATCTCCGGTTTTATTTTAGGAAGCTTTGACCGCTGGATTCTGGCTAGTGTTGTAGGCACAGCGGAGATGGCTCAATATGCGGTTGCCACAAAGTTGGGTTTAATGACCGCCGTACTAGTGCAACCATTTGATCTATGGTGGCATGCGAAACGATTCAACTGTCTTAAAGAAAATAATGGCAAACAACGCTGTGCAGACATCGCCTTTCTAGGAGTGTGCATCGCCATGTTATCAGCGCTCGTTATCACCTCTCTTGGCCCTACCCTTATTCGTATACTAACTCCTGCGGCATATCATGGCGCTATTCAATATATTCCTTGGTTGGCTGGCTTAGCTGCGTTGCACAATATTACCGCAACGCTAGGGTTTGGGTCGCTAAGTAAAGAAACAACGGTTAAACCCGCGCTGATAGATGGTCTTGCAGCGACCATCGCATTGATAGGTTATTGGCTGCTAATTCCAACTTTTTATGCCTGGGGAGCCATTGTCGCAACAACGTTAGCGCTGAGTTTAAGACTGGTCGCTATATTTATTATTAGCCAAAAAACATTGGTACTTCCCTATAACACTAAGTCACTTATTTATCTTGGTGCTGCACTGGTCTTAGCACTTTATCTCATGCCGTCGCAGCCTATGAGTATGGCTGTTTTAGCTGAAGCGACTGCCGTCATCCTAAGCTTTTGTTCACTCGCTATGCTGTTATCACCTATTCGCATTCGTAGCGTACTACCTTTCAGCTTTTTTGCACTTAGAAAATGATGAGAAGGAGAGCGAATGAATAATTCTTTATTGATACATCGCTGGCAGCAGGTTTGGATAGCAATTGGCTCTGTTTGTTTAATAGCTTTCGCTTGGGTTCAATTGCCTCATCCTGCACTATCAGCTATGGCATTACTTCCTATCTTATTGATTGCAGGGCTAAAAATGCCTTTTCTACTTTGCCTTGCATTCATTGCTTTTTCATTTTTTCGGATACACGAAGTCTTCCCTTGGTTATATCCGCTCAAAATCCCACAATTATTAGCGATAGGAACGCTTGGCTCTCTGCTTATCAATTTAGCCAGCCGCCGTTTAGCTGTCTTTTGGTGTCGAGAAATGACTTTATTCAGCGTATTTTTTTTCTTGATAGTCATCGGTGCATTACTAGCCACCAATCGAGCAGCGGCTATGAGCTCGCTGAATGGTACTTATATTAAAATATTCATTATGGTATTTGCCATAAGTTGGCTTTTACAGAAGGAACGGCAGTTCACTGCAGTTTTGATATGCATGATAGTTTGTGGAGTAAGTGTAGGTTTAGTGGCTTTACACAACAAGAGTAATGGCATTGAACTGGTTGAAGGAACCCGGGTAACAATCGGACGCAGTATAGGCTCCATGTTAGGTGATCCTAATGACTTATCACTGGTTCTATTATTTCCTGCAAGCTTTGCTCTATCTATTTTGTTAACGCCAGGTTTTAGTAAGTTTTTTAAAATCATAGGCTTAGTTAGCTTTGTTATAGTCTTACTCTCAATTATCGCAACGCAAAGCCGAGGTGGATTATTAGGAATCTGCGCTGTTATTGCCGTTTTCGCTTGGCGCAGAGTAGAAAATAAAGCTTTACTATTAGCAATCGGGTTTGCCTTTTTGTCGTTACTTTTCATTTTTGCAGGTGTCAGCGAACGAGCTTCAGGGGGAGCTCATGAAGCAGGTATTGATGAGTCGGCCATGGGTAGAATCTATGCGTGGCAAGCAGCTTTAGGTATGGCGCTTCATCATCCGCTAATAGGTGTTGGCATCAACAATTTCATCTCTAACTATTTTGAATATAGCCCTCACTGGGATGGGCGGAATCATGCGGTTCACAGCACTTGGTTTGGTGTTTTAGCGGAAACAGGTATCTTAGGGCTAATGCTATTTTTTACGATGATTATTCTTATAGCAAGAAACAGTTATTTAGCCGTCAGTCGTTTACAACCTCGGTATGTAAAACACTATTCGCCAACACTCTATGCTTGTGCTCAGGCCCTGCAGGCTGGATTAGGCGGATTTTGTGTATCCGCGACCTTCCTAACAATGGGGTTTACCTGGCCAATTTATATTCTTCTTTCTTTATCTATTGCCCTATCACGAAAGGCAATTACCACAACCGAATGAGCACATCATTAGGCTCGAATACAAAAGTACTCGCAAAATGCGAATCCCTAGATAACCTAGAACATCTAATTATCTGTTTTATAAGTAATTTTTAGTTGGCACAACTTCTGCTTTTCACTTAAGCATCTTTAGCTTGTAAAGGTGGAACCGCTATGATGAATCTACAAAATTGTAAGCAGTGGGTCAAAACCAACCAGCACCCGGCTGCTAAACTACTCAAAAAAGTATTTCTAAACTTAAGAAGCTTTGAGATCCCCGCTACTAAAGTCCTCTTCGTTCCATTAAGAATACTGCATGAATCGATATGTAACGGTATGGGGGCTTCTTTACGTGTTTTCTATTGGACGCCTTTATTCAAAACCCGTTTATCCGGTGTGAGCAGAAGGTTATATCTGTACGGAGGGATGCCTTTGATTCAAGGGAATCTAAAAATAGATATTGGCAATGATTGTCGAATTTCCGGACAAACGACCTTTTCCGGCCGTACGAGTAGCAATATCCAACCACTGCTGAAAATCGGTAATAACGTAGGTATTGGGTGGCAGACCACGATTGCTGTCGGAAGTAGGATCATTATTGGGGATAACGTCCGTATTGCAGGCAAAGGCTTCCTAGCAGGATACCCTGGACACCCCATTGACCCAGAATCTAGAGCAAGAGGATTACCAGAAACTGATGATCAAGTAGGTGACATCATTCTGGAACAAGATGTTTGGTTAGGTACCGGTGTTTCGGTCATGAAGAATGTACGTATTGGAAAAGGCACCATAGTGGCAGCGGGAAGCGTCGTTACCCATAACCTTCCGGCCAATGTTTTGGCGGCAGGAGTCCCTGCAAAAATCGTTAAGTCGCTCACTACATCAACCACTGGCCATGTATTAGAAGCGCATAAGGAGAAGGCCGCATGAAACATATCGACATGCTTGTATTTGGGGAAGATTGGGGCAGCCACCCAAGTAGCACCCAACATCTCATGAAACACTTAATCTCAGAGCAAGAGATTCTTTGGGTTAACTCTCTTGGCCTTCGCAGGCCTAAAATGAATGTACGAGATATGCAAAGATTATGGCGAAAGCTAGCATCTATACTTCAGAGCTCGTTCATGGAGAAGCATAATATTGAGCTAAATGCTGAGATTAATCCCTCAATTATTCATCCCTGTACGATACCGTGGCCTGGAAACAAAGCCGTCGGCCTGCTTAATGAAAAACTACTTTTAAAGCGGCTACTCCCCTTTGTAAAATCATCCGCTCGCGCGCCCATTTTATGGACTTCACTCCCTACTGCTGTGAGTGTTATAGGCAAATTAGGTGAGCGAGCCTCGGTCTATTACTGTGGAGATGACTTTTCAGCATTGGCGGGTGTAGATCATAAACCAATCGCTGAAATGGAAAATGAGCTTGCTCGCAAATGCACACTCATCGTGACCGCCAGCGAAAAACTAGCCGAGAAATTCCCTAAAGAGAAAACCTTCGTCCTCCCGCACGGGGTGGATACAAACCTATTTGGTACGCCAGCACAACGAGCTAATGACTTACCTGAAGGGCCCGTCGCGGGGTTCTATGGATCCCTTGCAGATTGGCTGGATCAGACACTATTGATTGAAATAGCACGTACTTTACCCCATTGGAAGTTTGTACTTATTGGCCCTATCGCCTGTGATATCAAAAGCCTATTGAACGAGCCAAACATTCATTGGCTTGGTGTTAAACCTCACAGTGAACTACCACGTTATAGCCAGCACTGGGATGTGAGTTTATTACCTTTTAAAAGAAACCAGCAAATTGAGGCTTGTAACCCACTAAAGCTAAGAGAGTACATGGCAGCAGGGTCGCCTATAGTGACCACGGGGTTCCCTGCAGTAGATGCTTACAAAGAGCTCATTACAGTCGCTAACGATGCCAGTAGTTTTGTTAAAGCCCTCTCTCAAATTGACAAGTCCCCTCCAACAACAGCACACGATAAACAGGCAATGCAACTGAGAGTTTCATCAGAAAGCTGGGGGAATAGAGCTTCAGAACTCAAAGAGCTACTGCAACACCTATAACACGCAGACGCTAATTAAGTGGCTTTTCGATAGATGTAGCCATCACGGCACAAAATCAAAACCGTGATGGTTCTTATTTCTACCCACCGTATTTACCAGTGCCGATCTCCTCTCGCAAATTGCGACTCCAAATGCAGTTAGCTCTATTACTTCAGAGTGTTTCTTTAGATCAAGCCACCAAAAAAATCGTAAATATTTGATAAATAACAAAAAAGCACATTTGGCCTAGTAACTGCTATTTACTTATTAGCTTTCCCTTAACTGTTGGAGAAGAACAATGAGTAAAGCATGGTTCAATCTTACCTTAGTAATACTTTCAGTAAGTTTACTATCGGGATGTGTTTCAAGCCGCAGTCTTATGATGGAATCAGACAAACCGGCTCACGCTGCACCGATAAGTATTGAGCAACTGTTAGCTCAAGCAGAGAGTGGCAATACATCTACTGCAGGTTTGGCTAATAACGCAGAATTAATCCTTCGCTTTGAGGGTGATTCTGTTCGCTTGACGCCCGAGCAGGAAAATCAGCTACATCGGTTTGCCAACCTTCACAATACCCTGGTTAAGGTTGACTGCGCTCCTAGCAACTCTCCCGATCCTTTTATCGCAGCATCGTTAGCTATTTCTAGATGCAACCGTATCAGCACCTTTCTTAGCGTAAGGGCTCGAAAAACCATTATCTCGCTTAGCCCAGACCGGCTCCCCAATCACACCTACATCTCGCAGTAACCATAGCGCGACAACAGAGGATTCAGGCGATGCGGAGTATTCTGATAAAAAACATAGCCGCTATATTGTGGGCCGCTTGGAGACGGCGTTATCTGATAGCCCTGCCAATCCTACTCATGCCTTTTGTTGGTCTGATCGTTGGGGTTATCTCCCCCAAAAAATACGAAACCACCACGACATTACTGTTCCAGGAAGCATCCGAACATAACCCATTTTTAGAAGACTTTTCTATTGCCACAAACTTACGTAACCGGATGGAGGCCCTTAACGCCCTACTTCACAGTCGACATATACTCGCCAGCGTTGCATGGAAAATGAATCTTCTCACCCAAGATATGGACGAGGAGGAGAAAGTAGCCGTCATAGCGAAACTGTCAAAGGCTCTCAATGCAAAATTAGTCGGCGAAAACCTAATAAAAATAACATATCGAGCTGATTCACCTCATAACATCAAAGAGACTCTCTCTATGGTGAGTATGCATTTTGTTGAGCGCGTACTTGCCCCTCAAAGATCTTCCGTTTTGCAATCCGAAAACTTTCTGGCCAACGAGTTAGAAGAAAGACGTAAGGATTTACAAAACGCAGAACAGGCCCTTGCAGAATATAAAAATAAATATGCCAGTGAATTGCCCACACTGCATGGCAGTAATGTCGCGCGCTTGTCTGAGCTAAAAACCTATCTAGCTGAGAAACGAATTGAACTGGATGGAGCTAAAGCCGCTCAAGCAAGTATCGCTCAGCGTTTATCTCAAACGAACCCTGTTATCGGAAAAATTGAAGACGCCATCATCAATGAAATGGCACAACTTACTCAATTACGAGCCCGGTATACGGACCAGCATAGCCAAGTACAAGGCGCAATGGCTCGATTACACTCCCTCGAGAAAGAGCGTCATAAAATACTCACCAATATGGAAAAGTTCAGTACCGGTAACCTGAATGAAGTCAAGCTGGAGCGCTTGTGGGCTATCGCAACCATGAGTCAAGAAGGCGATAAGAACACCACAAAACACCCATTATTGATCTCGCAATTAGAAAGGCTACAACAGGCAAATGACCATATCGAGAGACTTGTTAATGAGGTGAAATCTCTGAGTATCGAAATTGACCGCATACAACAGCAAGTGAATGGCTACGGCCACCATGAGCAGCGCCTAAACGAGTTAGAGCGTGATATCCAAGTTAGGAAGAAAATATTTGAAAAGCTCGCAGAGAAACATGAACTCGCACGCTTGACCCGATCACTCGGAAAGAACGAAGAAGCCGAACGCGTAAAGCTTATTGACCCACCCTTTGACCCCATAGGTCCTATCAACATGCCTATCTTCATATTTGTGATAGCCGCAAGTATAGCTGGAATTGGACTAGGGGTTGGTTTAGCCACAATTGCAGAGCTACTGGACACTAGCATTCGCAGAAAAGAAACACTAACGAATATTTTGGACGTACCGGTATTGGTACGTATCCCCCCACTCCCTACACACTCTTTCACGTTGAAAAGAGAAGGAGATAAACCATGAACCAAGTAATTGTACAGGTAGTTCAGCACCTAAGACCTGGAGGTATTGAAACGATGGCCTTGGATCTACTGACACAATTAGAACCTCAGGCCGATATACATATTTTTAGTTTAGAAGGAGAGAAAAAGGCAGCGATAAATGCTTGGCCAAGATTAGCTAACGTTGCGGATAAACTACATTTCTTCGAAAAACCACAAGGGTTGGATTTTCAGCTGACACAAGCTTTGAGTCACAAATTGAAACAACTCAACGCAGAAACGGTACATACTCATCACATTGGCCCCATGCTATATGCAGGTTTAGCCGCTAAATGCCTAGGTATCACTCATATTCATACCGAACATGATAGTTGGCATCTCAAGCATAAAAGCAATCTTTACCTACAGCGCGCCTTAATAAAACTACTACGCCCTATCTTAGTAGCAGACTGCCCTGAGGTGGCCGAAGCATTAACCAGACATATACCTAGCGCCAAGCCCAAAGTAATCCTTAATGGAGTAGATATTCACCGTTTTTATCCCCCAACAAAACAACAGAAACTAGCCGCGAAAAAATGCTTCAAGCTCCCAGCTTCTGCGTTAATTATAGGTTGTGCCGCAAGACTGGAACTAGTCAAGGGCCACTCTGTACTCTTCAAGGCATTAAGTAAAGCTCATCCTGACATACATCTTGTATTGGCGGGTGATGGGAGTCTAAAACACCATCTTGAGGATTTAGCCGAAAAAATGGGGTTACAGAATCGCATAACTTTCTTAGGTAATCTCAATGATATAGTACCCTTTTATCACGCTATTGATCTTTTCTGCTTACCCTCATTGAACGAGGGTTTTCCGCTATCCCCATTAGAGGCACAAGCGTGTGGTGTGCCAGCTATTGTGAGTGATGTTGGGGGATGCAAGAACACTGTGTGTCCTGATACAGGTACCGCTGTACCGCCTGGCGAGGTAGCCCCCTTACAAGAAGCTATTTTAAGATTTTATGAAAAATCACAACCAGGTAATCCTAGATTATTTGTTTTAGGCACCGGAAGCCTAGAAAGGACAGCCCTGTCATATTTCCAGTTAATGAAACCGTCTGGAGGCTTGGCATGAAATCTATACTATTACTCATATTGCTTACTTGCTGGATATCAATTATTTATCACCATATTATTTATCCAATAATCCTAAAATTTTTATCCAAAAAAGAGAGAAATAAGACAACGGTAGTCGAACAAGGAATAACTAAAAAGCCTACATTAACCATTTTAGTTCCGGCCTTTAATGAAGCTAAATATATTGTTGAAAAAATAAGAAATGTAGCTTCCTTGGACTACCCTTCCAGCAAACTGAAGTTGATTATCGCCTGCGATGGCTGTACCGATGCGACCGCAGAGCTAGCTAGAGAAGCAACTCATGAGCCTGAGAACAGCCAATTAGATATAGAGATAATCGAGTTTAAAAAAAACAGCGGAAAAATAGCTATATTAAACACTGTTATTAAAGGCATAGATTCAGAGATAGTTGCCCTAAGTGATGCTTCAGCATTGATTTCATTGGATGCCTTAAATAAAGCGTGTATATATTTTAATGATTCAAAACTAGCTGTCGTAGCAGGAACCTATAAACTATTAAACCCTAAAAGTACTGGTGAAGAGAAATATTGGCAATACCAAGTCAATATTAAGAAAGGTGAGTCTGCTATAGGGAGTCCTGTTGGTGTTCATGGTGCTCTTTACTTCTTTAGGCGGGATTTATTCAAGCCTCTAAAGGCTGACACTATTAACGATGATTTCATGATACCAATGTCCATGGTGGCTGCCGGTTATAACGCTGTTTATGATTGTGACATTATCGCTTTAGAGTTAGAAGGTTCAGATATAGAGCAGGATCAGCGCCGGAGAATGAGAATTGCGGCGGGTAATATACAACAACTACTACGCCTACATTCATTGCTAACCCTACGCCATAAAGGAACAGCTCTGTCTTTTATTTCAGGCAAAGCGTTGAGGGCTATAATGCCGCTCATACTTTTGGCACAGCTAAGTATTGTTGCCATATTATCTTTCGAATCAAGTGTGTTTTTTTATATTTTTTTATCACAATCAATAGTAATAGCATTAGCAAGAATAAGCCTAGTATCTCCAAAATTTTTAATGAGAGAATCAAAAATCTCTAAAACTATAAGCATGATATTTTATCTAACCAATAGCTACATTGTCTGTCTATTCGGCACATTTAGGTACCTAATTGGACTGGATAAAGGATCATGGAAATCAGTTTCTAACAAGGAGATTTCATTATGAAATACTTCAAACATTTTTTTAAATCCAAAAGAGATCACTATATTCCAATCGAAGTTATTTATTTGAAACGTGTAATGGATATTTTCCTGTCTTTGTTGGCACTAATTATATTTATGCCTATATTTCCTGTGATTTCCATTCTTATTGCCATTACATCTCCAGGCCCCGTCATTTATCGCCAATTAAGGATTGGATATTCAGGGTCAGATAAAACCGAGGTATTTTGGATGTATAAATTTAGAACGATGCGACACGATGCAGAAGCCGTAACCGGTGCTATCTGGGCAACCCAAAATGACCCTAGAGTTACCTCTTTTGGTCGCTTCTTGAGAAAAACCCGCTTAGATGAGTTACCTCAGCTCATCAATGTTCTTCGAGGAGATATGTCTATTATAGGACCAAGGCCCGAAAGACCCGGCTTCTACAAAAAGCTGGAAACAGCAATCCCATTTTTTGCTGAACGCACATGGGGACTAAAACCGGGCATAACAGGCTTAGCACAAGTGAGTCAGGGCTATGATCGCGACATCAATGATGTACGTAACAAAGTCGGATTTGACCATGCATATGCGTTGCAGCTGGATAGCTTAACATCGTGGCTACGTATGGATATTCAAATTATATTACGCACCTTTATCGTGATGCTCTATGGACGTGGTCAGTGACCCTTAGCATCAATCTGATTCGCAAAATGCGAGTAGCCCAATATTAAGCTACTCGCTTTCAAAAATTCAAAATAATATTCTTATAAATCAACGAATTAAAAAATGGCATATGTATTGCTAATTCTTTTATAAACAATAGAAGGAGTACGGCCATGACTAGTCTAGCGAACCTCTCAAGCGATACTGAAAATGGTGCATTACATATTCAAATTAACGACTCATTAGATGCGTTAGCGGTAGGCATCTTACGCCCTAAATTTGATGGGTTAGTGCAAGATCAGCATAACGTTGTGATCGACATTAGAAATGTGAACTTTATCGATTCTTCAGGTATAGGAGCAATTGTCTTTCTCTTCAAACGACTTAGAGCGTTAGGGAAAAGTTTGAGTATCATCGGAGCTCACGGTCAACCTCTAGAAATCATGAGACACCTTAGGGTTGATAAGACAATAACTGTGGTTGAGTCTTAACTATGAACATTTCCTCAACAGTTATCGTTATCGCTCTATCTTCTCTGTTAAGTGGTTGCTTTTACTTTGTCGATGAAGGCAAAGGAGGCGTAGCAGAGCGTTACCCTATTTCCAAAAAAGATGAGCGACTGAGCGAAAGGTTAAGAAAATCTGAAACATTACTTAACCAGCAACAACTGACTCAACAACGAACTCAACGTTTCCATATGGCCAGATTATCACTGAATCAAAGTATGCGCTTATATGAAGCAGGCCTTCTTAAAGAGGCTGATAAATCACTGGCTCACACGGAGACACTACTGGAAAAAACCGGTATACGGCAACAGAGTGTTGCCTCTCAACCGGTTTGCAATATCACTACGACTGGAGGGGCATGCGAATGAAAAAGTTAGCCGTATATTTCATTTGTCTACTTTTTAGCCTTTGCGTAAGTTCTGAAACGCTTCGCCCTGGTGACAAGCTGCAGATCAAATTTCCTGGCGAGGCTGCTTTTGAAAAGGTATTTCAAATAGACCACCAAGGACAGATTAACTTGCCGGAGGTAGGCATATTCCATCTAGAAGGCGTACCTATTGGAACGGCAAAACAGCTCATAAAAGAAAAGCTTGAGGTGGTTTATCGAGACCTTGAACAGTTTGATCTTATCTTAAAGGAGCGACGCCTATCTGTCATGGTACTGGGGTATGTCAAGCATCCCGGCCCTGTTGACTTGCCGGTTCGATCGAATGTTCAAATGGCCATCAACCGTGCTGGCGGATTAGCCCAAGGGGCGCAGTTGGATAAATTACAAATTCGCCGCAAAAGTGGGCTGATCGAGTTTAATTACAAAAACTATTTAGATAGTGGCAACCCAGGAAGCCTGCCTCCTCTTGAACCGATGGATGAAATTTTTGTGCCCGCTTCCCCCTTGATAGGCAACGTTCAGGTTGAGTTTGATGCAAAAACATTAACAGCATCTGGCGATGCAGGTGATGATGGCAAGTCAATAAAAGTTTTTGGTGAAGTGCATCGCCCTGGAACCTTTGCGTTTAAAAAAGGGGTTTCAGTTATGGATATGATTATGCGAGCAGGTGGCGTTACTCGCTATGCCGGCATTGAGCAAATCCGCGTTATTCAGCAGGGAAGCCCCTTCCCTTTTAACATGCGTGAATACTTAGATACCGGCAATCCAAAACTGATGCCTAACTTAAACCAAGGGGATGTGATTTTTATTCCTCAAGCAACAGAACAAGTCAAAAGTGGGTCACGCACCGTTTATGTAATGGGAGAAGTGTTTAAGCCAGGTGCTATGGAAATGGGTGATGGCAGCAGTTTTTATGACCTTCTTGCAACCGCCGGAGGACCAACACGGTTTGCCGAAACACGACAGATTAAAGTATTACGTGCCAATGGTAGCGTTGTGCCCTTTGACCTACAAAGCTACGTAGAGGGTCAAAAAGGGCAACTCCCTACTATAAAACCAGGAGACGCTATTCTTGTTCCTGAAAAAACGGATATGAATGAGAAAAGCTGGCTCAAAGTTCACCCTAATCGGGCCGTCAAGATCATTGGTGCAGTCAATCGACCCGGACGGTATGAATGGGCATCAGAAATGACCTTGATGGATTTAATTGCCCATGCTGGAGGCCCTGTTGCAGGCGCAGATACAGCACATCTGCAAGTGCTCCAATCAAGCGCAGACGGTATTACTAGGTCAATTACGTTTGATTTGAAAAAGTTTCTGGATAAAGGTGGAGATATTCGGCAAATCCCTACTATTCGTGCAGGCGATACGGTCGTCATTCCAGAGTTGCCTAAAGACCCTAACGATAACCGCTCCCAATGGGTGCGCCAATCGAGTGAGCGTTCTATTTATATCTTTGGCCAGGTCGGTGCTCCGGGGCGGTATGCGTTCAATGATGAATTAAATTTCCTAGATATCCTCTCAGCAGCGCAAGGACCAACCAGCAATGCAGACCTATCCAGCGTGCGCATCACTCATAGACATAATGGCAACACCGAAGTCTCACAGCTAAATCTCCATTTATATTTTCAAACAGGTGACGAAAGTATGTTGCCTAGCGTGCGTAACGAAGACGTGATTTTTGTTCCTGAAAGAGATAGAGCATGGTTAGAAAAGCCTAAAGAAAGCGTCATACGTGTGCTAGGAGCAGTTGCTCGGCCCGGGCGCTATAGCTTTGATGACAGTATGACAGTGCTTGATTTGCTCGCTGAAGCTGGCGGGCCGATGAATAGTGCCCTTCAAGATCGGATTATGGTTGTAAACCGCGTTGATGGTGAAGCTCACTCTCGCCTTTTCGACTTAGTAGAATTCGCGAAGACAGGCGATTTCAGCAAGCTGCCTGTTATTCGAGCGGGAGATACTTTGTATGTTCCCAGTAAAGAGCAAAGTAGCTGGTATCGGTTTGTAAACACACTGCAAGAATCAATCACCGTATTCTCTTTTGCTCATCTTATCGGACTGTAAAAAGCCATTGGCTTGAGGTAAAGCTTATGAAAAGCCTAGATAATACACCCGCTTTAGAAACAATTTATGCGCGTATATTACGCTTAGAGTTAAAGCACATCACGTTATGCAGTAGTAATAGAAGAAGTGGAAACAGTACCATTGCGCTAGCTTTAGCAAAACGCGCTGCTCAATCAGGCAAACGCGTCCTATTAATAGAGCTTAACGTCTACTCCCCCTGCATACATCAATGGTTGAATCTTGATAGAACCGAATGGTTACCGTTAACCGGCCATTGGGAACATGCTGCACAGCCAACACATCAACCCGGTTTACTCTTTCTTCCGTCTCCAGAAAAGTCCAGTCACTGTGTAGAGTTCAGAGATCAGGAGACACTTAAACTGTTTTTTGAGAGCTGTGAGCAACGTTTTGATCTGATTATTTGCGATAGTGCCCCTTTATTGATGAACAGCTGTGAATTTGACGACGCGTTGAATTTCACTAAAGATGTTATTCCGATAGATACTTTGTGCGCAGCGAGCAAAGCAACACTCTTGACCGTAATTACAGGCAGAACTACCGAGACACAAGTTAATGACTGCCGAGAGATTCTCAAACAAAGCGGTGCTTTTCTCGTAGGGGTCATTATGAATGATCAATTTGCACCTGATTTAAAGCAAGAACTTATTCGAGAAACCCGTCGTTTAGATAGACTGTTTCCTAACTGGATGGAAAAGGTGCGGCAGGGCCTCAGCCGAATGATTCTACTTAATCAGGAACTATAATGACGCGGGATTGGGTTCGAGTAATACCAAGGTAATATCATCGTTGATTTCACTACTGTTTAATCGCCACTGAAGCAGCAGATCACTTGCCGCTGATAAAGGTAACGCAGCACTTTCTTTTAAGACAGCAGACAGGTCTGTGGGCATGGGGCCACCAGCATCTAAAAAGCCATCCGAAAAAAAGATCAGGCGTTCTCCTTTGTTTAGCATTAGTGTTTGTTCTCGATAGTGGTTTAGCCCAAGGCCCGGTAGCGGGCCATCAATCTCTATTGGCCCTATTCTTTGTGTAGAGACTAAAATCGGTAAAGGATGACCACCATTAGCAATGCAAACCTCCCCCTTATCCCTGAGTGATATAGCCATTAATGTTGCTAACGTCTCTTGCAGTAGTGGATCCGAGTCAAAACTTAAGGAGAGTTGCTCCAGCAATCCGGAAGGGTTTTCATGAAGGTCTTTTCTAGCTGAACAGATACCTTTTAAGTATCCGGCCAGTGCATACGCATATCCCTTAGGAGAGATGCCATGCCCCATCAAGTCAGCGAACACCATTAGTGTTGAGTCTTCCGCCTTATAGAATTGCAACAAGTCACCACCACCCGGTTCAGGACATACGCATCTCACACTGCATTGGTAATCATCAAGCGATTCTGGTGCTCTTGGCTGTAAGCCTAAAGTGATTTTCTCATTCTGGGCACGTTGAATTTGTTTAAAAATATACGCACGCCGCAATAAAACCCGTTTTACAACACTCAGCAAAGTCTCCTTATCAACCGGTTTTGCTAAAAAATCATCGATTGGTCGATTCGCTACACGAGTAATCAAATCCTGATCATGACAACCAGAGAGGTAAACAATCGCGGTGCTTGCAAGCTCAGGAATATAACTTATCTGATCAAATAGTACGGTTCCATCTTGCTCAGGCATAAGCAGATCGCATATAACCAGTGAGGGCTTATATTTTAAGATTTGCTCTTTAGCAACCGACACGCTATCAGCATGAAGAACGATATAATTATTGGCAAGATATGCCGCCAGTACTGCACGATAGGTTGGGTCATCGTCAACTAAAAGAATGCGTTGTAAACTGTCAGTAGATTCAACTTTCGGCTTGCATAGCACCATCATGTTACAGGCGTCTTCGCGATAGCATGCTGGCACATAATTGAAATCCGAAAAATAACTCGCGAGAAGCTTCAAGCCCATACCCTGCTCAGCTGCTATTGCAGGAGACGTATCAGTCAATAATTGATTAAACTGGGTAAAGGTAGGCCCGTTGTCGAGTACTTCAAGCACCCAATGGGAGTTATCATGTCCAAACCTAACAATAACACTCTCAGGTTTAGGATCTGGATAGTTGTAGAGATTAACAATGAGCTCAGCGCAGGCAAGTAGAAAGTGATTTGAGTCCGCTACTTGGTGTTCGGCTAGTAGGTCGGTTAGTGCTTCCCTCACCCGTCTGGCTTCTTGAGGAGAGGCATGTAGATGCCATTCTGCAAGCGTTATCATATAGGTCTTCCTGTATTACCTAATTCAACTCTAGGTGCTATATATAACTTTGTAAACCAAGTTAACTTGCATAGCGTATGATCGTGAAACGAACCCAATATATTGCCGTGATAAGACGCCTAGATTATCTAATACCTTAAAAAATCATAAAATATTGGCAAGTCGAAAGAGGAATCATCTACAGTTAGAGTATAGATTCTACGGTCACGTGTTGATTCGAGTAACTTGGTGTAATTATTTGGCTGGAGAGGATGTCCGATGCCCGTTTCTGATACAACCCGCGTTTTGCTCATTGAGGATGATGCTTCAATGGCAGCAGTTTACCGAAGCTACCTAACGGGCCTGCCCTATCATGTGCAGCATGAAAGTAACGGACGAGACGCAATGTCAGCCATTGATAATCATGTGTTTGATGGCGTTCTCTTAGACCTAACACTACCCGATATGAATGGGTTAGAGATTCTCAAACACATTAAAGAACAAGAGCTGCCTATTGAGGTCATTGTAACCACCGGTGATTGCTCGATGAATACCGCTATTGAAGCGATGCGGCTGGGTGCCAAAGATTACCTAGTAAAGCCTTTCAGTAAAGATCGGTTGCTAACAACACTTAACAATACCTTTGAAAATCAAAAACTTAAAAGGATAGTAGAAACATATCAAGAAGAAATTAATCGTAGAAACTTCTGTGGGTTTATAGGCTCCTCTCTCCCTATGCAGCGGGTTTACCAGATCATTGATAGTGCGGCGAGTTCTAGAGCAACCATTTTTATCACAGGTGAAAGTGGAACAGGTAAAGAGGTATGCGCAGAGGCCATTCATCAACGAAGTGATCGTAATGCGGCCCCCTTCATTGCTCTTAATTGCGGTGCAATTCCGAAAGATTTGATAGAAAGTGAAATTTTTGGCCACGTTAAAGGCGCTTTTACAGGCGCTCTTAGCGATCGAGACGGCGCGGCAAAAGCGGCAACTAAAGGCACACTATTCTTAGACGAAATTTGCGAGATGGAGTTATCTCTGCAATCTAAACTGCTTCGCTTTCTGCAAACCGGTACTTTACAAAAGGTGGGAAGCGACAAAGTCGAGAAAGTCGATGTCAGAATCCTCTGCGCCAGTAATAAAGATCCATTAGCAGAAGTTGAAGCGGGAAATTTCCGAGAGGATCTCTACTATCGTTTACATGTCCTACCCATCCATATTCCTCCCCTGAGAGAACGAGACAACGATATTCTAGAAATAGCAAATAGCTTTTTATCGCAATATGCAAAAGAGGAGAATAAAGACTTCCAACGATTTGACCCTGCTACCGAATCGATTCTCGCAAGTTACGAATGGCCTGGGAATGTAAGACAACTTCAAAATGTAATTCGTAATATCGTGGTGCTTCATAATGGTGAAAACGTCACGCCTGATATGCTGCCACCTCCGTTAAATAACACTCTCTCCTCTCGTTTAGCCCCCCAAACGGAGGCATCTCCACAACCTTTGGTGACAGAATTTACACCGCCTCAATCGCTGGCAGATAAGCCCAATGACTTCGATTACCAGCGTGGCAGCGCACAAAACAGCCTATCTAGTTTGATCCGTCCAATTGCCGACATTGAAAAGGAAGCCATCGAAGCCGCGATTGATTTATGTGACGGTAACATCCCAATGGCCGCACACTATTTACAAATAAGCGCTGCTACAATTTATAGAAAACGTAATAGTTGGAAAGATAACTAAGGCTGAGGTAAGCGCTGGTCAAGATGCTTTTTTAAAGCACACAAACTACTCTGGGCCAATGCGATATAGTCGGCCAAGCAATCAGTGACATACTCCCCTGTTTGGCACTGTTTTTCTAATGCCCGAGACAAGTTGTGAAGCGACATAAGACCATACAAAGCGGAGCTACTCCCTATAGAGTGAAAATGCCTAGCAATCGACGCTTCGTCCAATGCGGGATTTTGCAGCTCCTTTAAGCGTTCTGTCAGATCACCAATAAAGATCCCACTTAGTTGGGGTAAGGCCTCTTCAGAAGTGTCGTGTACTAGTTGTTCCAAACGTTCAGGCACAAATAGAGGCTCAGGTGCTGGGACTAACGGCTCCTTCCTCTCGATCGTACTCGATGGAGGGTAGCTAACGAGACACCGACTGATAGCGTGTATGAGATTGTGTTTGTCGATCGGCTTTTCAATGTAATCCGTCATGCCCATTGAAAGAAAGCGCTCTCTATCTTCAGGCATTGCATAAGCCGTCAAAGCAATTATTGGTGTTTCAGCCCATTTGTCCAACTGCTGGAGTCGCTTGGTGGTTTCTAAGCCATCAATACCGGGCATAGAGATATCCATGAGAATTAGGTCGTAGTGCCTGTCTTGATATAGCTGAATGGCTTCGTACCCATCCTGCGCGCAGATAACTGTAAGCCCTTTTGATTCCAACATCGTCTTCGCTACGAGACGATTAGTCGCACTGTCATCTACCAATAGAACCTGCCCTTCAAGATGATGAGAAGCCGTGACCGGAGAGTCACTCATGTCGGGGGCCAATACTCTAACGAGTGGCAGCTCAAACCAAAACTCACTCCCGACCTTCGCCTGACTTTTGAATGACATATTACCGCCCATTAGTCTGACTAATCGCTTACTGATAGCCAAACCAAGCCCTGTGCCTTCATAGACACGATCAGTTTTAGTTTGATGGATGCTGCTGAACTCTGTAAACACCTTATCTTGCTCTTGAACCGGTATTCCGACTCCTGTGTCTATCACCGTAAATCTAAGCCAGTTTGCGTTCTCAACTGTTGCACAGAGTGCTACTGAACCATAGTCTGTAAACTTAATCGCGTTACTTAACAGATTAAGAAGTACCTGCCGTAACCGTTGGCCATCCACGCTAACCCACTCGGGAACGTCACTGCCCACATCGCATATTAACCTAATAGACTTCTCTTCAACTCTTAAGTGAAATAACTGCTCTAACTCTTTGAATATATGGTGCATATTACAGGCTATGGGTTGTAACTCTAACTTATCAGCCTCTATTTTAGAGAAGTCCAAAATGTCAGAAATTATCGTCAGCAGGCTCTGCCCTGATAAGCTCGCTGTTTTTAAATACTGTTGCTGCTGGGCGTTAAGGGGGGTTTCTTGAAGCAACTGCAACAAGCCTAATACCCCGTTTAATGGGGTCCTTATTTCGTGGCTCATCATTGCCAGAAAGCGTCCTCGTGCACTATTGGCATGTTCAGCTTCGGTTACAGCATTTTGCAAAGAAAGCTGTGTCTGTTTTAATTTCGAGATATCTAAGTGCGTAACAATAACTGAACCATTCCCACTGCGGGTTTCATGGATCTCTATCCACTTAC
>Ga0193958_1000239_pt1 | contig 22715 bp, 24 predicted proteins | sample FB_1_MG_FD_140320 | JGI IMG/M metagenome (GOLD analysis project Ga0193958, IMG submission 140320) | Microbial mat bacterial communities from the Broadkill River, Lewes, Delaware, United States - FB_1_MG | ecosystem: Environmental > Aquatic > Freshwater > River > Microbial mats | place: USA...
CCCATGGCCCCGACAGTACGGTTAAGCGGGTGGCAAAGCGTGCCCGCTATGATCGCGCATCGGTATATCAGCTGGTGGATCAGCTGAAGCTGGGCCATATTGCGTTTGTAGCCAACAACCGTCCGGTGGTGATTCCGATGACGGTATGGCGGGTGGATGATCACCTCTATTTCCATGTGGCGAATAAAAGCCGACTGCAGAAGCACCTGGAAGCCGGGCAGGAGGTCTGCCTCTCGTTCGCCAGTTATGATGCCTGGGTGATGTCCAAATCGGCATACCATCACAGTGCGAATTACCGTTCCTGTGTGTTGTTTTGCAGCGGGGCGCGAGTCCCGGCGGCGGAAGAATTTGATCGGGTTTTCAATGTGTTACTGGAACAGATGGAAGAAGGACGCTCCACTCAGGTGCGACCGCCTAATGACAAAGAGCGCTACATCACCTCGCTGATGAAGCTGACGATCAATGAAGGCAGCTTCAAACAGCGTGACGAAGGCGTTCATGAAGAGCCTGAAGATCTGGCTCTGCCGGTATGGAATGGTGTCGCAGCCATCTGCCCCTTCAGCGGCAGAGCAGAAAAACCAGCAGACCCAGCAGAGTGCTGAACCAGGCTGACAGCCTGGAAACATGACAGACCAGAGCTGCCAGGGCTGCTGGCAGCAGCGGGTTGCTCAGGTCCAACTGTAGCGATTGCTCTCGGACCAGAGTGGTTCTGGCTACGATCGCGCTGAGCATGGCGATGCTGATATAGCTTGATAGTGATTGCCAGCGGCTGGCAAAAGCCAGTTGCCTGGCCAGCGCAAAGGGCAGGTAGCGGGTGTAAAAGGTCAGCAGGGCCATGCCGCCGATCAGCCAGATATCCATTACTCACATACCTCTTTCTCATGCTTCAGGGCCGGTTCTGTACCTTCGGCCAGCAGGGCGATGCCGATGGCAAGCAGGGCAGAAAATAGCAAGCCGCTGCCCAGTGGCCAGTGCCAGCACAAACTGATACTGACCGTTGCCGTGATGGCGCATAGCCAGTGGCTGCGATGCTGCAGTCTGGGTGCCATCAGGCTGATAAAGGTCAGTACCATGATGATATCCAGCTGGCCGAGTAATGCCGTGGGCAGTTGTCCGGTAAATAACAGTGCGATCAAAATCCCCAATCCTGTTCCCCCACACCAGCTGGCCCAGGCCATGAGTCCCGAAGCCAGGTAGTAGTTTAGAAACCCATGTCCGGGTGGCTGGCGACTGACGACAGCATAGCTTTCGTCATTTAATACGAATGCCATCAGTGCGCGCTGATACACCGGATATTGCTGAACATGGGCTGTCAGGCTGAAGGCATAAAATAGATGACGGCTGTTTATCACCAGGGTGGCCAGCAGGATCAGCCAGAGCGGTGCACCCGCAGCCAGCATACCCAGCGCCAGCAATTGAGCACTGCCGGCGAAGACAGCCACTGAACAGAGTATCAGTAGCCATGGGGACTCTCCCTGGGCGATACCGAGTGCGCCGAAGCTGGCTGCCAGTGGCACGATGGTCAGTAGTAAAGGGGCGGTATCAATCAGGCCGCGGCGACTGTCGGGGTGCAGATGCATGTGTTTTCTCCTCGCTTAGCGGCCAGTATGGCGACTGGTGCGAGGTTGATCTTGTACGTTTTTGACCGGCTAGCAGGTAGCCTGTTGATAACGGCCAGGGGTCAGGCCGGTATAGCGCTTGAAGTGACGATTAAAGTGGGGCTGGTCGGTAAAACCGGTTTCCAGTGCAACCTGTGCCAGTGGCAGACCGCGCTGGATCAGCTGGCGGGCGCGGTCGATGCGGCGCACCAGCTGGTAGTGATGCGGTGCCAGCCCGGTGCTACGACGAAACAGCCGACTCAGGTAGCTGGGGTTTAGTTCAACCAGTGTGGATAACTCGTTCAGGCTGATCGGGTGGCAGCAATAATTATCCAGATAGTCGCGCACATATTGTATTTTGGTCGATGCGCTTCGCAGTGGCTGAGGCTGACAGGGTCGCTTGCCGTGTCGCTGAATCAGCTGGCCAATACTGTGTATAAACTGCGTTTCATTTTGCAGTGGATTGTCACTGCATTGCAGGCTGTGGAACAGCTGCAGCAGTGTGGTGGCCAGGGCGGGGTCATCGACGACCGGGGGAAGCCATGGGAGGCCGGCACCGGGGCCACATAGATCATCCACAACTGGTTGTAACAGTTCTGCTTGTGGATAAATTGCGTGGTAACGACAGCCCAGCGTGTCATCGGCGCTGTGGCCATCATGCAGCTGGTCGGCATTGATCAGTAATAGCTGGCCGCTGGCTGCGATATGCTGGCTGCCTTCACGATTGAACTGCTGGGCACCTTCCACAACCACTGCGATACAGAAGCCCTCATGGACATGGGGGCTGAAGCGCTGGCGCTGAAATCTGGCATTAACCAGTTCGAGTTGCGTAAGGAGAGTATTGGAATAAAGGTCCATGGTGTCCAGGTTCCCTGTATGGATTGCCGGAGCCAGTGTAGCAAAGTGGTGTGTTGAGGCCTTGTACAAATCTGACCATGAAAGCAGAAGATTGTGGGTAACTATGTGAGTTATGGGTGTAAAAACTATTAACAGGCTGAGTATAGCTGGGTATAACTGTGCCGCCGGGTTATCTCACAGGCGACAGAAGCTGCCCCTGCAAACCTCAGGTTCCCAGGGGCGCTCTGTGTATAAGGTGCGGCTCGGGTGTCAGATTATTGCAGCATCCGGAACAGCTGATCTTTGAGCTGTAACCGGCGTCGCTTGAGTTGTTCAAAGTTTTCGGTGGATGTGGGCACTCCCCGGCTCTCAAGGCCACGGATGCTATGGTCTATCTGATGATACTCAGTCGCCATGCGGGCGAACTCTTCGTCACTCAGCTTGAGTGTCTGGATGCGGTCCCGGTGCTCGGGGAAGTCATGGTACAGGCTATGATTGGGCGCTGACATATGTACCCTCCAACGGCTTGGCTCTGCTTTTTCAGCATAGCTGTCGCGAGGTGTCTGTGCCAGATTTGCGGGTGAAGGCGTTACAGGTTTGGTACTTATCAGCCGTGTAGCCAGGGGTGCCGGTGGCCATTCTGGCGTGCCCAGTCTGACATATTGGTAATGTTACGTTGGCGATCTCGGGCTTGTCGGAACTGTTCTACCAGTGTCTGCTGATCATCCAGCCACTGTTGCAGAGGGCCAGGCTGGTAATCTGTGCCGATGGCGGCGGCGGGCTGTTCCAGTTGTCCGATCAGCTGTGCCAGGCTGATATCGACGGAGGGCAGACTACGTTGTGCTTCCATCAATAGAGCATTGGCAGCTTCGGTGTAATCGCTTTTCAGTTGCTCAGTATAATCCTGATAGAGACGGCTGATCTGTTGATAGCGGCTGCCGTCATCACCGGTATTCAGGATGGTGGGCGTTTCCATGGAGGCCATGGTTGTGTTGGCGGGTGAAATCTTTTGCTGCGCCAGCCAGCTGGTAAGGCTGGTGGGGAAGCTTTTGATTTCACTGTTTTTCAGTTTCAGGCTGTGAATCTGTACCTGATGGGTCTGAATAAAGTGCTGCGCCTTAAGCTGGGAGGACTCTGCCAGTGGAAACAGTAAGCGTGCCAGGCTGGCTGGATCTTCCGCATGGTCGATTAATTCGCTCAGGTGCAGGCCGGTATTGCCCATCTGGCGGCTGAAATCATGGCTTAATCGGGCCAGAGTGCTGGCGTATTCGTCCAGCAGTGCGCTTTTCTGCGCCTGCATCTGGGTAAGGTAAAGGCTCTGGGTGACATTGGATGCCGCAGGCATGCGATTACGCGCCAGTAACGCTTCAAAGCTATCGGCTGTATCGCGAAGCTGATTATTGGAAGAGGGTAGCTCAGGCGCGGGTTGAGCATTACGCTGCTGTCGCTCCCCGCTGCTATCCACGAATAGATTGTTCAATCTCTTTATTTCCATTGCCTTCCCTGCCTCCGGGCTATATCACCGGGCAGTGGGTGAGAGTGCCAGAGCTCGTCTGCCAGACAGAAAATGAGTGTTCATAAACCCCTGGTGCTACTGGTTAATTTACCACCAGTTCACAATTTGAACAATTAGCTTGTTTGATTTTGTGGCCAGAAAAGTTTGAAAATGGTTGTTCTTTAGTGGCAGTTCGATCGACTAAAGTGCCTGTCTGGCCCTCGCAGGCAATGGGTTTCGTAATATGGATCAAAGATTCTATAAAATTAGTAACGACGTTTGTCCCGGTCAAACTGCTGTATGAATTTGTTGTGCTGGGAGTGGCGGGAGGTGTCTGCCGGCCATTTGGCCGGCAGGAGTGTTTTGTGTTAACCGTAGCTGGCGCTGAGGCTGGGGCGGGCCGTTAGCTGTTGCTGGCTATCAAGCCAGCGCGCATAAATCTGTTCAGGTGACATAGGCCGACCGTGGTACCAGCCCTGTTGATACTCAACCCCCATTGTTTGCAGTTTGAGGGCCTGATGGGCGTCTTCTACCCCTTCTGCTACGGTACTGAGTTTTAATTTGCGTGCCAGTTGCTGAATGGTTTCCAGCAGGTGAGAATTAACAGCGTCGGTTCCCATTGCGGCCACAAAACAGCGGTCGGCTTTGAGGATGCTGAGGGGAAGCTGGCTCAGGTAGGACAGGCCGCAGTAGCCGGTGCCGAAATCATCAATCGCGATGTGTATCCCTGCTTCACGAAAGCGTTGCAGAGAGCGGGCGGTGATTTCGCATGCTTCCAGCATTTCATTTTCAGTAATTTCCAGTACCAGTCCGGGTATTTTTTCTTTGTACTGGATGATGCTATCAACCGTTGCCGGGTCGTTAATAATGGGTGGGCAGATATTTACATTCACCCTGAAGCTGGGCTGCGTTGCCAGAATGCTGGCGAGTTCGTCGGTGATACGTGCGAGCTGCTGCAGGGTCATCTCGCGAATCAGTCCAGTGGACTCGGCGGCTGGGATAAATGTATCGGGGCTGCGTATGCCATCGGGATGTTGCCAGCGCATCAGGACCTCAACGCCAGCCAGAGAGAAGTCTTCAGAGCGCACCAGGGGTTGATACAGGTTGATAAATTGCTGCTGGCGCATTGCGGCACGCAGCTGGCGTGCCGGATCACTGAGGCTGCGTTGAATCCTGAGTGTCAGGACAAGGATCAGTATAAAACAGAGTATAACCAGAAACAGCCGCTGCACAGTGAACAGCGTCAGAGGCTGGTTTAGCAAAATGCTTTCTTCGCTGATGATCAGCGACAGGCCCGGCTGTGTCAGCAGAGGCAGAGCATACAGGTACTGTTGCCGGTTATTATCAAATAGCCCCTCAGCTGTTGTGGCAAAGTTAAGAGGAAACAGGCTGTGCTGTCTGGGCAGGCTATAGGCACCGATATCCAGCACGGGAACACCGCTATCACTGTCGACCAGTGCGACAAAGCCCAGGCTGCTGGTAAGTTGACGCATACGGTTACGTAGCCAGCCCGGGTGCAGAATAACCTGAATTGCGCTGCCGTCGGTGCGGGTACGGGCGAGCATTAACACGGGGCGGTCATAGTGACTGACCAGCCGTGGCCCAATAAAACGCAGGCCAAAGTGAGGGTCGGGTTTTCCAATGTGAGGGGCTGGGTGTAATGGTTTGCCGTTGTCGCAGCGCAGGTAGCCCTGGGCGTCCAGCACCTGTACGCCGACAATCTCCGGGCGTGCCAGTATCGAGTTGCTGTCGTGCCAGTCCTGCTGGGTACAGAGTTGTTCAATAGTGCCGCTGTTCTGCAGTATCAGGTTGATATCACTGAAATGTCGATCAAAGGTGTCAACCAGTTGTCGGGCGTGGCTGTTGAGCTGGAGTCTTGCTCGGTTTTTATGCTGTTCGCTCTGCTGGTAGTACAGTACTGAAAAGCTCACCAGGGTGAGGGCGATGCTGATCAGAATCGCTGTAACGGGCAGAGCAGGTGAACGATCCATGTCGTGGCCTGCGTCTATTATGTCCAGCGCCCAGCATAGCATGGGTGGTTGCTGAGCGTATTATCGCAGGCTGACCTGTTGCAGTGGGAAAGCGTTTCGTAATGTGCTGTCGACCTCGGCGTTCAGTTTCAGTGTTAGCAGGTTGTCAGCTCGAGTCTGGCCCAGGCTGAGCGCGCAAATGGGTTTGTTCTGCTGCTGGGCCCATTTACAGAAGCGGAAGCCGCTATACACCATTAATGATGAGCCAATCACCAGTAATGCGTCGGCCTGATGCAGCGCTTGCTGTGCTCGCTCAACCCGGGTGCGCGGGACATGGTCACCGAAAAACACGACGTCTGGTTTCAGTATGCCACTGCAACGTGGGCATTGGGGCACCTGAAACCCACTGAAATCAAGATCATCCAGATCAGCATCGCCATCCGGAGCTGCCGGGGCACTTAGTTCACTAAACGCGGGGTTACATTCTGCGCTGTGCTGGTGAACCCGTTCGCGCAGGTAGCGGGTCTGACATTCCATGCAGCGGACATGATCAGAACGCCCATGCAGGTCAATGACCCGTCGGCTGCCTGCGCGTTGGTGTAGCCGGTCAACATTCTGGGTGACCAGCTGAATGATATGCCCTTGTTGCTCAAGCGCGGCCAGTGTTTTATGGGCAAGACCGGGCTGGGCATCTCGAATCGTGGGCCAGCCGGCCAGGCTGCGAGCCCAGTAGCGCTGGCGGGTATGGTGCTCGGTCATAAAGCGCTGGTGCTGAACGGGTTGCGGTCGTTTCCAGTTGCCCTGTTGATCCCGATAATCGGGGATGCCCGATGGGGTGCTGACCCCTGCGCCGGTGAGGACCAGCAGTTGAGGGTGCTGCTGAATGAACTGTTGAAGCATCCTGGCTGCTGATGTCATAGGCGGGGCTCCGGTCACGGGGTTAAACCTGTTCAATATCATACAGGGCCAGTACATCCAGAGGCCTGAAGATAACGATATGTTGATAGTGAGGACCGGGGTCTAGCCGGTAGCTGGCGAAGCCATCAATCGTGCTTAATGGGCTTAATCGGTTCAGCCGTTGGCATAGCATTGTCAGTGCCTGGCTGATGCTACCGGAACTGATCCAGTTTTCATGGACCAGCCGGTCAAAATCACCTTTGCGAAGAATAGCCAGCCTGAGGCTCTGCTGAGGCTGTACGGTTACCAGATAGCGACCTGGGTGGTTGAGGGCGAGCGCCGGCGAATGGCTCCATAGTGTGGTGTCATTGCTATAGAGGCCATGACGGTAGAGCAGTGTGCGCGGACCGTAGCTCTCTATCTGCCCCTGCTGGGTGGCTCGCTGCATCATCTGTTCAAGGACGTCTGCAAGTGATTTTGGTGTGTTCATCCGTACCTCACTGGCTTGCATAGTTAAACCATAGCGCATGCAGCCAGGGTTGGCGCTCTACGATTGTGAATGCCTTTTGTTATGAGGGCTACAGCGTTTTTGTTTGGGCTTTTCCGGATTTTTTTCTGGTGCAGCTGCGCATGAAAATATTCGGCGACCGGGTAGCTAATGTGAGTGTTTGTGACGGGATCTGTTATCTTCATTGCAATGTCACAGGAAGTGTTTACGCTGCTGCAACATAACCAGAACCGATGATATGGATGTTTGTAATGAATATGATGGATTTGACCGGTAAGAAAGGGCTGATTGTTGGGATCGCTAACAGTCACAGCATTGCTTATGGTTGCGCATCTGTACTGCGCAAAGCGGGTGCTGAGCTTTGTGTGAGCTATCTGAATGAGAAGTCCCGGCCTTATGTTGCGCCATTAGCGGAAGAGTTGAACGCAACGATGGTACCGCTGGATGTGGCGGAGCCTGGTCAGATGGAAGCTGTTTTTGAAACGCTGGCTGAACAGTGGGGTGAGCTGGATTTTGTGGTGCATGCGGTTGCCTGGTCACCACTGGATGAGCTGCATGGCCGCCTGGTTGATACCAGTTCTGAAGGCTTTTCCAAAGCGATGGATATTTCCTGTCATTCATTTATCCGGATGGCCAAATGCGCGGAACCACTGATGAAAAATGGTGGAACTCTGTTGACGATGAGCTATTACGGCTCTGAAAAGGTGGTCGACCATTACGATATGATGGGGCCGATTAAAGCTGCGCTGGAAAGCTCGGTTCGTTACCTGGCATTTGAGCTGGGTTCAAAAAATATCCGTGTTCACAGCATTTCTCCAGGCCCGATGCCGACTCGCGCTGCGTCAGGTATAGAGAAGTTTGATCAGCTGATGGATGATGCCGTTCAGCGTTCACCACTGCACCAGCTGGGCCGTCCAGAAGATGTGGGTAACATGGCGGCGTTCCTGGTCAGTGACATGGCTGCACGTCTGACTGGTAGTGTTGAGTTTGTTGATGCCGGACACCATATTGTTGCCTGATTCTTGAATGCCAAACCAAAAAGGCCACCGTTTCAGGTGGCCTTTTTGGTTTTTACAGTGAAAATCACTGCATGACAAAGCTGGTAAAGAAGAGGTCGCTGACAAATGCCTGACCCTCTTCCTTAAGTAATAATGCCTGAGTCTGCTTAAGTGCCTTCTGCGCCAGTGTGCGCTGTGCTTCAATTGTTTTCATGGATTCAACCGACTGGCCACTGAGCAGAAACACAATGTCGTTACGAATATGTGGCATATGCATATTCACGGCATGGTGGGCGGCTTCGGAAGAAACCTGAATGGTAACTTCACACTTTACGAACCGTAACTTGGCACCGGTCCCAAAGTTGGCTACAAAGGGTTTGAGCTCAATATAGTTAATGTACTCTTCGCCTTCGGCACCGTCGGCGGCCCAGCTCAGTTGTGCAACGGTTGCCAGTAGCAGTATTGCCATCAGTCTTTTCAGCATCGGGTTCTCCCATCTCCTAAGTAGATCCGTCCCAGACAGTGTTGAAAACCTGATCAGTATACCCCGCTACCAGGCTGCTCGACAGTGTTTAAAGTCTGGGAGGTCAGCTGATTTATGCTTTAATTGAGCAGGCAGCCTGGTGGGCTGAATACTTGAATATCCCCTGTGCTGAGGAATTGTTCGTATCCGGGGGAAGGATTACTATGATTATCAGCCTCAGGGTGTTCTTGAACAGATTGTCGATATGCAGGGTCTGCTGCTGCGGGCGCTTGGGTTGGTGGTGATCGTGTTCAGAGGGTCCTGGTTCGAGCCCTGTTGACAGTGCTAAGACTCGCAAAGGAGACGCGCTATGTTAGAAAGATGTCGCAACGCTAAAGAACGCTGGGGTGGTGTCAGTGAGATTATTGACACCTGGTTATCTGAGCGCCAGGTCCTTATTTCCCGCTTTGTCAGCCTGCCCGGGCAGGATGTGACGGAGGGGCTGGATAGTGCGATTGAGCGGTTCTGCCAGTTATTGGTGGATTATCTGTCATCCGGGCACTTTGAGGTCTATGAACAGTTACTGCGTGAGGGAGGGCAGTTTGATGATGGCAGTGTTGAGCGTGCCCAGGCCCTGTTCCCACGTATTCAGGACAGTACCGATATCGCGCTGGATTTTAATGACCGCTATTCCAGACTGAGTAGTCCGACGGTGCAGGATGTACGTGAATTTTCCAATTCACTGTCGGAGCTGGGGGTGGCCCTGGAGGAGCGCTTTGCACTTGAAGATCAGCTGATTGAAGTGCTGCATACTGCACACCGTGATCAGGCGCTGGCATCGGGGGACTGATATCGCCATGACGTTGCGATATACGCCAGCGCTAATGCTGGCATCGACATTGGTACTGACGGGCTGTCAGTCAGCTGATGCCCCGGTGAGCTGGAGTGAGTACGCCCGCCAGGGGGCTTACAGTGCTGCAATTTCGCCGACGGCTAGCTACGTTAGCCTGGGATCATCCTTGCATGGCGGCAGTCTCTGGGATGTGGCACAGAATGCCCGGCTGTTTAGCTGGAATCATAAGTCAGGCGAGTACTCTACTCTTTCGGCGACGGCATTTTCTCCGGATGAAAAGTATGCGGTAACTGCGGAGCAGCAAGCGCTGGTACTATGGGAAACTGGTAGCGGTAAGCCACTGGAGTTTCTCAGCTCTCAGGCTGAAATACTGGATATTGCGCTTGCCCATAATGGTGACTTTGCTCTGGTTGGTCAGGCGGATCACAATGCGGTTTACTATGACCTGAAAAATGGCGGAGCACGTGAAACACTGCGTCATGATGCGCGGGTGCGTGCGGTTGCACTGGATAAAACGGGCCAGTTTGCACTGACAGGTTCAGATGCTTATAAAGCGAAGCTGTGGAATCTGTTGACAGGGGAGCTGCAGCAGACCCTGACCTTTGATAACACGGTCGATACTGTCGCGTTGTCAGCGGATGGCCGGTTGGCGTTCAGCTCGGCGACGCTGAACAGGGCTGTGATCTGGGAAACTGCGACGGGTAAGGAGCTGGCAACCCTGACCAGTGATGAGGCGTTCTTTGCTCAGCGAGTCAGCTACCTCAGTGCGCGTTTTTCCACGGATAGCCGCTACTTGCTGACAGGGTCAGCCTCCGGCGTGGTGCAATTGTGGGATGCGCGAAAAGGTAGTCTGATGCGCAGCTGGCAGGTGCATAAGCGTGATGCCTATGGGCCAACAAATACTGGCGTATACGATGTCGCCTTTGGTAAGAAAGGCGTCTTTTTTGCCGTTGGCTCTAATGGTGTGATGAACGAGCTACACTGACCCTGCTGCTGAATAGGCACAAAAAAACCGCCAGCAGGCGGTTTTTTTGAGCTTGTGTTACGCCGGGGATATTACTTCTCTTCCGGGTTAACCTTCAGCAGCTCAACTTCAAATACCAGGGTCTCATTCGGACCAATGGCGTTCCCCATGCCACCAGGGCCGTATGCCAGATCGGCTGGAATAACAAAGCGCGCTTTACCGCCTTCGTTCATCAGCTGCAGGCCTTCAGTCCAGCCAGGGATAACTCCGTTCAGCGGGAAGGAAACCGGTTCGCCACGGTCGTAGGAGCTGTCGAATTTGGTGCCGTCTACCAGGGTGCCCTGGTAGTGCACTTTAACGGTGTCTTCAGCGGCTGGTTTTTTGCCTTCACCGGCAGTCAGTATTTCATACTGTAAGCCGCTTTCGGTTTTCTTTACGCCGTCTTTTTTTGCATTTTCGTTCTGGAAGACTTCGCCTTTTTTCAGATTTGCGTCGGCCATCTCTGCAACAGCCTTACGCTGCTCTTCCATCTTGCGTGCCTGGAAATCCTGCATGACTTTGGCAACCTGCTCTTCAGTCAACTCAGGATCAGCGCCGCTATATACCCCTTTCAGAGCCGACTGGAAGGCATCGTAGTCCAGCTCTTCAACCTGAGATTTCAGCTGCTGTCCCAGAATCAGACCCAGACTGTAGCTCAGCTTCTGCTGCTCTGTTTCAAGGTCCGCCGCAAACACAGGAGAGGCGATTGTCATGGTGGTCGCCAGTGCGGCAGCTAACCAGGTACGTTTCATTCTGTTGATCCTTATTCTGTGGTCCGTAACCGTTAGTGACTGATTAAATAGCAAAGTTCAGTTTGTCGCCAGCACCGATCGTCAGTTATTCATTACCAACAGATTAATTATCGGTGCCTGGTGAACTGTGCTCTGGCTCAGGTGACTGTATGGTTAACCGCAGCAGTTGCTGGAGGTGAATGTGCTGCAATAGCTCCGGCTGTTGCTGTTGTGCCAGCCAGTGTTGCAGGTTTCGGTGGCAGAGTTCTGCCCCGGCTGTATCTGTGGGGGCGCTCTGGCTGTACTGGTATAACCGGGCTATCTCAACCTGTTCGCAGGCCAGCTCTGCTTTGCGCAGGGCTTGATAGGCGCAGTCCAGCGCAGGGTCAGTTGCTTTCAGATCACGTACCTGAAAGCGTAAGGCTCGCAGGGGGTGGCTGATCTGTTGCTGCCAGCTATCAGCATCATGGCTGGTTTCAGGGAGCTGGCGGCCGGTCTGGCCAAGCCAGAGACAGTACAGCAGTCGGTTAATACTCAGTCCCCGGGTCTGTAGCGCCAGGCAGCAGGATTCCACGCCAGGTTGTGACCAGAGTTGCAGGGCAAAGCGCCAGAATGGATTATCCAGTTGCAGGGCTGTGGTAGAATTCTTCGCCATGATTCAGTTGCAGCAAGTCAGTTTACATAGAGGTCCACAGCCGATTCTAGAGCAGGCGGACCTGACCATCCACAATGGATGGAAAGTTGGGGTCATCGGTGCCAATGGTGCCGGTAAATCGACCCTGTTCAGCATGATTCTGGGCCAGCTCCAGCCGGATGGGGGGAATTTTCAGTTACCGGGCCAGATGCGCATCTCCCATATGGCGCAGGAGGTGACGGCGACAGAGCGGCGTGCGGTTGATTACGTGCTTGATGGTGACCGTGAGCTGCGCAAGGTGCAGCAGGCGCTGGAAGCTGCGGATGCCGCCGGTGATCACCACCGTAGTGCTGAACTGCACAGCCAGCTGGATGACCTGCATGGTTACAGTGCTGAGTCCCGCGCGCGCCAGCTGCTGGCCGGGCTTGGCTTTTCGGAAGCCGATGGTGATCGTCTGGTGCAGACGTTTTCGGGTGGCTGGCGTATCCGGCTGAACCTGGCTCAGGCCCTCATGTGTCCATCCGATCTGCTGTTGCTGGATGAACCGACCAACCACCTCGACCTTGATGCGACGATCTGGCTGGAACAGTGGCTGCGCCAGTATCCCGGTACATTACTGCTGATATCCCACGACCGTGATTTTATCGATAATGTTGTTGAGCATGTGGTGCATCTGTATCAACAGAAGCTGGATATCTATAAAGGTAACTACAGCGCCTTTGAACGGTTGCGTGCCGAGCGGCTGTCGCAGCAGCAGGCGCAGTATGAGAAACAGCAGGAGCGGATAGCCGAGATCGACAGCTTTGTTCGCCGTTTCCGTGCCAAAGCAACCAAAGCCAAACAGGCGCAGAGTCGTCTGAAAGAGCTGGAGCGGATGGAGGTGATCTCCGCTGCGCATATCGAAAGCCCGTTTACCTTCCAGTTTACCGCCTCGGATAAAGTCTCCAACCCGTTACTGAAACTGCGTGATGCGGATTGTGGTTACGACGGAAAAACGATTCTGAAGCAGTTGTCGATGAACCTTGAGCCGGGTGCACGTATCGGTTTGCTGGGCCCTAACGGTGCCGGTAAATCAACCCTGATCAAGTCGTTGGTGGGAGATCAGTCATTGCTTTGCGGTGAGCGAGGCGAAGGTGAGCATCTGCGTATCGGCTACTTTGCCCAGCAGCAGCTGGAAGCACTGGACCTTGAAGCATCGCCGTTTCTGCATATTCAGCGGATCTCCCCGAAATCGTCGGATCAGGAAATTCGTAACTATCTGGGCGCTTTTGATTTCTTTGGTGATGATGCACTGGAGCCGGTCAAACGTTTCTCTGGCGGTGAAAAAGCCCGTGTTGCGCTGGCGCTGATTGCCTGGCAGAAGCCTAACCTGCTGTTGCTGGATGAACCAACCAACCATCTGGACCTGGAAGTACGGCATGCCCTGACGGTGGCGTTGCAGAGTTTTGAAGGGGCTCTGATTCTGGTCTCTCATGACCGTAATCTGCTGCGTAATACAGTGGATGAGTTCTGGCTGGTGGCTGATGGTGCGGTGGCACCATTTAGCGGTGATCTGAATGATTACCAGAACTGGCTGCTGGAGCAGCGTCGCAATGAACGGGCGGCCCGTCAGCCAGAAGCGGAACGTGAGAACCGCTCGCTGAATGCTGCTGAGCGTAAAGAGCAGAAGCGACTGGCTGCTGAAAAGCGTTCACAACTGCGTCCTCTAAAGAAAGCGGTCGATAAGCTGGAAGCTGCACTGGAAAAAGCTCAGGAGGAGCTGGCCACCGTGGAAGCTGCGCTGGCTGAGACGTCTATCTATGAAGAGCAGAATAAAGATCAGCTTAAGAAAGCGCTCGCAGCACAGGCTGAGTTCAGTAAGCAGATCAATGAGATCGAAGCGGACTGGATGGAGCAGCTCGAGGCGCTGGAAGCGCTGGAAGAAGCACTGAACGAGGTATAGTGGGTGCCTCGTTCAGTTGTCTGGCTAAATTTAGTGCTGTAGCAGTCTTGTCAGCTCAGCAAGTTCATCGCCATCGTCCTGTAGCTGCTGCAGGGCGACTTTGATATTCACTGGCTTCAGACCGAGCTGCATATAGAGTTCGCCAGGAATGGCTTCCAGCGGACCATCACTAAGACCCTGTTCACGCAAAAGCCGGTTTGTCATGAATTGCAGTTTGGCATAGATACTGGCCGGGCCATCATAATCAGGGTTGTTCTGATGCCGGATCGCCAGTGATACTTCTTCTGGCAGTGACCAGCTACTCAGTAGCCAGGCACCGATCTGCTCCCGTGTTACGTTCAGTACCTGCTGTTCAATCGCTTCCAGGCTGAAATGCGGGTTGGCTTCGATATAGCGTGCCAGTAAGGAAAAGTGCGGTGGAAACAGGTGGGCCAGTACCAGATAACCAAAGTTGTGCAGCAGGCCGGTCAGGTAAACCAGTCCCTGTTTTGGTCGGGTTTCTTCTGGCATCTGCTGAGCCAGTTTCTCTGCCAGAGTGGCATTGTAAACGGATTGCAGCCAGTAAGGGGTCGCACCGCGAGGGCCATCCTGGGGGATCTCCAGAATTCTGCCCATGGCGGTAGCCAGTGCCATATTGATGACCAGATCAAACCCGAGAACCCGGATAACGGCATCCTCTACCGATACGATTTTCCCCGGAGCGGCATAGTAAGGAGAGGCTGCCAGGCTCATCACCTGTGCGGACAGGCTTGGGTCAACACGAACGACGGGGGTGAGCTCATCAACGCTGGCGTCCGGGTCTGAGCGTAAGGCGACTATTTTTTGCAGGGTCGGGCTTAGTGCGGGCAGATCCAGGGTGTCCTCCAGCCGCTGGCGTACACGCAGGGCGGTAAACTTTTCAACCGCCATAGAGATTATTGTCTCATCGTCGCCGCCGGGCTGGCGCGCTTCGATTTCTGCGTTAGACAGGGCGAGCTTGCAGGGTGTGGCTTTGCTGAGCCAGCCCTGCGGTGCTTCGAAACTGAGTTCACTGTGGGGCTCGTTCAGTGTCAGTATTTCGGGCTGGCTACACTCAGGCTCCAGCAGTAAAGGGAGGGATAGCAGCTTTTTCCGGCCATTCTCAGAGCTCAGGCTATCCTGGCTGAAAAAACGGCGGGCATCTTCACTGCGCACAGGCTGCAGGTGACGGCCGGTCTGTTTCCAGACTGATATCAGATTCAGAAGACAGGACTCGGGCAGTAATGCCAGAACTTTGCCTTTCTGGTCGTGCAGCAAGACCATACGTATCTGGTCTGGTTGCGGTACACGATTTCCAGGAGTACGGACGCCAACCGACACTGTTATATCTCCTACTTCGTAGTTTCGCTAAGCCCATCGTCACTGACGAGCAAATTGACAGCAACATAGCATAGCTGTCCTGTAAAGGGGCAACCTTAACCTGAGGCAAAGCTTGCTGTTATAAATTGGCAGTGCTGTGTTTATGTGAGGCCGGCAGAAAAATCAGTTGCGACTGACTTTATTCACCGCTTTGAGTACCCGTAGCTTTTTAATAACCCGTGCCAGATGAATACGGTTTTCCACGGTCAGATCCAGGTCGACGGCGGCCAGCTGGCCCTCACGGTCGCCAATATCAATTTTGAGAATATTTGCACCTACCTCAGCAATGGTGGTGGCCAGCAGGGCAATAATGCCACGCTTGGAGACAACGTCCAGTTTCAGGCTGACGGTATAGTCATCGCTGGCATCATCGGCCCACTCCAGGTAGATACATTTCTCCGGGTCATCACGCAGATAGCCAATGTTCCGGCAGTCGGTACGATGGATCACCAGTCCGCGGCCGGTACTGATATGGCCAATGATGGTATCGCCAGGAATAGGTTTGCAGCACTTGGCATAGTGCAACACCATCCCTTCGGTACCCTCGATCGCCAGAGGTTTCTGGCGGCTGCCAGTGGCTTCTTTGATTTCTTCTCCGCTGTGCTCGGGTTTCAGGCGGCGGGCAACGACATAGGCCATCCGGTTACCCATACCGATATCTTCCAGCAGGTCATCCAGTGTTTTGAACTCGGCTTCGGCCAGCAGGTTTTTTAGTGTCTCATTGTCGATGTCTTTGATCTGTGCGCCGTAATTGCCCAGGAACTGACTCAGCAGGCGACGACCCAGAGCGATGGATTCGTGGCGCTGCTGATTTTTGAGGAAATGTCGGATGGATGAGCGGGCTTTGCCGGTGATGACAAAGTTGAGCCAGGCCATATTGGGCTGGGCACCGGGGGCGGTGATAATCTCGACGGTCTGGCCATTTTCCAGTGGTTGTGACAGTGGGGCAAGGCGGCGGTTCAGACGACAGGAGACGCAGCTGTTGCCAACATCAGTGTGCACCGCATAGGCAAAGTCGATCGGTGTTGCACCGTGGGGCAGTTCCATAATCTTGCCCTTCGGGGTGAACACGTAGACTTCATCGGGAAACAGGTCTGTCTTGACGGTCTCGATAAACTCCATCGAGTTTCCGGCACGCTTCTGCATTTCCAGCAGGCCCTGAACCCATTTACGTGCGCGGTTATAGGAGCCAACCGCGCTGTCTGAGTCTGCCGGATTGTTGTCGCCGCAGGATTTATAGTGGCTGTGTTCTGCAATGCCCTGACTGGCCACCGCATCCATTTCCTTTGTGCGGATCTGTACTTCGATGGTGATATCGCGGGTCCCAAACAGATCGCTATGGAGCGACTGGTAGCCATTTGCTTTTGGGATGGCGATATAGTCTTTAAACCGACCGGGTACGGGCTTGTACAGGTTGTGTACAGCACCGAGAATACGGTAACAGTTGTCTACACTGTCGGTGACAATGCGGAAGGCGAAAACGTCCATAATTTCGGCAAAGGACTTCCGCTGGCTCTTCATCTTCTGGTAGATGCTGAACAGGTGCTTCTCGCGCCCACTGACATCACCGGGGAGCCCTTCCTGTTGCAGTCGTTGCTGCAGGGTATGCTGAATATTGGAGATGATGTCTTTGCGCTGGCCACGGGCCTGAACCACGGCCCGACGGATATATTTTGAACGCATCGGGTGCTGGGCACGAAAGGCCAGATCCTGCAGTTCAACCTGTAGATCACGCATCCCCAGCCGGGCAGCAATCGGGGCGTAAATTTCCAGTGTTTCGCGAGCAATACGGCGCTGCTTCACCGGTGGCATGGCACCCAGAGTGCGCATGTTGTGCATGCGGTCCGCCAGCTTGACCAGAATAACGCGGATATCCTCCGCCATGGCCAGTACCATTTTCTGGAAGTTACTTGCTTGAGCTTCGGCTTTGGTCTCAAAATCCAGGTGGGTCAGTTTGGAAACGCCATCTACAAGGTCGGCAACGATGGTACCGAACTGAGACTCGACGCCTTCGTAGCTGATTTCGGTATCTTCGATAACGTCATGCAGCATGGCGGCCATCAAACTCTGATGGTCCATACGCATCTGGGACAGAATGCTGGCAACGGACAGGGGGTGGGTTACATAGGGTTCGCCACTCTTACGCTTCTGGCCGTCATGGGCCTGTTCGGCATAAAAATAGGCACGACGCACCTCACGAATCTGCTGCAGATCGAGGTAATCGGTCAGGCGTTCTGAGAGGGCATCAATGGTTGGCATAACATCTCCTGTATCCGTCCCGTGCGTTTACGCCGGTGTAACTGCCGGATAGTCTGAATCATGCCGTATAGAAGGGAATTGGGAAAGGGGCTGCAGTGCACAAAACAGGCATCTGACCCGCAGTAATAGATATTTACTACTAGCCGCCGAAAAGCCGGGCGACAATGCGGGTCAGAACCAGAGAAAACTGAGGATCAGTCTTCGATGATCTCGTCCAGAATGGACTTGTTGACCAGGTCTTCGGCGATTTCACGCAGCGCAACAACGGTTGGCTTATCGTTTTCCCACTCGACCTTAGGGTCTTTACCACCGGTTGCCAGCTGGCGTGCGCGTTTGGACGCGACCATCACCAGTTCGAAACGGTTGTCGACATTTTCCAGGCAATCTTCAACGGTGACTCGTGCCATGATGACCTCAATATAGGTGGTTTAAGCTTGAAAAGACCGGGCATTCTAGCGGCCAATGCCCGGGGTGACAAGGTTAATGATTGATCAGCTACCAGCCAGCAGGCTGTCCAGCATCGCCTGCTGGCGCGCTTGCTGGGGTGCCAGTCGCAGTCGGCGGGCGCTGAATACTGCCTGCAGCTCAGTAAGTGCCTGCTGGAAGTCGTCGTTGATGATCAGGTACTGGTATTCGTTGAAGTGACTCATCTCTTCAACGGCCTGATTCATTCGGTAGTCGATCACATCCTGAGCGTCAGTGCCCCGGCCGGACAGACGCTTATGCAACTCGTCCCGTGATGGGGGCAGGATAAACACGGAGCAGCACTCTGGCATCAGTTCGCGCACCTGCTGTGCGCCCTGCCAGTCAATCTCCAGAATGACATCAATACCGGCTTCCAGCTGTGCATCTACCCAGACCCGGGAGGTGCCGTACTTGTTGGTAAATACTTCGGCGTATTCCAGAAACTGACCTTTGCTGACCATGGCATCAAATTCGGCCATTTCAACAAAGTTGTAGTCTTTACCGTTCTCTTCCCCTGGTCGCATATCGCGAGTGGTGTGGGAAACAGAAACGCGCACCTGGTTGTCCTGTTCAAGCAGGGCTTTGACCAGGCTGGTTTTACCGGCCCCGGAGGGTGCTGAAATAACGTACAGAGTACCTTGCTGGCTCATGCTGGGTTCCATTGTCTTGCGCTGTTCTGGTCGCGGTGAAGCCGACCCCGGATAGATGGGGGCATTATACGGCCTTGAGCCGGAGGCGTCATGGGCCTGAATCAGTCGGCAAAGTCCAGCGACATAAAGAGTCGTGGCTGTCCCGCCAGTGGGGTGGGTGAGCGGTGAACCAGGCCGTGGCCACTATTGTTGTACCAGCCATCCCCTTTGATCAGGGCAACGTCGCCGCTTTGCAGTTGCTCGGGTTCTGCTGTGTCGCTCAGGGAAGCCAGTGGCTGTGTGTGCCATTGGGTTGCGACGCCACACCAGCTGGTGACCAGCCGACAGGGGATGTGGTCAACATGGAAGCGCGGGCACATGGGTTTATCCAGCAGCGCCAGGCGCAGCCCTGCCCGTGGCAGCTCAAACAGGCAGCAGAACATATCAACCAGCAACTGGATATCTTCGATCAGTGCGGCTCGGCCGGGGTGGTCGGGTAGTGCGCTGGTAAGCAGCTCGGGCACTTCTTCAACCGTCAGTATGCTCTTGAGCTGGAGGTTGAGTGGGGGCTGGGCTGTCAGAGCTGAAGTGTAGGCCTGAATGTCGTCAGATAGTGTCCGCTGCCAGCCGGCCATGTTGCAGTCCGGCTCATAGATACGGGTAAATACCTCGGGCTGACTGGAAAAGTGCTGGGTGCGGGTCAGGGTGTCAACTGGGGCGATGGCGTTCATGAGCTGCTATTCATCGAAGTAATGTTATATTATAACTTAACTTTTAATGTGTTGAATGACCACCTTCGGTCGGGGTTTGTATGACGCGTCATTTTTTTCAGTCTCTGGAGTCTGCGCAGGCGGGTGACCGCTTTGCACTTGAACCATTGCTATGCCAGCTAAACTTTGATCATAAGGGGCTGCTGCCGGTGATTACTCAGCGTGCCAGTGATGGGGAGGTGCTGATGATGGCCTGGATGAATGCTCAGGCCTTGCGTCAGACGCTGGATACAGGGCGGATGACTTACTGGTCCCGGTCACGCCAAAGTCTGTGGCTCAAGGGTGAAACCAGTGGCCATTTCCAGGAACTGGTTGATATGCGGGTGGACTGTGATGGTGATACTCTGCTTTGTCGAGTTGAGCAGACCGGCCCAGCCTGCCATACCGGTCGTACCAACTGTTTCTATTTTCAGGTAGATGCCGGAAACAATCAGGTTTTCCTGACCGAAAGCCGTCCTGTTGTTGATTGAGGAGTTAAAAATGAACCAGCAAACAAACCCGGTCGCTTTACCGGATGTCGCTGCAACAGACCGGGCGGGTGTACATACGCCACTGGATTGGGTGGGTATGTCGGGGCTGGCGTTACCGTTCCAGCTGCTGGATGGTCAGGCCGGTGAGGTCAGCTGTCAGGGTACCGCGCAGGCATTTGTGAATATCTGTCGGGCGGATGTAAAAGGCATTCATATGTCGCGGCTATATTTGCTGCTGGAAGCCTTCGTGGACAGCCAGGTGCTGACGCCGGAGACGCTGGCCGGGTTCCTGCATAGCAAGCTGGAAACCCATCTGGATATCAGCGACAGCGCGGCGGTCAGCCTGCGCTGTGATTATCTGGCGCGTCGCCCGGCACTAAAAAGTGAGCACCGGGGCTGGAAAGCCTACCCTGTCGAGATTATCAGTCGACTGGAGCAGGGTAAGGTCACAACGGAGTTGAGATTGGCAATTCCGTATTCGAGCACCTGTCCCTGTTCTGCTTCGCTCTCACGTCAGTTACTGGCGGAGGCGATGCTGGAAGATTTTGCGGATGATGCGGTTCTGGATAAAGAGGCGTTGCGGCACTGGTTACTCAGCGAGCGAGGTTCGGTGGCGACACCGCATAGTCAGCGCTCATGGGCTCATCTGCGCCTGAAGCTGTCCATGGCTGACAGCTTCCCACTGAGCGACCTGATCGACTGCGTTGAGCAGGCGCTGGGGACGCCGGTACAGACGGCGGTGAAACGACAGGATGAGCAGGCATTTGCACGCCTTAATGGTAGCAATCTTATGTTCTGTGAAGATGCCGCCCGTCGTATCAAGCAGGCGCTAATGGCGGTGGGTACAGTCGAGGATTTCTGGCTCAAGGTAGAGCATCAGGAAAGCCTGCATGCCCATGACGCCGTTGCGATTGCAACGCGCGGTGTGGAAGGTGGCTATACCGCAGAGCTGAGCTAAGTTCTGCGGCTGACAGGGCTTTCTATTTATGGAGATATATAGATAGCCCTGCCAGGGTGTTAGTAATTTATTCGATATTCTGGATCTGTTCGCGCATCTGCTCGATCAGTACTTTGAGATCTACCGCGCACTGGGTGGTTTCAGCCACAATTGATTTTGATGACAGGGTATTGGCTTCGCGATTCAGTTCCTGCATCAGGAAATCCAGTCGACGCCCGATTGCCCCTTTTTGCTTCAGTACCCGGCGTACTTCCTGTACATGGGTGTCGAGGCGGTCCAGCTCTTCATCAACGTCGGCTTTCTGAGCCAGCATTACCATCTCCTGTTCAAGACGGCCTTCATCGAGCTCTACCTTTAACTCGTCCAGCCGGCTGCGCAGATTGTCGCGCTGGCCTTGCAGAATCAGGGGGAGTTTCTCACGTACCTGGCAGACAATCGCGCTGATACTGTCCAGACGCTGGTTGATCAGTACCGCCAGCTCTTTACCTTCGCGCTCGCGCCCAGCCAGAAGATCATCCAGCGCTGCGTCCAGTGTTTGTAACGCAGTGGCTTTAATCGCATCCATATCCAGGGCTGCATCCTGGAGTACGCCTGGCCAGCGCATGACTTCAAGCGGGTCCAGCGGCTGGCTGTTGTCTGGCAGCATTGCCTGAATCTGGCTGGCGGCATTGATCAGATCCTGCGCGTAATCCGTATTGATGCTCAGCGTCTGTGCGCGTGCTTCCGGGATAAAGCGCAGGGTGCATTCAACCTTGCCGCGGCTGAGCTTTTTCCGCAGGCGTTCGCGCAGTGGCGGTTCAAGGTCGCGGAAATTGTCGGGTAGTCGCAGGTGAGGCTCCAGGTAGCGGTGGTTCACCGAACGGATCTCCCAGGCGAGACTGCCCCAGCTATGTTGGGCTTCCTGCCGGGTGAAGGCAGTCATACTACGTGTCATATGCAACGCTCTCGATTAAAATACGGGGCTGATAGCGGTCTGGCGTGGCGTCTTGCTCCGCCTGCACTAACATGGTTGTCAGTCATTCTAACAGTCGAGCGTCTGTGGCTCTATCAGGCAGGCGTCAGATAACAGGGCATTACATCACTATGAGTTCTACTATCTCTGAACAGTTGCAGAATCTGGGTATCAATAAGCCGCGTCCAAGTGGTCGTGAGCCACAGCAGATGCGCAACGTGAAAATCACCCGCAACTACACCAAACATGCGGAAGGTTCTGTACTGGTTGAGTTTGGTGACACCAAGGTGATCTGCACCGCAACGGCTGAGCGTGGTGTGCCGCGTTTCCTGCGAGGTAGTGGCTCTGGCTGGGTGACGGCTGAATACGGTATGTTGCCGCGGGCGACAGGTTCCCGTGCCGGGCGTGAAGCGGCGCGTGGCAAACAGGGTGGTCGTACGGTTGAGATTCAGCGTCTGATTGGCCGCTCCCTGCGCGCAGCGCTGGATCTGAAAAAACTGGGCGAAAACACCATTACTATCGACTGTGATGTTATCCAGGCTGATGGCGGCACGCGTTGTGCTTCTATTACCGGTGCCTGCGTGGCGTTGGTGGATGCGGTTAACTTTCTGCGTAAAGATAAAAACGGTGCCGTTAAAGGTAATCCGCTGAAGCAGATGATCGGGGCTGTATCTGTGGGCATCTATGATGGTCAGCCGGTGCTGGATCTGGATTACGCTGAAGATTCCAAGGCCGAGACTGACATGAATGTAATCATGACTGATGCGGGCGGCTTCATCGAAGTCCAGGGTACAGCAGAAGGTGCGGCTTATTCTCGTGAAGAGCTGAACAGTATGCTGGAGCTGGCGGAACAGGGTATTGGTGAGCTGTTCGAATTGCAGAAAGCGGCGCTGGCTGAAGGCTAAG
>Ga0193958_1000241_pt1 | contig 22652 bp, 31 predicted proteins | sample FB_1_MG_FD_140320 | JGI IMG/M metagenome (GOLD analysis project Ga0193958, IMG submission 140320) | Microbial mat bacterial communities from the Broadkill River, Lewes, Delaware, United States - FB_1_MG | ecosystem: Environmental > Aquatic > Freshwater > River > Microbial mats | place: USA...
CTCGGCTTTGCGCCAGCTTGAGCTTCTGATTGACCGGCAGGATGTCGACGGCATCATGACCCTACTGGGTATAGACCCGTCGGCATTTATCGGCATCACCGATTCGCTGCGCTCTGACTACCAGTTAGCTGGCCGCATGGCTGCTGAGGTTCTGACACCCGTCCCTGTTCCGGGAATTGGCGCAGTCGCGTTCCGGTTTGATATGGCCGCGCCTGCCGCCACCACGTGGATTGCCACGACATCATCCAAGCTGGTGGTTGAGATTATCGACGACCAGCGCACGCTAATCAGAGAGCACCTATCCCGCACAACCGCCGCTGGCATCAATCCAAGACAGGCCGCTGTTCAGCTTGTAGGTGCCATTGACCGCACAACCGGCAAACGCACTGGCGGCATCGTCGGGCTGACATCACAGCAGGCCGGGTGGATGTCAAAGGCGGAACAGGAGCTGATCAATCTCGATTCAAATTATTTTACCCGCAAGCTTAGGGATAAGCGGTTTGATTCCACCGTCCGCAAGGCCATCGCTGATGAAAAGCCCCTGACGAAAAAGCAGATCAGCGGAATCATGCGCTCACTGGAAAACCGGACTCTGAAATACAGGGGCGACAATATCGCACGAACCGAAGCTATTAATGGCCTGAGAGCCGGGCAGGCTGAATCCATCAGGCAAGCCGTGGTCAAGGGTGAGCTGGAGCCGCAGGATGTCACGAAGGAGTGGGATGCCACAGGCGATGAAGACACGCGCCCAGACCACGAAGCCGCGAATGGCCAGCGTCAGTTGCTTCAGAACCCGTTTGAAATCAGGGGTGCCCGCATGATGTATCCTGGTGATTCGTCGCTGGGAGCGCCGGGCAGTCAGACCATTAAATGCCGCTGCCGCGCAGATTACCGCGTTGATTTTGTCGGGCGTGCAGTGCGACTGGAGGGCTGGCGATGAGCGGTACACCGGAAGAGTTCCAAGCCGACATTGATTCATTCATTCAGCGCAGTGAACGCCTAATGACTGCTGTAGTGCAGAAGTCAGCAGAAGAGACAGCTCGAATCGCCCAGAAGCCCAAAGCTCGTGGTGGCCGTATGCCGGTCGATACCGGGTTTCTGCGCAATTCGCTGACCGCTCATATCGGTGCGATTCCGTCAGGTCGCGATGTGGCACCTGAGGGCTACCAACAAACGAGCTGGGCCAGCAATGCCGTGATACTGACAATCAACAACATGGAGCTTGGTGACATTATTTATCTGGGCTGGACGGCCCACTACGCGCTCCACCAGGAAAACAAGAATTCGTTCATGAGAACAGCGGCGCAGCAGTGGCGGCAGACAGTTGACATGGTCGTTCGTGACGCACGGGAGAGATTCGGATAATGCCAACCAATTCAGAAATAAAGCGGGCAATTTACACGCAAGCGAAAGCATTTGCTGATGGATTGGGATTTCAATTGTCCTACCCCGGCCAGCCATTCACGCCGCCAGATTCAGGGCAGTGGCTTGAATTGATGTACGCACCGAATGACTACGACCCGTATCTATCGGAGCAGGAGGACATAAAGCGCGGATTGTTTATCATTAACTGCTGCGCCCGTGTCGGGCCAAGCTCTGCTTTTGATATGGCTACCACTGCTGATGATGCGAAGGCGTATTGGCCGAAACGCACACTGATAGTCAGCGACTTGCGAACAAGTAAGACACCGTATGAATCAACTATGATTGACTATCCAGACCGGGTTAAAATACCCGTAACCATCGAATACGAGGAATGACAAATGCCATCAAATATCGGCACTGAGGTTTATATCTCTTCAGCCCTTCCGGCGACCGACGACCAAGCGGGCTATGAGGCCCTGACGTGGACAGAAGTTGGCGGCGTCCTGACATTTGGCGAAGTCGGGTCAACTACCTCAGAAGTGTCCTACGACCTCCTTAAGAGCGGGCTGACAATCACAGAAAAAGGGCCAACTCAATACGGCAAGCCGGTTCTGACATACGTCAAGCGCCCTGGTGACACCGGCCAAGCCGCTGTGGTTGCTGCTGCTGAAGCATCAAATAATGCTGATGTCGCGCTAAAGGTCGTTCGCCCTGATGGTGAAATTGAGTACTTTCAAGCCAATGTGATGGGTGACAAATACTCAGAGGCCAATCCGACAAGCGCGCGCAGCAAAACCCACAACGTGGCAATCAACAGCAAGCCGGTGGTTGTGTAATGGACTTGTCGCAGCTTGCCACTCCTGATGAGTGGATTACCCCAGAACACCCAGAGCATGGCGACGTTGGTATTAAGTTCCGGGTTCGCCAGCCCGGAACCCCTGCGCATTCAGCAGCAAAAACCGCTTCAATGCGCGAGATGATTGAATCAAAATCAACACCAACCGTGGATTTGGCCGTCACTGAATGTGAGGCACTGATTACCGGGTGGTCTGGCGTGGTTCTTGACGGAAACGAACTGGAGTTCTCTGCTGAATCTGCTGCCGAGGTTTTGCGCAATCCCGGCATGACATGGATGCAACCCTGCTTTTTTGAGTACCTGTCGAAAAAAAAGCACTATATGAAACGGCTGTCCGAAGATTTGCAGCGTATGCGGGATGCCAAGGATACCTTGCAGCAATCCCAGACGGCGGAACCCGACCCAGACGAGAAATAACTAATCTCAGGGCTGACGACGCTGGGCCGCTGCGCCACCTAAATCAGTATGTTGGGCAGTTACTGGCAGGTGGTGCTCAGGCTGTTTCGTGGCAGGAATTGAGGGCATGGATGCTAGCCACAAACACGCACCTTGCACCGCATGAGTGTGAGGCTCTGATAGCTGGCACAGCAGCATGGATTAGCGAAAACCGGCGCGGAACAAAGCCTGATGCCGCACCAACCGACGAACAATTAGAGGCTTTTTATGACTGACTTAGCACGCCTCGGATTCCGAATTGACTCCAGCCAAGTGGCTGCCGCTCGTGATGACCTGCGCGAGATGGGCGCTGCTGCTGGTCGTGCCGGTAAAGCCGTTGCCACTGCCGCTGCCGTTGCCGCTGCTGGTGCGGTTGCGCTGGTTCGTTCGGTGGCTGATGCAGAGCGCGAGCTGGTAAATGCTGCGCGGGTAGCAAAAGCAACTCGCAACGAGCTGGCTGGTTACGCCTACGCGACAAAATCATTCGGCATCGAGATGGAGGATTTCGCCGACATATCCAAGGACGTGCAAGACCGCCTGGGTGATTTCATCGCTAACGAGGCTGGTGAGTTCGCGGACTTTTTCGATAACATCGCCCCGCAAGTCGGACTGACGACCGAAATGCTTCAGGAGATGTCGGGTCCTGACGCTCTGATTGCGGTAAAGGACGCGCTCGACCAGACCAATACATCAGCCGCCGAGCAGGTTTTTTATCTGGAGTCGCTGGGTTCTGAGGCATCTCGACTGATGCCGCTGCTCAGAGACAACGGCAAGCTAATGAAGCAGCAGGCTGAAGAGGCCTTCCGTCTTGGCGTCGCTCTTAGTGACATCGACTCGCAAAAGCTGCTTGACGCTGGAGCGGCATCAAAACGCGTTGACACTGTAATATCAGGATTGACAAAGCGCCTTGCTGTCGAGTTGGCCCCTGCTGTGACTGCTGTCAGTACTCAGCTTGCCGACCTGTTCGCCAGTGGGGCGGCTGAAACATACTTCGACGGATACTCAGCCCAGTTCGCCGGGTTTCTGTCCGACATCGAATTTACCGCCGATATGTTCGCGCGGGAAATAGACCAAGCGTCAGTAGAGGTGACCGACTCGATAGATTTTATCGTCGATGCCTTTGAGAAAATGCCGTCAAATATCAGGGCAGCAATCCAGATTGCTACAGTCGAGGCGGCGTCATTCGTAGACCGGGAAATCGCGCAATTCACAAGTTTTGTCGATGCCCTGAACCCATTTGCTGATGACGTTGAAGATATCGCCAAAAAGCTGGAGCGCATTGAGTCTGTTCGGGTTGCGTCACTGTCCAGCATCCTTGCGGAAAATGAGGCAGCAACGGATTCTTTTGATGAGCAAAAAGAAAAAGCGGTCTCGCTCTATGATCAATACGTCCTCATGCGCCAAGAGCGTGAAGCAGCAATGGCTGCTATCGAGCCGACGGAATCAGGCAGTGGCGGTGTAGCGCCGACAACCCCAGACCAAGCGGCTATCGACGCAGCAAAAGCAGCGCAAGACGAATACCAGCAAATGCTATCTGATGACTTAAGGTCAATGATGTCAGTTAGTGAGATTGCAGCTCAAGACTTAGATGACAGACTTGAGCGACTAAAAGCATTCAGAGAGCAAGACCTGATTAGCAACGAGCAATGGCTATCAGGCAAGGAAGCTGCAGAAGCCCGCTATTCGTCGGCTATCGCACTGATTGAAGAAGACCTGAACCAAAAGCGCCTTGAAGCCAATCAGGTCCAAGTCCAAACCACTGCCGACATATTCGGACAGCTCGCCCAGATTGCACAAGCTGGCGGCGCGAAGCAATTCACGCTTTGGAAGCGGATGGCGCAGGCTCAGGCGGCTGTATCGGCTGCATTGGCTGTATCAAATGCACTGGCATCAGCGCCACCGCCGTTGAATTTCGTTGCTGCTGGCGTAACCGGTGCCGCAGCCGCTGTCCAGATTGCCCAGATTGAGCAGCAGCAGTTTCAGGGCAGCTATGAAGGCGGCGGCTTCACAGGTTACGGCTCTCGATCTGGCGGCATTGATGGGCGGGGCGGGTTTGCTGCAATCTTGCACCCGAACGAAACCGTCGTTGATCATCAGGCATCTAACACGCCAGTCATGGGGCAGGCAAAAACAGAGATTGTCGTAAACAACAACGCCCCCGGAGTGCGCATTGACACCCGTCAGGTTGGCGCAAAACAGGTAATTGACGTGGTGGCGGCTGACATAGCAAGCGGCGGCAGCACATGGGGAGCGCTGGCCTCTGCTGGCGGACTACGGAGGCGCGGGCGATGACGCACGCTTGGTTTGATGACACGGTAACCCCGACTATCGACTACAGCGCAGAGCACATGCCGCGCTCCGTCGTAGTGCCAAAAATAACGGGGCGCAACCGGACGCGGCGACTGTACCAGACGACCCCTGTTTTTATCACTGCCCAGATTATTTGTGACGACGGGCAGGCCGCGCTGTTTGAATCATGGTTCCGGTCTGGTTCTGGTGCAGATAACGGCGATGCCTGGTTTGCCTTCCCGTCCAGATTACCCCAAGGGCAGGATGGGCGCAGCGCTCGATTTACTGGCACGTACACTGGCCCTATTCCTGTTTCTGGTTCCAATAGCCGGTGGTCGTTTCGGTTGCCGCTCGAACTGAGGAATCCCCCGTAATGTCTAACCCGTGGTTTGATAGTTCCGTCGGCGTTACTACCGACTACTCCAGCGGCATCAAGGATGTGCTAATCCGCTCACAGAGCGACAATGGCCGCGCACGGAATCGAGCGGCATACCCCGAGTCACCCGCTGTCATTGATGCCCAGATAGTGTGCACGCCAGCTCAGGCGGTGGCTTTTGAGGATTGGTATTACTCATCATCGGGCGCGGATAACGGCAGTGTACTGGTTGAATTCCCCTCACGGCTACCGACCGGGCAGAGCACCCGTGAGGGGTTTATTCGCGGCGGATTCACAGGCCCGGACACGCTGGGCGGTGGCCAGAGCTGGACATACCGATTTTCAATCGAGCTAATCGACCGGCCATCATTTACCGGCGACTGGTTCGATCACTGGCCCGAAGGCGTGCGCTATGCCGCGATATTTGACCAGGCTGTTAATTTGGAGTGGCCCGAAGAATGACAATCGAGAGATACAGGGCATCAGGCGGCGGGGAGTTTGTACTTGATGCCATCACGCTATCTGATGGCGTAACAACTCTGGGATACTGCCCTCAGTTTGAAGACTTTTCGACCCCGCAGGCTGGCCAGCTCTACGGAATCGCTATGGATGTGGTGGAGCCGTCACGCAACCCGCAGGGTGCACAGTCAATATCCGTGAGCATTGACAACACGACCGGGGAGATTAGCCGGTTTTTTATTGATGCCGCGCGAAACAATCGCCCTGTAACGATGACATACCGACAGTACCTGAGTACTGATTTAACGACCGAAGCCGAAGGTCCGTTTGTTTTTGATGTCAAAAAAACCGACTTTGACGCCGTAGAGGCAGTTATAACAGCCAGTTATTTTGATGTCCTCGGGACGGCATGGCCCCGCTATCAGTTTAATCTCAATGATCACCCCGGCATCAGGTATCTGTAATGGCCAATATTTTACAAGCGGCATTCGGCCTCACCCTCATTCCTCAAGCTCTGGATGCCATCGGGCGGTTTTTGACGCCAGGCATACCTGCAGGGCAGGAGGCGGGTAAATCCCTGTCACGCGCCGAAGCATCAGCCAACACGGCCAAACTAGGCCAGCCGGTGCGGGAGGCGTTCGGAACTAACGAAATATTTCCTGACTTGCTCAACCAGCCCCGCGCCCGGTTTGTCGACAAGCGGGAGGAGGAAACAAGCTATTTCTTGTGCGTCGGGATGGGTGAATGCGAAATAGCAACCCGCCGAATCGGACAAACCCCGTTTGCAGTGTATGGGGCATCATCCACGACATACGCACCCGGCGCTGATGTGTCTGGTGACAGTCGTTCAGAATGCTGGTACCAGGCTCCCGAAGTGGGCGGCAGCCAGGGTAGTGCAGGCCTCAATCTCGGCAACACGAAACCCTCTGGCTCGTCCGTAATCGCCGAAACAGTCACATTTAGCGGCAATACCGCCACAGTCAATGGCGACATAGCAGAGATACCCGCGAGCTGGCAGACGGGTACAATCATCAATATCAGAGCACCGATTGATGCAACAGTAACCGTGGCGACCCGGAGTGTGTTTTCAGGGGATTGGCAGGACGTAGAGCCATTCATCGGAATGAAAGTGACAGTATCGACCCCAGACCAGGATTTTTCTCTTGTCGTCAGTTCATGGACTGACAACTCAGGCACTGGCGATCTGCTGGAGTTTGATGACGATTCCGGCAGCCCGTTTACCGGCCTGGCTGCTGGCAGTTATCGGGTGTCAATCGCGTATCGTGGCTATCAGTATGCCATCACCGGCGTTACGGCCAGCACCGTAACTTTTAACCGCCTGACTGATACCGGTGCTGTGGATTCTGGCTGGATTGGGTTTACCAGTCGCACGGTGTCAGATTACGAGGTTTCAAGCGACTCAGCACCGTCCGAAGGGTGGTTCGGGCCTTTTTACGCAGTGCCAGAAGACGAAACAACCGACACTATCGAGCTGGATTTTTTGTTTAATGGCCTGATTCAGTACGACAAAGATGACGGCGACAAACATTCACTGACCCGAACGGCTGTGGTTCAGTGGCGTGTATCTGGCGGGAGCTGGACAGAAGTACAGTATCCATTCACGGAAAAAACCCCGGACACAATCGGATTTACCCGCGCCATTGACCTTGGTTCGCAACTCCGGCCACAAGTCCGGGTTCGCCAGCTTGAAGCACCGGGCGACACATCATACAAGACCAAGGTTGGTAAAATGCAATGGCTGAGACTGAAGGCAAAGTTTCCGTACCGGCCCACATCGTATGCGGGCATGACGACAATGGCCGTCACGCTGCCCTCTGGTGACAAATTAGCGCAGGCCGCAAGCAATCAAATCAACGTCATTGCAACCCGGATACTTGGAGGCTCACCCACCAGCTCGGTAATTGATGCAATCCGGCGAGTGCAGGAGTCGTCGGAAATGCCCGCTTCACAGGTGGATTACACGGCCCTGCAATCGCTTCAGGATGATTTTTACACCCCGCGCGGCGATGGCTTTGATTTTGTTTTTTCGGATGATGGGACAGTCTCCGACACGATGCAAACCATTATGTCAGCAGTGATGTCGTCAGTCATTCCCGATGGTGCAAAAATCAGCTTTGACCGTGAGGGTGTGCGCACTGATGATAGTGCTGCCCAGATAACCCCTGAGGACATGACAGCACAACTGCAGGTATTAGTGACACTCTCTCAGGAGGACGTTTTTAACGGCGTCGACGTCAAATATACCGATCCAGGCTCAAACAAAACAGAGACCGTGGAATGCAGATTGCCCGGAGTTGCCGCCACCAGGATTGAAAAAATCGAGGCAAGAGGCGTGCGCAGCAGAACCAGAGCTTGGCGCATTGGCATGCGCCAACTGAGGAAAAACCTATACCAACGCCTGACGCTGGACTGTGAAACAGAGCTTGATGCTCGCAATTATCGCTATATGCAACGGGCGTTTTTTATGGATGATATACCAGGCAATGGTCAGACAGCGCTTGTGGTTGGCTACTCTCAGGCTGGTGGTGTGGCAACGCTTGAGCTTGACAGGGCGCTTGACTGGTCTGGACTGTCCGCGCCCCGTGCCCTAGTGCGAGACCATGAAGGGCAGTCCACTGGCGTGCTGGCACCAGCCCGAATAACAGACAGATCTCTGACTGTGCCTCAGGCATCACTCGGATTTACCCCTGTGACAGATTGGAGCATAGAGCCATGCCGTCTGACACTGTGCGAGAGCACGCGCACGGGTTACGACATGTCGATAGTCCAGATAAACCCCGACGATCGATTAAAAACGACGATTAAGGCTGTAGAATACAGCGATGACTATTATCAAGATGACGACAATTCGCCGGAGTAAATCACGATGACCAGATACAATACCGGCAACCCGGTGCCATCAGCCGACCCGCGCGACGCGAGCGACAATGCCAATGTTTTTGATGAGTTTGTAAACTCAGACTCTCAATCCACAAGCAATAGACTAGGGCAATCGCGCCGTACGATATCTGGGCTCGAGTCGGAAATTCAGGCGCGAATTGACAGCGCCCTTGCAAATTACGCAACATTGACGAATCGAGGCGACTGGACTACGTCGACGGCATATAACGAGGGCGATCTCTGGCGTAATGTCGACACGTGGTATCTGGTGCCAGCTAGTTACACATCAGGAGCTAGTGCGGCTGCCGATATTGCAAATGGCGACGCGATCGAATACACAAACGTTAATCGGGTGCAAAACGTCGTCAGCACATCTGACATGCAACTTGTCCCCGTCATATATAATTCCCAGAGTGTCTATTTGTCCGATGGCGTCAGGTCTGGCGGGTTTTCTTGGGATGACTCTGACCTGTCAGACTATGTGTCCATCGATGCGTTCCAGGGGGTTTACGTTGCCCCATCTTCAGATCCAACCGGGGCTTCTGGTTGCTGGGTTCGTGACAGTATTAAAAACTACATATCGACAAATATGTTCGGAGTACCTGCCGACGGATCAAATGGAAATATTAGAATACAGGCAGCATATGCCCTTTCCGTCTTCATGGATGTTGCCTTTAAATATGACGCTGGCTCATATCTGCAGGATACGCTATACAGAAAAAACAGCCTGCCAATTCTTTCTTCGGGAAAAACGAACACAATAATCAGAGGCCTTCCTGGTAAAGATGTGTTCTCGTGGGATAATTCAGCATCGCGCGAGCGAGTTGTAACGGGCGCTGAAATAGAACCAATGACAATATTTGTTGATGGGTCTACAGATACGAGAGACACGATATATGCAGACCGTTGTAATTATTCCGGTGACAATATCGGTCCTATTGCGATATCACGGGGAGACCCTGATCTTGTAATCGACAACGGGATATTAAATAACAGCATCGGTGGATGCAGAATACAATCAGTTGCTGATGCAACAGGCACGGCGGCAACAAACTGTATTCATAACGGCACAAATATCGAAAATGGCCTTGATGTTCAAAGTTTAGATTTTGGCATATTTGACCCTGTATATGGGTGTCGGCGCGTATCGTCTGTATCTTCCGATACCATCACCATTGACGCCGCGAAATTGGCGGAAATAAGGACTCGACAAGACAACCCGTTGGCGATTGGCGATTCAGTATGTCTGATATTTAACGTAAATGATAATCCAGCGGAAACGGAAAGGCCTAATACTCGCTATTTAATATCGGCAATAACACCAACCACAATCACAGTTACGACAGTTACGGGGGATCCGATAGTATTCTCCACTAGCCCTTCCCCGTGCTGGCTGGTTCCATCTGGTGCTGAAGGTGCTGAGGCGGGTGCAGATGGGGCTGTTTTTAATGCACCCAAGCTGACGACGAATAAAAACGGCTTCTCGTTCATGGATGCTATTGATATGAAATGGATAGCGCCTCGCCATTTTTATAGACAGCATTTTGGCGATCTTTTGAATGGCGAATATTTTGGAGATAATATTGCTAGAGCTGCGGGATTAAGGAACAAGCTTGGCCCTATGTATTGTGAGGGGCCATTCGACAATTCATATTCAAACAAATCGACTGCGCGACTTGAGAACAACAATTGCGAGCTTGATGGCTTGTGGATAGCAAACCTTTCAAATGTAGATAATATCCACATTGACTTGTCGGGGTCTAATTGCGTTGCGAATCGAGGGTTGTTTTTCGGTGGCCTAAGGATAACCGGGGATAACAATGAGATTTCCGGCGCTGTGTTATCCCCCTCTGTTGTGGACGATCAGGGTGTTGAAAACGTATTCATACAAACTGATGATCCGGGTACAAGCTCAACACTGACCGGGACATTTCCAAGTCAACTGACAGGCCTGCTTAATGACAAACTTGTTAATTCGATTGGTTCGCTTGGAAAGGGAGACATTGACAATATAAGCCGTTGGACTCCCAAATCCTATTCCAATCAAGGCGGAGGTGTTTCGATATCGACAGACCCGACAGCGGATTATTCACAGCATATCAGGTCTGATTCGGAGTCTGCGCTATTTGCAACCAGGAGGGTCAACGGCCAGCCAATTAAAACCGGAGTTAATATCGCGGCTGATTTAGTAGTGCTGACTGCAAGAGTAAGGTCAAACACTGCAACGACTGCAGCAATTGGCGTGCAATCCATTGGTGGTAATACGGTGCCTTACCAGCAATCCAGCCCTGTCTCTGTTAATCCAGGGGAGTGGGTAGAGCTTAATATTGTTGCTGATTTATCAGCTGCAACATATGATAGTGAACTGCAGATAAATATTATATTTGCAGCGCCTGGCATTATCGATCTCAACTGGATTAAATCGGTGCAGATGCTAAAGGCGGTTTCTGGAGATAAAATAGTAACTCATCGAGTCATAGCCTTAAGCCCTGATGGGACGCTATACGAACTAACCCCGCCGAACGGCGGCGGGGCTGCTGCATGGGTGGCATATAGCAACTGACTGAAGCTAGCGATGCCCAGTCCCGTAGCCTCCGCCTGGGTGCCCTTGTGGTGCCTGTGGTGGTTGCTGGGCGTACTGCTGCTGTGGCTGTTGCGCTGGTGGTTGCTGGCATCCGCCTTGCGTTGGTTGTTGCTGTGGTGCCGGTTGTTGCCCTTGCTCCTGCTGTTCGTAGGCGTTGAATTTCGTCACACCGTGCGGCCCCCATAGCTCGCCAAATTGATAAACTGAACCATCATCCCCCTGCATTGTTACCAGCTCGCCGATTGTGCGATAGCGGTTTTTTTGCTGGCCAGTCTGGCGGTCTTGATACGTGCCGGTGACCACGGTGATGTTTTCTTTTTTGAGAACTTGTCCCATTTCTTACTCCAGCATTGCGCCCCGCCATGCAGGGCTTTGGTTGAATTACTTGATCAATTCGACTTTTGATTTTACCAGTTCGGCGAATGCCAGAACCCGCTCTGATAGCGTTTTGATGTAATCATCATCACGATGCACTCGGACGACGAAAAGACGCGCTTTGCTGTCTTGCGGTATGCGCGGGTCAAAGCTCACGAAGTCGCACCAGTCGCGCTCTGCAAGCCAGAGATTGCCTTGCACTTGCGGCATGTGCTCCTTCGGCATTTCGCCATGGAGGACGGTCTTTAGATGCACTGCCGGGTTGTATGGGCACTTGATTTCAATAGCCCCGTCGTCGCCAACAAAACCATCGGACGAAGCGCCAATCAGGCCATTTTCATGAATCACAATGCCAGTCTCGACAACATCAACCCCACGGGTCAGCTCATACTCAAGCCGTGCCAGAGGCTCGTTCTCGTGACCCCAGTCCAGTGATGCCGCGCTTGCGCTTCGATGTTCTCCGGTCAGCGTCTCGGCCACCAACTCGCAAAGGTATGACATGGCAACTTCCGACAGCTTTCCCGCCTCCTGGTCTTTCTTGGCTCGCGGCTGCGTCAGAACATCTCTGAACCGGCTGGCAGTAACGAGACCCAGACGGGCCTCGTGCCATTCTTGCGAGCCTTGGGCGACGTCAAGAATCTGCATCGCCAGCACCCTTGGTCTTCTTGAGCATTGAAATCAGGTCTGCCGCCGCCTTTTTGCCAATCTGGCTAAACTCAAACTCAGAGCCGGGAGGCCACCCTAGTGACAGACACAATTGCTTTTTGACCTTGGCCTCATCAACGCCCTTTTCATCAATTAGCCGCATGATCTCAAGAGCCTGAGAGCTATCCGTCGGCTCGTTAGCCTGCTGCCCTGCCATACGCCCATCATGGTCAGGGTCGGCGGTCACGATGCCGAACGCACCACATAGAGCGTAACGGCGCAGGTATGTCACTGCTGACCCAATGGCTTGGATGGTGCTTTTCTTGCCGCCGTCGTCTGCCGGTGCTTCCACCGTGGTTCTTTCGGCATGGCCGCTTGCATGAGTGGCAATGCAGGTCACAGAAATAATCCCATCACCCTGTTTTTGCTCAAACCGGTACATCAAGCCTAACTCTGACATGAGCTGTTTGGTCTGGGCGATAATGTCGCCAATGGGCGCGTAGGTGTAATTGTGCCCCTGCTTCATGGCCTTAATAACGGGGCATTGCATCTGGAACTGGCCCATGGCGTTAATGAACGCCTTCTCGGCCTCTCTGGCATTCCAGCGCTCCTCCAGAGCCATCATTCGTTCCAGCTTTTCAATGTCGGCATCTGGAGACATCACAACTTGATGAATCATCTGCATCGGCGACGCCGGTACTTGCGCCGCCTGCTCTGCTTGTTTCGTTAAATTATTGCCTGTCATCATCCCACCCCTTAAATAATGTCGCTGTCTTCGTTTGCATCAACCGCCGCGCGCGCGGCCTGCCCTACATAACCCTCAAGCATCGCCTGTATTTCGGCGTCCTTTACGATGTACTTCTTCAGTAGTCTGGCCATTGCAAAAACCTCTTGCTCTTCGACGTTCTGAAAGAAGGCATCCACCGCCTTTTCCAGAGTCACGCCATCCACAGCATGGCCAGCCAGCACCAGAGCCGTGATGCGGTCGGCCTGGTCTGCGCGGTATTCTTCGACCTGCTCAGCCTGTTCGCGGTCGAACAATATTCCTTCTTCGTTTTTCATCTTTCGCCTGTCCTTTTTCCTGTTGATTTGTCTGCATAGTACATATATAGTTTTAACAAATCAACAGAAAGCGAGACGAAAAATGGAAATAAACACAGGTCTGGCATACCGCCGAATGGCCGAAAAACACGGTCAAACACAGAGGCAGGTTGCTGGCATTTGCGCAGTGTCAGCGCAAACCGCAAACCGCTGGTTTATGCGCAAAAATCAAAGCATTGCTCTCGCAAGTGACAACTGCAAAAAGCTGGGATGGGATTTTCTGGAGTTTATGGAATATGCAACGGGGAGGAAATCATGACCTTCTGGGGTGCCTTGTTGCTAACGGCCCTTATTTTTGCTGCTCAATTAGTGGTCGTGATGATTTATAAAATATGCAAAGAGGGATGCGAAGATGGGTGGGATTGAATATTTTTTCGCTGGCTGGATAACCGCACTGGTAATGATTGTTGGCGTCTCAATAGTGGGCGGCCTAATTGCCGCTCGCTTCATAATCACAGGAAGAGGTAAGAAAAATGCAAAATCATGACATCAAGGCGCTGGCTCTGGTTAACGGACTTGCTCTAATGCCGAAACAGTCAGGCGATAATGATTTAGACAAGAACATCTACAACTTCGCCGAGGACATTGCTGAGCTGGCCACTGAACTGAAGGCCGAAAATCACGAAAAAGAAGTTGCCGGGCTGCTGCAGAAAATCGACGACATAGGCCGCCAGTGGGACGGTTGCAGTGCAGAAGTGATGCGTCTGCAAACGCGAGTAAGGCGTCTGGAGCATCAACTCAAGGTTTGCGCACTGGCATTGCAGATGGCCTCTGACCAGACCGCACAGGGCAACCCAATTCTGTCACAGCAAACCGCCCAGGCCGCGATAGAAGCAAGAGGGTTGCTGAAATGATAAACAGCTCAAACGAATGCAAGCCGAACAATAGCCCTGCTGCAAAATCAGTAGAAAAAAGCATCACTGGCGATGTAGAAAAATTCTTGGCGGCAGGTGGGGAAATAAAGACCCTGCCGTATGGCCCGGACACCAAAAAAGACCAGGCCGCCGAACCAATAGACCTCTCCCGCTACTGCCCGAAGACTGGCGAGCGGCTTATGACCATGGCCGATATTGCGCACGAATTGGGTTGCGCAAAGAACACGGCGTCAAATTATGTTCAAGACGCCATCAATACCGGGGCGATGAAGCCGCACTCCCATACAGTGTCCGTCAAATGCATCCCGTTTTCGGCATTCGAGGGCGTGATGATACGGGAGCAAGAAGCATGCGCTTGGCCGCGCAGTCAGTTCGTTGCTCTGGCTCGCTGGCTTGACATTGGCGATGACCTTTTTACCTGTGCTGACGTTTCATTCTTTTTGAGCCTTCACGGCCTGAATTACTCTGATGATGAGGTTCGGAGAATGACGAAGAAGCCGGGTTTCCCGGTACCTGCACGACTCGGAAGAGGCCGAAAGAAGCAGGGCCTGAGCGCCAACACCTTGGTTTTTTCGGAAAGCCAGAGGCAAGAATTTTTGACTGTATTGAATGGAAAAAATCCGCCGGTAAATAACCCGGCGGCAAGGCCTGTAGGGCTGGTGGCAAATCAACTGGAGAAATTGAAATGAGCAACAATATTAATCGGCAACCGGATTTTTCGCAAGCGCCAGAGGGCGCGACGCATTACCATCATGGCGCGAGTGGAGTGGCCTGGTTTTCTGAGAGGGATAATGCGGTATACAGGTGGTCTGATGACAACGGGTGGCTGATATGGGCAACATTAAAATACAACGCAAGAGTTCTGGTTAATGAGCTAACCCCAATCCCGGCGCAGCCAAACTGGAGCGGCGAGGGAAGGCCTCCGGTTGGTTCCATTGTTGAGTTTCATAGTTTTTTTGGAATTGCTCAGTTTCGTGATGGTACAGAATGCAGAGTTGTCAGCGCGGTTACTGATGGTGATGTTACTGTTGTGACCGCAAGTTTTGGGCCGCACGGCTATCACGCATTCGTCGGCGAATGCTTTCGCCCACTACGCACCGAGCGGGAAAAATTCATCGAGCGTTGCAAGGGGCTGGTTATCGAGCCTCACAAATCCGAAATGCACATCTGCGCCGCTGCTATTTTTGATGACGGTGCACGTTTTGGCGGTGGCGACGATGAATAAACCAGACTGGTCAAAAGCTCCCTCGGGGGCAACGCACTATCACCCGGTTAATAATATATGGCTGAGAAACATCAAGCCAGATTCATACGAGTGGACTGGAAACGGGGTCTGGAAATACTCAGAGGAGCCTGTTTATTCATTCATGATATCTCAGCTAGTTGCAATACCACGGCGCTGCGACCTCGAGCCTTGGCGGCCACATGCCAACACACTAGGCGTCGCGGTTGCAACAGGGGCTGCGATACGGGCGAACATGGCAATACTCAGAATGATGAGGGCCTCTAAATGAGTGATCAAGCGCTACCACTACTCACTGCTGTCGCCGGAGTGCTGCTGATTGTCTACTCGGCATGGGATGCTATACAGGAGTATAGGCGCTCAAGGGCTGAGATTGACGAACTGATAGAGGATGCCGACAGACTGATAGCCCGTATCGAGTGGGAGCGAGACTTAGCCCACCGAGCACCATACGATTGCGACTGTGGCTATCCGCCGGACTGGAGCATTCCCGACACCCCGCCAGAGCTTACCCGGCGAGTACAGGCATTCACTGGCAGCAATACCCCGGTAACGGAGTGCCACCACCAGCACCAGCTTCAAGGTAGTGGTGCCATTTTCTATCAGTCGGTCGGTCTTCTGTCGTGCACACTATGCGGCGGCTGGCAGCTAATCAGGAAGCCAATCAAGTGAAAGAGAAATGGATTCCAGTATCCGAGCCACCAGGGCCAGAGCTGCTAAACGAAAATGGATGGGGAATATTTCTGGCATTCAGGCCAGGGATGATAACCCCGGCAGGTCAGAATGGAACCGCTTGCTACACCAGCACTTTTGGCTGGAATGACTGCTCTGTAACACACTGGATGCCACTACCAGACCCGCCAGACATTCAATAACCACCACAACCGGCCAAGCGCCGGTTTTTTCTGTCTGCAGTATTGCACTTCCCCACTCAGTAGGGTTTAATTTGAAGATAAATCAATCGGAAAGGGTAGTAATCATGATAAAAGGAACAGGCAAAGGATCGGTAGCATCGAGAAAACTGGGAGCAGCAAGAGAGGGGCTGATTAAATCCCTAGCAGTCAATGACCATGAGTCAGGGTTGATGTACTGGCTGCGCTCTCTCGAGGCGTTATGCGCTGACGGTTCCTGTCCAAGCAGACGCCGCCAATCAATTTCAATCAAATACCCAGGCTCATTAACAGTACTGCAAGACACAGTGGAATTTATCTGGCACCTTAAGGATAAAAAAATATACATTCAATCTTCAGAGTCAGGGGAGGTTTATTACGAGTCTGAAATTGATGGATTTTATTCGAAGCTGGCATATATTGAATGCCCATCTCTTGATAAACAGGGCCGCATAATATAAAGGCCAGCCGCCGCCACAACCGGCCAAGTGCCGGTTTTTTTGTGCTTGCAGTATTAATGTCGAGAGTATATATTCAGCAAACAAACATTAAAAAGGAGCGTCTAACATGAACTTTCCACGAGCAATAAAAGTGCTTTGCGCGAAAGCCGGGATAACCCAGTCAGAGCTAGCCGGAAAAATGGGCGTGCAGCCCCCGAAATTCAGCCAAATGAAATCGCCATCCCTATCAACAATAAAATCTGTTGCCCTATCGCTCGGAGTAAGGCCTTCGGAGTTGGTGGCTGAAGCGGAGAAGTACCAGGAGAAATCAAAATGAACATCACGCAAAAACAAACCATGAGCAGTCGGGAGATTGCTGAGCTTGTAGAATCCCGTCACGACAGCGTAAAACGCTCAATGGAGCGCTTGGCAAAAGGTGACGTAATATCGGTTACACCAATGGTGGAACCGGTCGCAACAGGCGGAAAGCCTACGGAAGTGCTCAATGTAAACAAGCGCGACAGTTACATAGTCGTTGCCCAGTTATCGCCACAATTCACCGCTCGCCTGGTTGATCGCTGGCAAGAGCTGGAAGCCCAGCAAGCACCAGCCATTCCCAAGACGCTTTCCGAAGCCCTGCGCCTTGCCGCCGATCAAGCCGAATTTATCGAACAGCAGGCTGAGCTGCTGGAAAAACAACAGCCCTCTGTTGAGTTCGTGGAGCGCTATGTGGAGTCATCCGGGACGTTCGGATTCCGTGAAATCTGCAAGCAACTTGGCGCGAAGGAAAACAAGTTCCGCGCCTTCCTTCAGTCTCAGAAAATCATGTACCGCCTTGGCTCCGACTGGACGCCATACGCACAGCACATGGACAAGGGGTTTTTTGAGGTCAAGACCGGCACTGCCAATGGTCACGCCTACAAGTCCCCGCGATTCACCGCAAAGGGCGCTGAGTGGATTTCCGGCGAATGGGACAAGTACCTGAGGAAAAACCCAGAGGTGGTGAAATGAAGAAACCACCAAAGCCAACCGGCGAGGTTTTGAACCTTGGATTGGCCCGGATAAGGAAGGGAAGAACGCCAAGACCAAAGCACGGAGCTTGCCGCCACCTCAATCAGACGTACGACGAAGCAGAGCGCCGAGTGTGGTGTGATGACTGTGGTGATGAGATTGAGGTATTTGATGCCTATATGGCCCTCATCAATCAGTATGATCGAATTCACAAGCATATAACCTCAAGGACTGAAGAAGCGATATCTGCCGAGAAGCATAACTTGGTAAGCCGGGCTGCAAAGTCGGTTGATAAGCATTGGAGGAAGCGAGATACAGTGCCGCTGTGCCCGCACTGTAATGAGGGCCTATTCCCCGAAGATATGGTTGACGGATTGTCAACGGCTTCAAAAAAATGGCTCAAGCAAAAGCGCGACAAGCAAAAGCGCGACAAGCAAACCAATCTGCTATAATCAAAACCCCTTCGACGTTCTCTCGCGTCACGCCCAGTGGTGCGCTAACACCCTGGGCAACTCCTTTAGCGGGGAGTGGATGCGAGACCAAATAGAGAGAATCAAAATGACAAAATACGCCCAAAAACCGCCTAAAATAACCGGCAAATCTAACCGATTTTACAAGGCAAGCCGCCGAGATGCCGTAGGCTCGAAAATGAGTTTCCATCGAAAAAACGGGGCTGGCTACAGCACCAATATTGCCGAAGCTGAAGTAATTACGCTAGAGGAAGCCCAGGACTGGTTTTGCCGATGCCGTGAATTCGAGGAGCCGTTGTGCGCCGACCGCGTTGATGCCCTGTCAGAACTTTGCGTCGACCATCAGTACATCCCGAGCGAGGGAGCCAAAGGGAATGATGGTGCGCTATATGCCGGATTTCAGAAGGGTCGGTTTTATGGTAATTTTGTGTACTGGCTCAGTAATAATGGTCTTCCAACGATAAAATTCGAACAAGCATCATTCACTCACTCACCAGATTTTAACAGTGATTCCGTGGTTTGGATTCCTGCAATTTTGGCCGCCAAGGCCGCCAAAAGTCGAATAAGCACACACCTGATAGATCGACGGTCAATGATTACATCAGCAGGATTAATCACCCCGGCCCGTATTAAAAACCAGCGCCGAAACTCCAACCGAATGACAACCGGAAAAACCCGCTGGAATTGCCCGTGCTGCGGTCGAATAAACTGGCAGCATAACCCGTATGAGTTCGAGGGATGCTCTAACATCGATTGCGAAGAGTGGGCTCCACTCTATGAGAGGGGGAAGGTATGAGCATGCTCCTGATGGTCAAGGCCATGAACACCAAGGTCGGAAACCCGCTGCGCAAGTTGGTACTGATCAAGCTCTAATGCTGGTATAATAACCTTGCGGCACTTGGGATAAACGGGAGTAGCTACCCACTCAAGCAGCCTATGTCTCCGGGCGCGCCGCAAATCTTTTCAATGGAGACGACAATTTGGAGACTATCCATGCAAAACATCACTCAAAAACCGTCCGTAATGGACACCGTTCAATTCCTGTCGGAAGTGATCAATCCCGCCCGTTCTGCCGAGAATGAAAAAACCGGTTCGCTATATTGATTTCTTGGCTCGCGTTAAAGATGAGATTGATTTCAGTCATGACGAAATTTTCGTCATGGATTCGACGGGCGGACGAAGCCGAGAAGCAATAAATCTAAACCACCAGCAAATGATTCTGGTTGGCATGCGCGAGTCTAAGTCTGTCAGAAAGCGAATACTGAAGCAGCTTGAAGGCATGAAGTCGCAAACACCAGTCCTGCCACAAACCTTCGCCGAAGCCTTGCAACTGGCAGCCGACCAAGCCAAGCAACTGGAAGCGCAAGCCCCAAAGGTCGCGTTTGTAGAAAACCTGGTAGAGCGCAAAACCCTGATGACCGCCACTCAAGTGGGCCAGAAGCACAAAATCAGCGCCATCAAATTGAACCGGATGCTGGACGACATCGGCGGCATCTATAGTAAGAGTGTCAAGCGCTCACGGACATTTTGTCAGAGCTGGATTGACGGCGGGCTTGGCGAAATGAAACAGACAGAACTTGGTCACTCACAGGCATTGTTCACCCCAGCCGGTGAAGTTGAGATCGCCCGCCTTCTGACATCGGAGGGCTTGGTATGAGTATGCAAATTAAAGCACAACCTGCGCTCAGCCTATTAAAAGGCGATACAGAGATAAACATCCATTCAGTTAGTGATGGCCAGGTCTATTACGGAATCTACTCAGGTGTTGGCGACAAACAAGACGGTCTCTGTGTTGGTTTATATCGCCTCAAAACAGATGATTTTGACAGACTCTTGAAAAAAGCCTTGGCTGATGGCTCAACTCCATTCACCAGGGTGGACCGACTCGCGGTTTGATTCAGACATGCTATAATCAAACTCCTTCCACGGTTGCCTCGACCGTCCGCCCCAGTAGGTTGCAGCCTCTGGGGCACCTCCCCTGCAAGGGAGCTGGTCAGGCAAATAAAAATGAGGTAACACCATGGCTATATTCAAAGCCGTTGTACATTCCGAGTACGCGCAAATCCCTAATTCAACCCTGCAAGACAAGTCGCTCACTTTTGAGGCTCGCGGGCTTCTGGCTATGCTACTGTCTCTTCCTGAAGATTGGGAAATCCACAAGAGCTGGCTTCAGGGTCAATCCGTAAAGTGCGGTCGTGACAAGCTGACCAGAATGCTAAAAGAGCTGCAGGATTCTGGTTACGTCAGAAAGAAAATGAATCAGCGTGATGATGGGAAATTCTCCGACATTGATTGGCTTGTATACCCAACCGCACAACTGAAAACCCGTTCAACGGAAAACCCGTCCGACGGAAAACCCGCAACTACAAAAGAAACAATTAAACAAAGAAACAAAAATACAAATATTGGCACACCTAACGGCATGCCCTGTAAAACCTGCGGTGGTGTTGGCAAGGGAATGGACGGGTTTGGCAATTACACAAAGTTACCGTGCCATGACTGCCAAGGCTCTGGAGTGATCGAAGAGCAGCCCTGCAAATTATGCGATGGCAATAAATATCTGGATGCGAAAAAACACGATTGGGACTCAGGGACTGTTACGACGGAAAAAGTTAAATGCCCTGACTGCAACGGCACCGGAGTTGCTCCAGTAAAAACAGGATGCTGGATTTGTGAGCGCGAAGAAGGAACAGGCCCAGGGTGTGCAACGTGCAAGCCTGAGGTCACCGGCACTAATCAACCATCGGCACCGAATCCAGAACAGACGGCAATCGAGAACGCAAAGACCAAGGGTTCCGCGCCGTATCCTGACGAATTTGAATGGGTCTGGAAAAACAAACCCCAGCGAATTGGTGCAAACCCGAAGAGGAAAGCCTACAACGCCTGCCGTGCAAGACTCAAAGAAGGCGCAACATGGCGGGAGCTGGCTGAGGGCATGAAGCGCTATTCCGAACACTGCAAAACTGAACAGAAGCTGAACAGCCAGTACGTGATGCAACTCGCAACCTTCTTCGGCCCTGACGAGCATTTCAAGGAGCAATGGCAGACGCAGCAGAAGGCGCAGGAAGGCGCGCAAGCCGAAAACCCTACTACTGACCCAGAGTCATACACAAAAGCCCCAGAAATAACGCAGGAACAGCTAGAATCGACATCAAAACAATTATCTAACCTAAAGGGGCTGCTGTGATGATCTGGAGTAACGAGGCGGAGCAGTCGGTTCTTGGCGCTCTCATGCTGGAGCCGATGGCATGGGACAAGCTGCAAGACATCTCAATCACGGAATCAGATTTTTACGAAGGCAGGCATCGACTGATCTTTTCGGCAATCTCTGAACTGTCAAACGCTGGCAAACCGGTTGACGTTGTAACGCTGGCCGAAACCATGGATGACTCCAACAAGCTGGCTGATGCTGGTGGGGCTGACTATCTGGCATGGCTGGTGGACGCTACCCCGACAATTGAAAACGTCGCGGCCTACGGTGAGATTGTCGTAGAACGAAGCCGAAAACGTCAGTATCAACAGGTCGGCCTGTCCATTGGCGACATGATCGAGTCTGGCGGTGATGTGCTGGAAATTGAGGGCCATATAGCAACAGAGCTGGCCCGCATATCAACTGGCGGATCAAAAACAACGGTGATGAGTGCCAAGCAGGCCGCTGCCGCGCTGATTGCCAGACTGGAACGCGACGGTGACGAAGACGGCCCGCAAATGACAACCGGCATCCCAGACCTTGACGCCTTGTATCGACCGGAAAAGGGGCGGCTTACCGTCATTGCTGGGCGACCAGGCATGGGAAAATCTACACTGGCGGGGAATATCGCTGAGGCCAACGCTACCGGTGACAACCAGATACCGGCCTTGGTGATGACGATGGAAATGCCGCACGAAGAGCAGGCTAGCCGGTTCGTCGCGTCAATGGGGCGTGTTGAATCTGAATTCCTGCGCAGTCCGAAGGCGTTTGCGAACCCTGACGACCAGTGGCCGAAACTGGCAGCCGGTGTAACGATGTTCAAGGATTCGCTGATTGATATTGACTACTGTCCCGGCACGGACGCAAACCAATTGCGTTCAAAGATCCGGTCGTGGTGTCGAATGCAACCGGTTTACCAGGAGCGTGGTGATGCTCTGGTGGTTATTGACTATTTGGGTCTGATTAAGTTATCCGGCGCGAGCAATCGCGTCCATGAACTGGGAGCCGTGACGAAGATGCTTAAGACGCTGGCCGGTGAACTTGGCATTGCGATTATCCTGCTCCACCAGCTAAATCGTGGCCTTGAACAGCGACCAGACAAACGCCCGCAAATGTCCGACCTTCGGGATTCTGGAGAGATTGAAGA
>Ga0193958_1000248_pt1 | contig 22223 bp, 31 predicted proteins | sample FB_1_MG_FD_140320 | JGI IMG/M metagenome (GOLD analysis project Ga0193958, IMG submission 140320) | Microbial mat bacterial communities from the Broadkill River, Lewes, Delaware, United States - FB_1_MG | ecosystem: Environmental > Aquatic > Freshwater > River > Microbial mats | place: USA...
CTTTCTAGTCTTGGCAGCCTTCTTAGTCTGCACTCGCTTAGTCTCATTAGCTTTCGCTACTTCCACTTCTTGTTTCTGTTTAGCTTCCGCTTCAGCCTTAGCTGCTTCTTCTGCTGCTCTTACGTTTTCCGCTTCTGCAGTTTTCGCCTGCTCTGCGTAGTACTGCCGTCCGGCCTCAATGTAGTATTCTACATCCGACTTAGCTGGACCATTGTCCAACACTCGCAACTTCATCGCCTTAGCTGATATATCTCCGTATCTACCACTTTTGATATCATCGTGTAGTACTTGAATGTCCTCTGGTCTACCCTTGAAGTAGTCTCTAGACTTGGCATCCCATTGTCTATCTATAATACTCTGTGTAATCTCAAATTCTTTATCAGTACTTATGCTAGATACTACATCATCTATCTTAAGCTGTTGCTCAGTACGTCCGTACTCTCTCGGTTGATAACTAGCAGCCTTTTCCTCATCAATCTCCATTGTGTCTACTCCGGCAATCTTCGACATAGCGCTAAATGCTTCTACATTACCTTTCTTCATATCTACTAATAGATTCAAGTCATCTGCTGTAATTTCATTATCCACCATGATGCTGATATTCTTCCTATGTGGAGCAATCTCCTGCATCTTCTTTGTATAATCTAACGCCTTTGGTGCCAGTTTTATTAGCTCTTCTTGTGTAAGTTCTAACTCTGTTCCGTGTGCTTTAACTTTATACGTTGATATCTTAGGTTCTTCTGTTTTAGCTTCTACTTCTTTTTCAGGATTGTCTTCAGCGTCTTTGTCAAGCTCACTATCAGAGTCCTTATCTTCTGCTTCATCTTCATCTTCAGTTCCATCTTCCTGAGTATCTTCAGTTTTGTCGGAGTCCTCATCAGGTTGTTCCAATTCTTCTTCATCTTCCTCTGGGATAGCTTCTTCGTTCTCTTCGTCTTCTGATTCTTCCGAATCTTCATCCTCGTTGACATCGTCTACTTCGTCCTCTTCATATACGGCTTCAGGTTCGTATTTCTCTTCTACCTCGTCCATATCCAGGCTAACTTCTTCATCCATTGCTGCTTTAGCTTCACGAAAGGCTGCTTCTTGAGCCTCTTCGTCCATAGCGTAAAACTCATCTTCTGTAAGTTCCACCATACTATTCTACCTCTGGTCCTTCTAAGTCAGAAATATCTTCCTCAGCTATGCCACCAATGTTCTTAATAGTACTAAAGTGATCTTGTAACGTACTAATAGCTACTAATGCTTCCATGATTTCAGGCCTTGTTCCTGTCTTCTTCGCATAGTCTGTACCTAGCATACTTACGTTGTCTAATGCTCTGTCTTTGAAGTAACCTTGTAGGATTACTAACTGAAAGTCTTTATTGCTCTCTAATCTTGTCAGTGCTTCGTATTGGTCGGCCCAGTATTGAGTCTCCACCATTTCCATCTCTTGTTCAGTTTGTTGGTTGTTTGCGTTCATGCAAGTCCTTAATTGTTGATTTTGAGTTTAACGACATCTTCTAGTCGAACACTATTATGTTCTTTATTACTGGTATTATAGCACCCAGTTCCTTAATTCAAGCTTACGCCATCAGTCCCTGAGCTTGTGCTATCCCACCACCTTGTACACCTCTAGCTAATCCCTGCTCCTGAGCAACTTGCCCTTGTAGCATTTGCATAGCCATCTCTAGTACTTCCATTGGTACTCCCTGAGCTAGTAACTCATCTGGGTTCGCGCCTTGTTGTAGCATCATAGCTACCTCTTCTACCATTCTTGGGTCAACCTGACCCGCTCCTGTTGCTAACCCATTTGCCATTACTTACTTCCTTCTTTTTTATTGTACATTGCGTCGAATGCTTTCTCATCTAGCTTCGCCATTCTGTCGAACTCGCGCTTTTCCATCTCTTCTTGGTGTGCAATCCCTGCATCTTCACGTAGGAACTTCATATCTTCTAAGTCTGTCTTACTATGTAAGTTTCTTGCCTTAGCTGCTTCTAGGTTAGCTTTTTGCTCTTTTAGAATTTTATCAATCTCATTTTCTCCAGCTCTTGCATACCTATCGGCTATCTCGGCTTTTAGCTTCTCGTTCTCCAACTCTGCTTTCACTACTGCAGCTGCTTCCATTCTCATCTGTGTCTCAGTAGGTTGAGGTGGTTGCCAGTTTCTGTACTCTTGAGCTAGTTCTGGCTGTTTAGTTAAGTCTGCCCACTGAGCTAGCATCTTGTACTTCATCTCATCACTCATGTCTTGACCTTGAGTCTGTAGCATGAATGTAATCTCTTGTGCCTTAGCTGCATTATCCTCATTAGTACTAACCGTAATCTCGATATCGATGTTACCTTCTAAGTCATCTCTTCTAATCTCAACGAACTCGTTATTAGTCATTCTAACTACTTCTGTATCGTCTAGGAACTCTGCATTGTAGCTCATCCATTTTCTCATTAGCGGCTTAACTAAGTTCTCACTTATGTTCCTAACGATGTTCAGTCTTCTTGTACTTTGTGCATCAAGTGCTCCTCTAGCTCCTGTAGCAGTACTACCTAAGCTACTACCTGTAAGCCCTCCACTGAATGACTTAACTCCAGTAATTGACTCAATCTCATTATTCATCATACCTAGCATATCGAATGCGCTTCCTGGTATACTGTTGTAGCTACCATCCCAGAAGTCATTTGGTGTGCCGTTGAATTCGAAGTTCTCTCCATTGATGAATTTACGTCTATTAGCTACGTCAAGTGCTCCTTTACGGATACCTTTCTGTCCATTATTACTTTGAGCCATATTATCAATAATACCTCTAGTGATTGCTGTCTTAATCTTCTGATTGTCTCCAATTAGTTCTGCATTAGCTTCTCCATGCATTTGAAATGGTACACTATTGAACGGTACTACTATAAACGGCGGCTTACCATCTGGATATGGATTATCTTCTAATCTAATAACTACGTCATCTATCCATGTACATACTATCGGCTCTGTAATACCATCACCATCTACATCGTAGTTACCCCAGTACTCGTATACAACCTTCTTCTTTCTTGGGTCATCTTCGAATCTGAATTCAGTCTCATCCTCACTATCGAAGTCTACTTCATTCTCACCTAACGAACCTTTAGTTACCTTATCTAGATTCTTATATCTACCATCTGACTTCAGCGTACTCATATCAGTCTCGTACCTATATATAACGAACTGGCACTTGTCCATATCATCCATACAAGTAGGATCGATGTATATGTCTTCATTTCTACATACTATAGCAGTTGGTCTATTAGTAATGATCCTAGTCTCTGTCACAGTCTGTGTACCTAGTATCATCTCTGATCCATCTGGCATTCTTCCGATAATAGGAACTTCTACTTCAACCTCTTCATCTTCGTAGTCCCAACCACACTGTATAACAGCAGTACCTTCCATATCCAGTACCTTAGCTGCTTTAGTCATGAAGTTGTACCTATTGAACTGTCTACAGAACTGAGTATTTAGTACTAGCTCATTTTGTCTAGCTGACTCTACGTCCTCTGCAGTAACCGGAGTAGCTTTAATTATATCAACTGCACTTACAAATGGGTCTATGATAGTAGAGTGCTGCCACTCACTTTGCTTCTTTATATCTCTTGATACAATAGCTGACTTGCCTTTTTGCTCATTGCCGTATGGTTCGCCATTATAAGCACTAATCCATCCTTCAATCTTACCTTGTAAGTCGTCATGCATCGGCTCGCTTGCTTTTAAATCTGCTTTTAATGCTCGTAGTAATTTACTTTTATTTATTTTCATTTATACTTCCTGTTAGCCATATTGTACCTAATCCTTAGTTAAACTACACTTAAGCTACATCTGCTTTACGGATATGTGTGGCCAATCTCTTCCACCGCCGATACTGTAGCCGAATCCGAACTCTAACAGCATACCTAACTTCATACTTGCTCTCATGAATGCTCTGTACATCTCCATGTAAGCTAACTTAACTTGGTCATTATCTACGTCCCATGGATCCATTCCCTTTACGTATGGTATCACATCAATAGCTAACCCTAACTGGTGATCACTTATAAGCATCTGCCCATCCAACTCACTCACACCCTTATCGAACATAGCTTTCTGCTCACTCTGAGTTCTTAGTCCATCAATCACACTGAAGTCTACTGTTGAGTACTTCAATGCCTTCTCGCATAGCCTCTTTACGCTCTCATCTACTCCATCTAACTTCTCTAAACTACTTTTTCCAAACTTGAACTTACTCATTTATTATCCTTTTCTTATTACTTTTTTCCAGCTCTTTATTGAGCAGTACCGTCAACATATCCACTTGCTTCTGCAAGTCTATTGCTGTCTGGGAGTCCTTAATACGCTTATTGTAGTACGCTACCTTTTCTGGTTCTTCATACCCCTTAAATGCATCAATACCGAAGTTAAGCCCTATAGTCATAATAAACACTGCTATGGACACGTATATAGTCTGCTTAGTTTTGATCTCACTAAACGCCACAGTCTGCTCGTTAACAGCTGCAAGCATTTGTCCGTTAGTATCTGAGTTCTCTTTTCTCATACTCTCTATTATACCGTCAGTACTATCTTGCCTGTTGTGTACATCATCAATTCGTAAATTTATCTGGCTTACTACCATCTCATCCATACCCATCAGACCTAATCCTTAAACTCGTACTTATTTGCTATTGTCTTAAGGAACTCTCTTCCTTCTCTACCGAAGCACGCATCGGACGCATCTATAGCTTCCATCAACTCATCGTGCATCTCTGTTATGTCTCTACCTACACCACATATTGCATACAGTGTACCTTCTAAGTTGTACACAGGGCTCTTATGCACTTCTAGCTTCATCTGCTTACCGTTTATATTACCCAGCTCAAGGAACCTTCTAGCCTTTTCTGTATCCTTAACTACCGCATCTGAATTAGTACAAGTCTCGCCGAACGTGTGGTTAACATCACCAACCCTAGCTTTGAACTCAGTAGCTATCTCTGCATCAGTTTTACCTTTTAGCTCATCCCATGTCATCCCATAACAGAAGTTAGTCATGAACGCCTTATTAGCCATTACGTATCTACCATCAATGTCCTTAGCCCACACCATATCAGGCAAGTGGTCTATAACTTGTGTAAACATATTATTAGCTTCCTTGTACTTCAACTTAGCTTGCTGTAAATCATCTCTATACCTTTTGAGCATGTCATCCTTACATACCATGCAATCCTTGAGTGTCTTATGTGTAGCTTCAACCTTTGCTACTGACTTACCTATACCGAGTACGTCTAACCTATCTAGTAATCTAGTTGTAGCCTTCTGTACCCTATTCCACATATCTTTCATACCTACTTAACCTGCTAACCTATTAATCTGTGTAGTCTTATCCTGGCTTCCTTTACTAGACCCGTAAAAGAAGTTAATTATTGTAGCTACTATAGTACCTAACAGGAACCCTAGTATAGTGTCTGCGAACCTTTCACTACCAGCTGGTATATCAATAAACGTAATCCCGAACATGAACGCTATAGCTGCTATACTCCACAACGCAGCGAAGTAGTATATGAACCTCTTACTGAACTCGTCATCCTGCTCCAACGCAGCCTTCTGCATGTCCCTAGCATTAGCTGTGTTCTTTGCATGGTAAGCCAATAGTTCACTTTCATGTTCTCTCTGGAACTTCTTCAGCTCTGCTATTTCTTCATTTGTTACTGATCCCTTACTTAGATCAATTCCTGTCTTCTCACTTACTAGCTCTATTGCTTTGTCCGCTCCACCTTCTATGGCGTTACTTAGCAAATCTAGTCCTTTTCCTGCCAACTTACTTACTATTGGTGCTAATATCGGTAACATATCTTATCCTTTATAGTTTAGTACTCTGCCAAACATCTTAGTGCTTAGTTTACGCAGTAGTATATCTATTTTCCAGTACTTACTTAAGCCTGTCATGTTGTACACTTTAGTATACTCTTTTATTCCTAACCATCTTTGGCAGTTGCAGTCTAGTACCATATCATCTTTAATTGCTATACAGTGACCTTCACCACTAATCTTGCAGTAATATAACTCAGCACCAGCTAACTCGTCGCTAACATCTTGTAATGTAAGTAGGTATGATTCGCAATCCATTCTATATATTCCATCTTTATCAGGAGTACCTACCTCCCAAACCTCTCTATAACCAAATTTGTCTTTATCAGATTTATATTCGTACCTACTATTAAATTCTTGTAGTGTCATTATAGTATCTCTCTACACTCAGCTCTTTTAGTCAATACTTCTGCTGGCACTTCTTCACCTGTTTCTGCTAACCTTGCATAGTACCAGTCTGTATTATCTAAATACTCTTTAGCTTCTTTTGCTTCATTAGCTTTCTTCTTCATTACTGCTAATTTGTAATCTCTACCTTCTAGTAACTCCTGTGTAACTGTTACTTGTACTTTACCATCAACTATTACTGGTTCACTATGTTTAGCTATACAGTAATCATCTAGCTTATCGTACTCCTTGATGTACTCTACATTTAAGTAACCTAAAGGTCTTATATTGTCATCACATAAATCTCTTGGAAATACTGCTTCTGGTAACTCTTCAGTCATCTCTTTGTAATTCATTACTCGTTTTGTTTCTATATTGTAAAACATCTATTCCTCCATTGCTTGAGCTATTAGCTCTTTTATATTTGGTTGTGGTATATCCACACTTACTATCTCTATACCATTATCTACGAAGAACATTGGAGTATGAGTTAGTGGTTTTATCTTGTGTAGTTCCTCTAACCTCTTCATATTATTCTCTTCTTGTTCCTTAGTGCATCTATCTGTTACTTGCTCTGCTATGTCTTTTCCTAGTAGCATATCTTTGAATGTGCTATTGCTATCTAGTGAACTCCATATCATTCTGAACAAATATATGTCTGTCTGCACTTGTGGTATGAGTACAATCTCTTTCTCATGCTCACACACTCCTTGCTGTGCCAGCTGTCTACACTGGTTACAGTTTGGATTAGTTACTACTATTAACTTGTTCATTAGTCTGCTATACAACGAACTGACAATCCTCGAGACCTATGGGCAACACTTACCATAGCTGCACTTGAATAAAAAATAAGGTCAGCTGACCATTCAGCTTCAACGTCAGGATTGATACTCCAATAAAGCCCATAGAGGCCGTCAATTTCTAAAACACCATCAGTATACTTTCTCCTACCAGCAGCAACTAGTTTCAATGCTGTAAACGCTTCATTGTAGTTCTCAAAACCTGCCTCTTCTGCCTCCCATTCGGATACTGTAGGAACACGAAAACCTGTTGGGCAAGGATTCCAATTTGCTTGTCTAATTGAACCATCAGAATCTCCTGTGCTCCAATCATATGGAGAATTTGGTGCTAGTATAAAATCACCATGACCTGGAGTATCTGTAGCACTTGTAAGTGTAGTAGTTGTTCCACTAGTTATATCCTCATGTCCATCTGCATCTCTACCCCATTGGAAGTAACTACCGTATGCTGCACTGTCATTATATGCTGTTGCTACACCTATCTGTACTGTACTTAAGTTTCTATCTAGCCATACTTTACCAGTAGTAGGTGATATTAATGTTCCATATGTATTTCCGTAACTATCAGTTGGGGCAAACGTTGCTTTAGTAGTACCATTAACTTCACCAACTCCACTATCTCCGTAAGTTGTACCAGTATGTCTAGCTTTGAATGTGTATGTTGTACTAACTGATAATATACTATCAGGTACATCTATTGTAAGCTTGTTACTTGTATTACCTATTGAACTCCATACTAGTGTAGCTCCATCGTATATTTCCCAATCAGTGCTTAGGTGAGTATCTGTACCATTAGTTACACTAAATGCACTTGTTGTTAGTGTTGGTGTTTCTGGTACATCTGACGGACTTCCTGCTACTGTTAATGCTGGTGTATTAATGAAAGTATTTACTGTAGTCCCAATTACCTCTACATACTCACTAACTCCGTAAGTAGTACCTCTGTATCTTAATCTAAATGTATATGCTGTGTTTATATCCAAGGTGTTACTTGGTAGTGTTATTGTTTCTAAGTTAGCACTATCTGCTAAACTTTCATATACAACTACGCTATCACTATTTCTAACTACTTGCCAGTCGGTATTTAAATGAGTATCTGTACCATTAATAACATTAAAAGAAGAACCTGTAAGTAGTGGATTAAGTAGCACATCACTTGGTGTACCCTCAACTGTTAAAGTTGGTGTTTCTATATATATGTTTGGTGTAACAACTGTTAATATATCACTATATGCACTTATATAATTTTGACTACCTTGTTGTACTCTTATGTAATACGCTGTTAAAGGTAGCGGCAAAGACGGGGTGAACGTTAACAAGTTACTTGCACCCTCATAACTATCTACTATGTTAGTAAATGCTACATCTGTTGCAGCTTCCCATTTAACATAATCTTGAACTCCTACATAACTATCACTTGTAACATATGTAGCTGTTACTGCTCCAATAAAATCAGTTGTTCCATTTGCTGGGCTTACTACTATTGGGGCTACTATGTTACCTAGAGCGTTTACTTCACTCTTCTTAGCTAGTAGTATATCTGTACCACTTGCTGTACCTACAGCAACTCTACCTTCGTCACCACCTGCAGCGTAGGCATCGTAACCTAACGTACCTTCTGGTAGTGAACCTTTAGTACCATCTGTATCTATATATAGTATCTTACTCATTATAATCCTTTTAATTGCCTATTATAGCAAATCTTAACTTAAGTAATACTTTACCACTCTACTGTACTAGTTAGTGTACTGATGGTGTTTGTATTAGCTACTAACGTAGCTCTTTCTACCAGTGTATACACTCCATTAGTAGTGCCATCAGTGTGGTTATCTGTATTACGATTATTCGTGTCTCTTGTATCAAGCTGAGCAGTTATTTCAGTATTTGCTAACTTAGTCTTCTCATTATCAGTATACTTATTAGTATCTGCGATACCTTCGTACAGTGCCTCAATGTCAGCGGCTGTTAGTGTGTTACTTACCATAGCGTACACCGTACCAGTCCATCTATACGTACTAGTATCACTTCCGCTTGTCTCATCAGCTACGACTACGTATATCTTACCAGCCTCTCCACTTGCAGGTAAGTCTGCGTATGTAGCTACTTCTACTACATCATCTACGTAACTAGGTAACTGTGCTGCATCTATCAACCCTAACGCATTCAGTCCTACATACCCATCAGGTGTATTCTTATTAGCTTTAAGTTCTACATCCAGTACATCAAGTTTGTCACTTAGTAGCGTTAAGTCTAGTACCTTTAGCTGCTCACCACCAACTAACGGCGTAACTAGCTCTACCGTAGTACCATCTACTACCGTGTATTCAGCTATGCTACCATCCACCAGTACTAGTACCTTACTTGAGTCTGCCACACTTATACTAGCTTGTCCTGCTGTGCCTACAGTTATTATGAATGCCTCTACGTCGTCTACTAACGCAAGTACCTTATTCTCTGTACCTGTACCTATGTACACTCTACCGTTATCACCTGTATCTGACAGGTCAATACCGAACTCACCTCTAGCTAGAAGCTCTCCTAACCCTAGTCCTTGCGTATCTACTCTTCTAATTCTTGCCATCTATACTCCTTATGCCACTGTAAAATCAGGGCTCTTACTAATAGTACCCTCAACGTCTGCTTGATAATGTAAGTCTGCTTGTATCCCGTATATAGCTCCTGCTACATTCTCGCTTAGTAGTATAACTTGTGCAAGTACTACAGTATCCGGCTCTAGTAAATCGAACGCTTGCGCATCACTACACTCTAGTACGATATGTTCACCAGGCACTTCTAAGCCTGTATAAGTGTAAGTCATATCTACATCTGTAGTAGCAGCTGTTAAACTATCACCTTGACTGTGCCCTCTAGCTATTACGTAACTGAATCTCCACGTTACCTGAGCTCCTGCACTTTGAGCATCTGCACACATGAAGTGGATATGTGGGTACGCATCTGTACCTAACGCATAATCATGATTTACGTGGTAAGCTACCGGTAACTCTTCGCCGGCGGCCCACTGTGACATTACTATTCCGTTACCTATATCTGCCCATGCTGGTTCGTTAATTGCTCCACCTCTTGCAGGGATGAATTCTGCAATCAAGTCCTTCCATATCAATCCGTGCATCGGTATACCACCAACTTGTAGCTTATGGTCTGATGTTGCGTTCGGTAAGTCGGCTATTAGGTTTACTCTAAGCGTATCACTATCTGCACTAGAATTACTAAGACCTGTAATGGCACTAATCGGATGTTGGTCTACAGCATCCCTTGCTCTTAACTGATCGTGTCTTGTAGCTAATGGTGTATTAGTGTTTGATGCGTTTTCGTCACCAACTACATACGATACAGTCTTATTACTGTTTGACGTAGTACTTGCGTACACCCTTATTCCGTACCTAGCTGTAGCACTAACTACCTTTACTGGTTCTGTTACTTCGAACTCTATGTGACCTACCGTAGTTGTTAGCTCTGGACTAGTCGATGTGAATAGTGTAGTCTCTACTCCAGTCCCGTCCTCTTTCATGAACCCTTCGTATCGTAATCTAGTGTCTCCGTTGTCATTATCTACACTACCGTAGAAGTTAGCTGTCCACTTACCTGCGTCAATTACCGTAGTTCTTATTGGTAAGCTGAACAGGTACGTCTCCATTAGCTGCTCACCTCCACCACCAGTAACTACAGCCGCTACAGTAGTTTCTGTAACGTCTGGTGTGTAACTTAATGTCTTGTAGTTCCCATCAACCGTTGATACTACATCACTGAAGTACAACGCAGCAGCGTATCCACCACTACCAGCAGCTATCGTTAAATCACCACTACCAAGCAGTGTGTCCCCGTTTACACTCTTAATATTAGTTTGGTTCACTAGCTGATCTTGCTTTGTACCTATCTGAGCAGCTGTAGTTGCAGCGAAGTTCGGATCGTCACCTAGTGCGTTAGCTAACTCGTTTAACGTATCTAACGTACTTGGAGCCGCACCTACTAATCCTGCTATCTTTGCATCCACTTCCGCACTTGTATCTGCATCAGTTATCCCATACCCTGCTAATGTAATAGCATTGTCAGCTTTACCGTTTAGTGCTGTTTGTGTCGCATTACTTACTGGCTTGTTGATATCACTAGTATTATCTACTTGATCTAACCCTACTTGTGACTTAGTCACACTGTGTGGGTTATCTGTTCGTAACGTATGTGCGTTATTACTTGCTGCACTTATCTCCAGTAAATCTAAATCTACATGTTGTGTTACCGCTATATGCCCAACTTTGGTTTTATCTATTGTAGTGTACTTTTCTGTACCTATAATACTCTCATACAGTGCTGCTATTTCACCTGCAGTCTGATCGGCTGTTGCTCCAGCTTCCACCCCACTTAAGTCAACACCGACTGCGCCTGCTATGTCCAAGTTAGTAAGGGCCACGTTACCGTCCCTACCGTTAAAAGAGCTAACTACTCCTGTATTTACTAAGTCCGCGAAGTTGGTTAACGCTTCTCCGAACTCCTGAGCTGTTCCCGTATAACCGTACTTAGTTACATAGGAGTACGCATCATCACCATTCCTAACTTCGAACCCTCCTATGTTTATAGTCTCATCGGCATCTCCATACATCACGTACGTATCAGTCTCTCCCGGTGTCTGGAAGTCTCCTTCTGGATCAGTAGTACCTACAGCCGTAACATGGTGTACTCCTTGTCCTTGGTCTCCTTTAGCACCTTTCTGTCCTTCAACGCCCTGAACTCCTTGAATCCCTTGTATACCTCTAGGCCCATCTTCTCCTTGGTCTCCTTGGTCACCTTTAACTACTCCAGTATTATGGCTAGTCCCGTCACTGAATACTATAGTAATTGTGTTATCGTTATTATTAGTAACGCTTGTAACTGTTAAGTTATCTCCATCAACTCCGTCATTACCTTGTGGTCCAGTAGCTCCTTGTAACCCTGTGTCACCTTGTTCGCCTTTAGCACCTCTTACAGGGTCACTAGTAAACACCGTACCATCACTGAACGTCAATGTAATACTGTAATCTGGGTTACTTTGCACATCCGTAACTGTTACGCTATCGCCTTTATCACCTGTATTACCTTGTACACCAACAGGTCCTTGATTGCCTTGTGGGCCTTCTGGACCTATGTCGCCTTGCGGACCTTGACTTATGTTCTCATCTATTATTATTTGCTTTACAAACTCTGTAAAGTCTCCTACTATTTGTGCCATTAACTACTCCATTCTATTGTATCTACAGCTTCTGTATAACCAACTATATTAGCTTCTAAGTCACCACCAACCAGTGTGAATTCGTACACAGGTGTCAGTCCTATGTCGCCTTGAAGGCCTCTTTCACCTTGATCACCTTTTTGACCATTACGTACACTGATGTGCCCTAAGTTAACCAACTCATCAGCATCACCATATATAGTATATGTATCTACCTCACCTACAGTACTGAAGTCACCTTCAGGATCAGTGGTGTTAGTAGGTGTTACATGGTGTACGCTTACACCTTGCTCGCCTCTAGCTCCTTGCTCACCGTCAATACCTGCCGGCCCTGCTACAGTGCTTTTAAACGTACTAACGTTATTAAGTAAGAATTCCTCTGCTGCTTCTTCTATCTTATCGTGTATATTGAATATAATAGTACTCATTACCACTCCTTCTCAGTAGCATCTGCTACAGTTACATTCACACTGCTTCCATTTATGTCTGCATAAGAAGCTACATCATAAACTAGATTACCTGCACCGTCTACATCAAACTCTACTACAGGAGTAAGCCCGTTGTACCCTGATGCGCCTCTAATTCCCTGCAAGCCGCGTAACCCCTGCAAACCTTGTAGTCCTCTTATCCCTTGTATACCTTGCGCACCTTGTGGACCTACAGCACCTTCTAATCCGTCCTGTCCGTCTTGTCCATCAGCACCTGCATCACCTTTTGGTACCGTTAAGGTAGTACCATCCCACGTCACATTACTACCAGGTGCTCCGGTAGCTACCATCATATTGATGATGTTTAGCATGTTAGCCAATGTACCATCTGTAATAGCTGTATTAATATCCTCAATAGCACCTATTTGTTCTGCTACGGATCGTACTACATCATACTTACTATCTATCTCCCTATCAACAGCTAAGTCAACCGGAGATGTAAAACTAGTCTGCCGTCTCATCTACACCCATCCTTTCTCTTGCACATTTCTACTAAGCGGACCATCTGCAGTCATTACACCCAAGGTCTTAGTTCTTTGTACACTTGCTTCAAACCTTTGATAGTGCGTGTTATTCTCTGCTTGTATATTACCATCAATCGAACCATGTCCTCTATACCCTATGTAGTGCAACAACGCCTCTACTAACTGTACTGGTAGATCTATATCACTAGCTAGCGTCTCTGGTGTGTTCACTATCAATGTCGGCTGTTTTACATATATCACACTGATATACGCACCACTAGTAGCCACAGGTACTTGAATCTTATTCCAACTAATCGTCATAATACTCAACGGATCATCTTCTTTATTAATGCTAATCTCTGTACCGTCTTCCTCATACGCTGCACTTATGTACATCAAGTCATTAGGTAACTTGTACACTGTATCACTTATTCTCTCATAGCTATCATTGTTATCGGTCACCCTACCTAGCTCTATGATGACTTCTTCTGTATCAAGAGGGAACCTCTTATACAGCTCTATCATCCCTAAGTTAATGAATGATATAACAGAGTCAGTATCATCCTTAACTGCTAACTTTTTTAACTCGCCTTTAACAGCTAAGTCTATTACTTTTTCTACTGTCATTTCTATCCTTTAAATCCCCATTATAGCAATTTTATCCTTAATCCACTATTAACTAGAACACTGTTGAGCAGCCCGATCCATGATCCTCATCATGATTGAACCTAGCCCATACACTATCTATAGCCTCTTCATCACCGAACTCTCCACTTACCTGTTCACTCGGTAACCTAATATCAATCATACCCAGCTGACTAATACAGTCAATCGCATCATCATGTCCTGCAAATCCGCTATATGTAGTGTACTTCAACTGCTTCATAGTCTCTTGCATATCTGGCGTATCAGATAGTTGTTGTGGAAACCACATCTTCTTATTCTGGAACTGTGGTAACATATACCTGAATCTCTCATGTTTATTAGTACCTGTACCCTTACTCAGTATCCCCTCTCTAGTAATTGGAGCACCTTTCTGTTTAGCAAAGCTGAAGTACTGATTCCTCTTCTGCATCATCTCTTTCAGTGCAAACACGTGAGCTTTCTGCTGTCCATCTACCTCAATCCCAACTTCAATATGATTTCCGTATCTACCCCACGTCTGTAGCATCCTAAACAACTCATTATACTGCTCTTGTATTCCTTGTCTTCTTACACACACATCCAGCAGGAAGTAATCCGTATTATGACTCACAGCCCATACCATCAATCCACTGAAGTCACTCTTAGCCTCACTTGTAGTTGTGAAGTCAGTAGTTATGTACAGTGTATACGCACCTAAGTTCTGCATGATATTCTCTCTATTATACTCTTGAATCAAGTTATCAGGTACCATTCTATCTTCTTCATTTGCCATCTTAAGCATACGCTCTTGGTTGAACGCTCTAGTAGTATTACTCTTAACTGCTTGCAGATACTGCTCTTTAACTGCTTCGTACGGATGCATCTCTACCCATGCCCCTCTGAACTCCTCTTCAGTAGTATTCTCATCTATCTGCTCACATATCGGTATAGCTACAGGCGTATACGACCCATCTAGTAGTGTTTTAACATTTGGATCTCTCATATGGAATGGTGTAAACACGTTAATTATCTTACCTTTACCTCCACCTTTCAGTGCATTGATCGCATCGGCATTAATCATATCCTCTAAGTTACCCATTATCGTCTCCGAGTAAGCAGCTGCCATATTTGGTATGATATCATCGAACAGTATCCAATCCGGTCTATGTGCACCATGATTCGACCTAACTCCCCTGATATTACCAGAACTTGCTCCCATAGTCCTTAACAGGAACACTCTCTTATCTAGCTTCTCATTAGCCTTAACCGGCTTTCTGACCCACTCAGCCTCTGTCTCTGTAAACCTCATACTCTCGAAGTAACTCTTACAGAACTCACTATCTTCACACATCGATCTCAATGCAAGCGCCATTACACGCCCCCCACCTTGCGCACTAGCACCTACAGCTAGTATGAAGTATATTGGTCCATAATTTGGAACCTCACCCTTAACCGCACAGTAAACTGGCAGGAACGCTGTAATCACACTCGACTTACCTAATCCTCTACTCATCATAATAGCTATACGTTTATTATTAATGTTAATCTTATCCTGTACATCTTTACTATACGGGTAGTTCTCTCTAGTTATGTTACCGAACAGTAAGTCTACTATCCAATAATGCACCAACGGTGAATCGAACTCGAAGTCCGCTCCATTAACTAACCTCATTATATTGAAGAAGTCAATTGCATCAGCACTAGGTATGTAGTTCCTGAACTCCAAGTCTATGTTGAGCAACGCTTCTTCTATATCAAATACGTTATCTTTATGCTCAGCCATCTACTATCTCCGCATCCAGTACTACTGCATTGCCTAGCTTCTGTGCATCTTTCATACTGTACCCATTCTCCAGCATTTTTCTCTGGTTATTAGCTAGTACAGCTAGTTGCTCATTCAACTGTGTCTGCATATCTTTAGTCTCTGCGTTCATACCTACACTCAATTCTATCTGAGCATTCTCTGGTGGTTTAACATGTGTCAGTAGCTTATCAGCAGCACTGATTCTATCCTTACTGTAAGCAGCATCTGTCATCTCCTTAGCTAATACAGCTACAGCCTCGTACCTTGACGACTGGAACATTAGATGCAATGGCATATCACTCTGCGTTAGTATCTTCTGTACCATTGGAGTACGTCTGAATCTACTAGCTGCATTAGTCAGCTCTCTATATTCCATACTCTCAGTATCTACGCCAATCCTATCGATAACGAACTGATCACTTGCTCTAGCTCTTCTATACGCCTCTGTAACGTTTTCTTCTGATTCTAGATACGCACAGAACTTCAACGCATTGATGTAGTTCCTCATCGAATACTGACCTTCTAGCATTACATTACTATATGTAAGCAAGTTATCCATGAACTCATCACCATTGAACATCGGATCACTATTAGCTTCATTAAGCATCCTAGCTGTCTCTTCTGTAATCGTATTCTTCTTAGCCGGGAATAATTCCTTCAGCTTCTCTACTGTATACTCAGTAGTCTCTCTTTTTACTATACCTAAGGCCATTAGTAACTCACTATACCTAGGTCAATCATTAGTAGTAGTCCAATAATTGAAGCTGCTAATATAGCTATCTTGGTTTGCTCTTCTAACCCTATCATTTATTACCCTTTACTTTTCTGTGCTTTAATACCATTATCATTCAGGTACTTAACCACATAGTCATCACTGTCGAGTACTAACTCAACACCATTATCCACAGCTAGTCTATAAATCCACTCTGCTTCATCTTCTTGTCTATTATCTGTAGTATAATCACTACTTTGTATTGTTCTGATATGCTGGAACGCTTCGTCTACTGTATAGATACCAAACTCAACGCTACCGTCAAGTCTTACTATACCAGCTATACCACTACTATCTTTAATCATAGTTTATCCTTTAATACCTAATTATACAGTACCAAGTCTTAAACTACGGTTAGTGTTCCTTATTCTTGTGCTTGGCTTTCCTACTATACTTCGTCTTATCCGGAACACTTTTAGTTCTCAGATCAATCTCTCGTCTAGCAAATAGCTCTTTATTGTAGTCTCGTTTTTGTTTAGTACTCATATACCTATATCCTTGCCCATAGATGCTTCGACTTCTGCCATCTCTTTGCACAACAGCTCGTGTGCTTTAGCTTCTCTAATACGCACCACCTCAGATTTAGTAATTCTGTCAACTAGTACTTGTAACAGTTTATCAACTATGCTTACGATATCTTGTAGCTCCTTATGGCATAATGGAACTACCTCATCATTTAGCATAACATTCCTTTCATTTGATGACAGCCTAACCACATCTGTTTTTGTGTAGTACTGCAGTAACTCTCTATCAGCAGTAGCTAGATACTTATCTGCATCATCTAAGTACACCACATCGTAGTGTGATACGAATTCTATTTTTTCTTGTATATTCATTTTATTTCCTTTGTGCCATATTTAGTATGCTCGTAGCTATACTCTTCCTCTTCTCTCTGTAACCTAAGTAACTTACTTCTAGTTACTACATATTTCCTAACCTCACTCTTCGTATAGAACCAATTCGGTAACCCATTCATTAGGTCTAGTTTATCCAGCTCATAGCTAGTATCTATATCCTCTTCTATATCCTTACTCACTGTTAGTTGCATCTACTACCCTTTCATAAGCCTCTATAGCTATATCCTTATCTAGTATAAAGCATTCAGTCATACCACTCCATTTCTTACCATCACAGCTAATCCTGTCATCTATGAACTCTTGATGTAAGCTAGTCTCCTTAGTAAATACGTCATCTACTTCCCTATCTCTCACTATCTTAATAATCGGTGTACATCTATAGCAATCGAAGTAGCTACCAATAATCTGCAGCATCCTCTCCTTACTACTATGCCCACTGGCCTTACCGAATTTGTACGTAGGTTTATCATAACCCTCTACCCATATCTCCATTAGGTACAATCGCTGTACCTTCTCTTTACCTAACTTTCTACTTACATTGAATGTCATTATCTGTGTATTCTGATAAGTGTAGTTACTTCTTCTACCAGATTATGTGGTACTATCATCTCATAACCACCATCTTCTGCACGTGTTGGTACTATACTTAGGGCGTGTAACTTAGCTGACAGCATAGCCCATCTTTCTTCGTACGTATCCTGCATACTATAGCGACTAGGACAAAATGTAAGCTTCTGAGGCTCTTCATTATATTCTGCAATATGTTTAGCTATTCTAGCACTTAAGTACTGTGTCTCATTACTTTTAGGTTTCACCACTACTGACCTAATCTTTTTATGTCTTATCGTAGTTGCTAGGATGTCATCTGTATTAAACATGAACCCTTCGTAGTTACCTAGGTATACAACACCGCTTTCAGTGTATACTACAAACCCGGTACCATCTTCTAGTTCCTCTACCACTCTATATTCTACGAACTCACTAGTAGTTATCACTACATCCTCTATAGCTAGGTCTACCATTATCGGTAATCCTAGTAACTCTTTTGTCTTATTCTTTATTAACTTTATCATATTATACCTTATTATTTTTCTTCTACTTTAAACTTGTAGTTAGCCAGCTCCGCATATTTCATCCTAGTTGCTATGTTATCTGTAGTTATATTATCCATCGCAACTGAAGTGTAGTACCATGCCTTACCCGCTTCTGTCTTTATATACGCATCGGATGACCATTCTACTTTATTGCTAGTATCTTCAGTGACGTTCATCTCTTCAGTCGTCTTAATAACCTTAGCTATACCAGTCACCTTGTTAGTTGTAATGGTTATACCTTTAGTACTGTCGTACACTTTTATACTATTACCGTTAAACAATGGATCTATGTACTCCGGTCTGTGCTTAGCTATGTATACTGCATTCTGTAGCGTCCTGTGACCTACTGCCCATTGTTTAGCTATATCACTTTGCTTACCTTTGGTAGTCTGGTATTGTTTTAGTGCGCTCATTACTTTCTGCGTATCTGTTAGGTTCCTTCTAGTATTGAGGCTCTTTACAATCTTAGCCACAGTAGCGTAATCTAGTTCTGGACTAAGTACTCTAGTTGTTATAGGAGTATCAGTAGCTACGCAAGCTATCTGTCTACATCTACCGTCTACAACCTTCTCTCCAGTTCCGTCATCCCACAGTACAATATCATCCTGCAACCCGTTAGCTCTTATATCTTCAGTGAGTGCTAGTTGTTCCGCTTCGCTGGCTAGCGCTACTATACCAGCTAATTCATGTATCTCGTATGTCATTTATACTCCTTATGCGTATATTATACGTTAATTGTGCTTAATAAATACTTAACCGCATAAATGCGTACTTGTATTCGGTAGCTTTGTTATATATAACTATCTATATGTTATGCGTAGCAAGTCTCAGGTACGCATTTGTGCGTATTTAACTTAAACGAAGCTTAACCTCATGTAGGGAATTTTTATATTTTTTGGTATGTGATTAGGCACCTATAGTGTACCTTTCATACATAGTCCAAGCAAGTCTTTTACCTTGTAGGAACCTTCTTAGCTCTTTGCTTATAGTAGCTTTCTTTCTAGTGTTGCCTAGAGCTAACTCTTGATCTACTAACCACTGTGCGGCACTTCCACAGCTAACAAATTCCTGTCCTGATACTACGATACTCTTACCTGTAGCCTTTACCATATCTTCTTTTGATACAAATTTCATACCAGTCACATCTTTATAGCCATCGTAGGATTTATTACTGTTCTGTAGTCGTATAGACTCTTTTTCCACATACCTACTGAATTCAGTCTTTTGCTTACCTAGCTCTGTTTTCGTTTTCTCCAGCTCCTTTAGTAACCTCTTTACTTCTTTCTTTTCTTTTAGTACTTCCTTTTTAAGTGCACTCATTTTAGTTCTGAACTCCTCGCGTAGTTTAGTATGATGATCCCTGCCGCCTGTTGTTTTATAGTACTTTATATTTTGTTCAGCTGTACACCATCTTAAGTTATCCACGCTATTGTTAGTCTTGTCCTCATCTATATGATCTACCTGGTGCAGACTTTCTGGGTTTGGTATAAACTGTTGAGCAACAAGTCTGTGCACTAACTTATACGTCTTATTACCATCTGCGTCTGTAAGGTTTACGTTAATGTAACCACTAGCGTGCTGTGACCCTATTAGGTGTATAGAGCCATTTTTCTTGTAACTTCTAACCTGTCCTTTAGTGTCAACTGTATATCTATTTTCGTACCCCTGTATCCATTTTTCGTTGCTATTCATATATAGTCCTTTGTTTTAATTTGTAGTATAATTATACTACAAATATACTTAAATACTTCTTAGAGGGGGGCTTCATGTGTGATAAAATATTTCTGCTGAGGCGGTCTTGGTATACTCCCACACAACTCAATCCGGAACCCCACCCCCCATAGCTTACTCCTAGGGTCCCTTTATTCCTCTTGCCCTTCTTTACTCACACACATGCAACGTTACCTGTCTCTACCATTCATAGGTTCGCTTCGCTCACATCGAGTGATGGTAAGTAAGTAGGCAGTCGTTAAACCATATATAGCATTGACTAGCTGTACCTTAATCATATCATAAAGGGCATAAAGTGGAAAGTTTAGTATTAGTTTTAAGTATAGTTATTGTAGTTATTTGGGTGTTATCTTGGTTCAGTGGTAAAGAAACGAAGAATGTAAAGAAGGACTTAGCTTCAGTTGTTGGTCTAGCTACTGAGGAGTGGAAAGTAGGTATGCACAAGCAAGCAGTTACATCTGATAACGAATGGTTATCTGATCTTGAAGAGGAGTTCGGACTTGATAAAGAGACAGCAGTGGCTAACTCACAAGCACTAAGAGCAGCATTAACTGGCAAAGTAAAACAAACAACTAAAGAGGAGACAAAGTAATGACTATTACAACAGCAATCGGTGGAGACGCAACTCACCAGAAAGTAGCACTATTATATATCAAGCAGGGATTAAGCCCTATAGACGCAATGAATACACTTAAACTGTGTAACTTTGTGGTTAACATCGGTGGCACTAAATACAAAGTTAAGGCGTCATCAGTTGCTAGTATTATGACTGGCTTTAGGCTAATTGAACATCAAGTAACTAGTGGCAGAGCTACTTGTACTAAGACAAAGGGATTACAATGGAAATAATTGGTACAATATCAGCAGGATTGGTAGTATGCATGTTGGGAACTATATGTTACATGAGTTTCTATATTATCGATAAAGGAGGCAATGATGTTTGATTCAATCTGTAATTGGTTTGCTCGTAATGGGTGGCTGTAATGGTAGGGCAACGACTAACTTATCAGGAGCATAATATTGCTATCATCAAAGCACTACTAGCTGATATCACTCAGCCTGTAGTAGAGGCTACTCCAAGTGAGGAATACATAGCAGGCATTGACTTGTCTGCATATCAAAGCTAGCTCTTCGGAGTTAGTTTATTTTTTCTTTCTACTCTCACACTGTACTCGCACACCCTTTGCAGAGAGGCCGGGAGTGAATCTTTATCTTTCTACTCTCAATTCAACCACTCTCATCACACTTCGTGTGTATCTGATGATGGTATACACATTGTAGTACGTACTGTAGTTTGTATTGAGTGGATAGGCTTACAGTGACATTGCATTTTGTTAACTTTATGTGAGTTTTCATTGCAATTTGTCATTATTGTATACTTTCTATACAGTTTCGAGTTGAGGTCAGTGTTGAGTTGTATATTTTCTATACAGTTATATGTGGAAATGTAGGCTGGAGTTGTATAGTTTCTATACTCCTTAACTACTTCTTAACCTTACTTCAACTCCATCCCTGATACACCAACATACACTACAACTACTTTGCAACTAACTACAATCCGTATACAACCACTCACTTACATCAACCTTCGGTTGTATCTATTGATGATACATTCAACCGAGCCACTACTATAGTAGTTCCGTTGAGTTTACTACCAAGTAAACCAATCCAATCAGCCTAGAAAGGGGTAACAATGATAGAATTTACTATAGCAATCGTTATAGCAATCATACTATGGAATCTGCGTACAGCATTCTACAACAAAGCCGATGTGTTCAAAGAGCAAGTCGAAATCTCCGTAGCCACTAACAAAGTGGACTTACAAGACGACTACGATGAGCTCATCAAGCTAATTCAAGAGAAGAAGCAAGCACAAGGCGGTAAGTGGCATTATATGAAAGACATAGAGAAGCTTATGCACAATGACGAAAAGAGTGAGTAGTTATTATGAAGTACTTACTAGTAATCAGTGTAGTTGTACTATTAGCTATTTGTGTAGTATCCGCTAAGCCAGCTAACAGCAACTCAACCGTTACGAGTATGTTTAGCCCAAAGCCAGTAAGTGTTAACTTCTGGTCAGCATCTGTTAAGTCTTAGACTTCACCCATTCCCAATAACAAAAAGAGAGAACCCAAATGA
>Ga0193958_1000249_pt1 | contig 22200 bp, 14 predicted proteins | sample FB_1_MG_FD_140320 | JGI IMG/M metagenome (GOLD analysis project Ga0193958, IMG submission 140320) | Microbial mat bacterial communities from the Broadkill River, Lewes, Delaware, United States - FB_1_MG | ecosystem: Environmental > Aquatic > Freshwater > River > Microbial mats | place: USA...
ACAGTATGGAGCCTTAGCTCTACAACTCAATGAACAAGCCGGATTCCGCCTAGGTTCAAGTCAATTGCTCTATAAAAAATTGGCTCGCCTAGAACAGCTTGCAGGCCAGTATGAAGCCGCAGAGCTTTTTCTTATGCAGGCCCAAGAACAACTTCCGCCTTTGCTCGGCCCGCCTAGCCTCGATCGCCTACAGCTTTTGGCCCAATTAGCCGAGATTTACCAACTCAAGGGACAACAGCTTGCTGCCCAACAAATTTATGACAAAATTTTGCAGCAAAAAAATATGCCCAAACATGATCGCTTACAGTGGCTATATGGGGCAGCTATTTTGGCCCAAGAAATAAGCTCTTGGCAAAAAGCAGAAGTTTTATTTCAAGAGGCTTTAGCCCTTACTGGCCCAAAAGAAGCCTACCAAAGAGAAGTTCTAAGCGCTGCTCTAGCCAAAAATGCTTGGAAAATGGGAAATGCCACTTTGGCCCAAAAGCGCTATGCCCAACTGTATAAACAGCGACAAAGTAATTTGGGTAAGGAACATCCACTTACTTTAGCCTTAGCTGGAGAAATGGCCTACTTTTATGAAAATCAAGGTCAATTGGACCAAAGTGAGACTCTAATGCAACTGCATATTCAAAGCCTTATTCAAGAAATTGATGAATTGGCTCAATACCTTGGCTATCAGGAGTTTTTACGCGTTCAACAAAGCCTATCTCCGCAAATCCATCGCTTTGTAGCTTGGGTATCTAGGCACCCCCAACAGAAATGGCTTAAACTATTGTTCCAGCTCCAACTTGCAGTTCAAGCTAGGGGACAAGAAGAGGCTGCTGCCTTTAAGCAAGCGCTTGCTGCTTTAGCAGAACCACATTTTTTGGACCTAAAAATGGATTGGGAGGAAGGCAGCAAATTGCTCTCTCAAAGTTATCGCTTAGGCAAAGACAAAGCTGCAGAGCGCTTTGAGCAAGCTCAGCTCAAAGCAAAATTAAAGACTCTAGAAAAAAAATTGAAGGCCGCTCTTCGTCAAAAAGGTGTGCCCTTCCAACCCCCCAATTATCAATTAGCACAATTGCAGGCTCAATTAGATAGTACAGAGGCTGCCATCAATATTTTGCATTATCAAAATCATAACGGCCAAGACTGGCAAAAGGAATCCAATTTTGCCGCCCTAATTTTTACGCAAGATAGTCTCTTGCTTTGGCAAGACTTAGGGGCCGAAGCTGCTATTGCACCTGTTTTATCCCATATCTTCCATCTACAATCTACTGCAGACATTAACCGCAGTTACCTATCTATTCCAGTGCTGAGCAGATTACTTGATCAACAATTGTGGCAACCTTTACGCCCTCATTTGGACCATAAAAAGCGCTTACACCTTAAACTGCCCGCTATTTTGCAACCCTTATCTTTTGAGGCTATTATGCAAAGCCACAATAAGCATTACTTAATTGAGGATTATGAAGTCAACTATTACAGCAGCTTTCAAAAGTTAAAGCAAGAGCAGGGTTATGCCGATAAAGCGGCTTTCCTTATGGGCGGAGTAGATTTTGGCCAGCAACCCAAGCGTAGCCCTTGGCTAGCTTGGGACCCCCTGCCAGGCAGCTTGAGTGAGGTAGAAAACTTGGAGGTCTTGTTGTATAATTTTGCATGGGAAAGCGAACTCTATACCGCTGGGGCAGCAAATGAAGTTCGCTTTTTGGAAATGCTCAAAGCGCAGCCCTTTCGCTTGATACATTTAGCTACTCATGCCTACTTTTTTGAACCAAATACCGCCGAAACAACTGGAATTAGCTTTGATGAATCGCCCAATAGGTTAAGTTTAAAAGAACAATTGGCTCAAGAAGAAGAACAACCCTTGATGCGCTCGGGGTTGGTTTTTGCTGGCGCCAACTTGAGCTGGCAGGGCCCCGCAAGTAGCTCTATGGCCGAGGCCGATGGCATCCTTACGGCCTTAGATTTATTGAGCTTAGAGCTAAAAGGCTGTGAACTCTTGGTCCTTTCCGCCTGCCAAACCGCTTTGGGCCAAAGAAGCGCGCAAGAAGGCTTGCTCGGACTGCCTACGGCTTTTGGCCAAGCGGGGGTAGACTATTTTATGGGCAGCCGATGGAGCATTAACGATAAGGCTACAGCTATTTTTATGGGCCTTTTTTATGATTATTACTTGGCTGGAGAGCCTCCCCAAACTGCCTTTAGGAAAGCCCAATTGGCCCTAATGAAAGAAGAAAAAGGACGCTATGCCCATCCTTATTATTGGGCCGCTTTTCAGTTATTGCGTTAGTTTGGAGGGGGCAGGCGGCGAAGCCGCCGCAGGCCTAGCGATGCGAAAGGGTGGCCGTTAGGCCAGACCAAGGCCGTCAGGCCGCAGGGCCGAGCAGACTTGCGAGCCCTGAAGCGTAGCGCCCGCAGCTTGGCTGCGGGAGGCCCCAAAACAATAAAAAAGAGCAGATACTTTTAACCGTATCTGCTCTATCTATTTAAGGCGATTGCTTAGGCTATTTTGCCCTTAGGCTTCGCATTCTGCTTCATTTTCATAGCTGCTAAGCGGAGGACAAGTACAAATCAGGTTTTTGTCGCCATAAGCGCCATTGACCCGATGTACAGTAGCCCAAAACTTATTTTCTCGCACAAAGGGGAGGGGATAAGCAGCCTTACTTCTAGCATAACTATGCTGCCATTCGTCGGCGCTGAGTTCGTGAATCGTATGTGGTGAATTGATCAATACATTATCTTCTGTATCGGCTGCACCACTAGCAATTTCGTCAATTTCTTGACGAATTTGCAAAAGCGCATCACAAAAGCGGTCTAGCTCTGCTTTATCCTCTGATTCTGTGGGCTCAATCATAATGGTGCCCGCTACAGGAAACGAGAGGGTGGGAGCATGAAAACCATAATCAATTAGGCGCTTGGCCACATCTTCAGCAGAAACCTGCAGCTGTTTGAATTTGCGCAAGTCAATAATCAATTCATGGGCGGCGCGACCTTTCTCGCCTGTATACAGAACATCAAAGTTTTGCTCTAAACGGGCCTTGATGTAGTTGGCCGTTAGAATTGCATAGGCCGTTGCATCGGTACAACCTTGGGCCCCCAACATACGGATGTAGCCATACGAAATGAGCAAAATACTAGCCGAGCCCCAAGGCGCCGCCGATACTGCACGAATGCCTTGTTCACCGCCTACTTGATCAGAAATATAGTGCTTGGGCAAATAGGGTTTAAGCTTATCATTTACACAAATGGGGCCCATGCCTGGCCCACCCCCTCCATGTGGAATTGCAAAGGTTTTGTGCAAGTTAAGGTGACAAACATCGGCGCCAATGAGGCCTGGGGCAGTTAAGCCTACCTGTGCATTCATATTCGCTCCATCCATATAGACTAGCCCACCGCAATCGTGAACCTTTTGGCAAATTTCCTGAATGGCCGTTTCAAACACACCATGCGTAGAAGGGTAAGTAACCATCAAGCAAGATAGCTGCTCCTTGTATTTGTCGGCTTTTTTGTTGAGGTCTTCTACATCAATGTTCCCTTTCTCATCGCATTTTACCACTACGACTTTCATGCCCGCCATTACTGCAGAGGCGGGATTGGTGCCATGCGCTGAAGAGGGAATTAAGGCAATGTTGCGTTCTGCTTGTCCATTGGCCAAATGATAGGCCCGAATGCTGAGCAAACCGCTGTATTCTCCCTGCGCACCAGAGTTGGACTGTAGCGAACAGGCCGTAAATCCTGTAATATCAGATAAATAACGCTCCAACTCATCAAAGATTTGGAGATAGCCCTTGGCCTGATCCAAAGGCGCAAAAGGGTGCAATTGACTAAAGGCTGGCCAAGAAACGGGAATCAACTCGGTAGCTGCATTCAATTTCATAGTACATGATCCTAAGGAGATCATGGAATGCACTAAGGACAAATCTTTATTTTCCAAGCGCTTGATGTAGCGCATCATCTGACTTTCAGACTGATAATTGTTGAAGACGGGATGCTCTAGATAAGCGCTTTCTCTTTGGAGCTGGCTAGGAATTTTAGGCGCAGTAAAAGCAGCGGCATAATGCTTGGCCAATTGCTCGGCTGTGGTCTGGACTTTTTGTCCTTTGAGTGCTGCAAAAATATTAACCAATTGGGCAATGTCTTCTAACTTAGTGCTTTCATCAACTGAGATTTGGACATAGCGTCCCATATCATAAAACAAATTGATCTCTTGAGCCAAAGCTAATTCTCGCAATTTGTCCTGCTCCGCTTTCTCCAAAACATCAATTCGCAGGGTATCAAAATAGGCTTTGTTCAATTGCTGAAAGCCCAAACGGTTCAATTCCGTCTCTAAAACCTGTGCATGTCGATGAATATTTTCGGCAATCTTGCGAATACCATCAGGTCCATGATAAACGGCATACATACTGGCCATAATAGCCAGCAATGCCTGAGCCGTACAGATGTTAGAAGTCGCTTTATCTCTGCGAATATGTTGCTCTCTAGTTTGTAGGGCCATCCGCAAAGCGGGTTGCCCTTTTTGGTCCAAAGACATTCCAATAATGCGACCTGGAATTTGACGAACAAATTCCTCTTTAGTGGCAAAATATGCAGCATGAGGTCCACCAAAACCCATGGGCACCCCAAAACGCTGTGTATTTCCCACAACTGCATCTGCGCCCCACTCTCCTGGGGCTTTCAATAATGCTAGGCTCATCAAATCGGCTGCTACGATCACGTAAATACCCGCTGCTTTGGCCCGTTCTACCGTTTCCTGAAGGTCCTTAACTTCTCCTCTAGAGTTGGGATATTGCAATAAAATTGCAAAGATTTCAGGATCCTTAAAGCGCATGCGCTCAGGTTCAGCCACTGCAATCTCAATTCCTAAAGGCGCTGCTCTGGTCTTGAGTACATCTAGGGTTTGTGGATAAATCTCTCGGCTAACCAACAACTGATTTGCTGGATTCTTCTTATTTTTTCGATTCTTTACGCTATAAAACATTGCCATGGCCTCGGCTGCGGCCGTGGCTTCATCCAACAAAGATGCATTGGCCACCGGCAAAGCCGTCAAATCACTAACCATCGTCTGATAGTTGAGCAAAGCCTCTAAACGCCCCTGGGCAATCTCTGCCTGATAGGGCGTATATTGGGTATACCATCCCGGGTTCTCAAAGATGTTACGCAAAATGACATTGGGCGTCAGCGTATGATAATAGCCCTGACCAATATAGCTTTTGTAGACTTTATTTTTGGCCGCAATGCCTTTCAACTCGGCCAAATAGTCCGATTCAGAAAGGGCCGCAGGCAGTTGCAAGGGCGTAGTTCTCCTAATGTTTTCAGGGATAGTTTCTGCAATTAAAGCCTCTAAAGAAGGGAGGCCAATTTGCTTCAACATATCTTGAAGTTCGGCTGCATTTGGTCCAATATGACGCTGCACAAAACGATCGGGATGCTGGAAAATAGACATCGGCGTTTAGCTTTTGAGCAAAATTTAATTTTGCCTTTTTAAAATAGTTGAATTTATACTTGCTACTTCTTTGGTTTTTAGTCCTTTAAGTAGTCAGTGGGCAAGAACTGTTAGCTGTGCCACAAAACTAATTTTTTTAAACTAGATTCTAAACCGCTTTGCCCTAAAAAACAGATTTATCCAGACAATGTTTTTCCTTTTATCCCCCTAGCTAAGCTTTGTCCTAGGCTAGCTTTTCCCCTGCTCATGGATTTATAGCTCAATAGCTTCTTTCTTGCTGTTTTGAGGCTGTTGTTTTGGGGCCTCCTGCCTACGGCAGGCGCTACGCTTTGGGGCTCGCAGTTCTGCTCGGCCCTGCAGCGCTTGCAGCGCCTTGGTCTGGCCCTTCGGGCCACCCCGCCGCATCGCTAGGCCGCTCATCTTTTTCCCTTGCCCTAAACAGCTGTTTTCAGCCGCCTAGCTACTAGAAAACCCCCAGAGTCATCTGCATTCTTACATTTAGCTGTGGCGTTGCGCCACAATCGTCTGCATCAATGGGGACTTAAAAACAAAATATTGAAAACGCTTGTATTCTTAGGTCAAGAATCCTGCAGCCTAAAGGCCGCAGGCCTAGCGATGTGCAGCAGTGGCCGTTAGGCCAGACCAAGCGGGCCTTAGCCCGCGCAGGGCCGAGCGACCCGACCAACGGGAGCCGACGCAGCGAAGCAAGTAACAGCGAGCTGCGGAACGTAGCGCCGCAAGGCGAAGCCGCAGCGGAGGCCCCAAAAAAACAAGAAAAAAAGCCATCCCTACAATTAGGAATGACTTTTAGTTTTAATGTTCGAATTGCAATTTGGCGAGTTGTTGATAAACCCCATTTTCTTTTTGGCTAAGCTCTTGGTGATTACCTTCTTCGATAATCTCGCCATGTTCTAAGACATAAATGCGGTCCACCTCTCGGATGGTGGCGAGGCGGTGGGCAATGATGATCGAGCTGCGGCCCTGCATGAGCGTATTGAGGGCATCTTGGACCAGGCGTTCGGATTCTGCATCTAGGGCAGAGGTGGCCTCATCTAAGAGTAAGATTTTGGGGTCCTTCAGGATGGCACGGGCAATGGCGATCCGTTGGCGCTGTCCGCCCGAAAGGGTAATCCCCCTTTCTCCCACAATAGTATCTAGGCCCTCTGGAAACTGCTGGATGAACTCCCAAGCATTGGCTTTTTTGGCGGCCTCGATAAGTTCTTCTTCGCTAGCGGCTAGTTTTCCGTAGGCAATATTCTCGCGGATGGTTCCGCCAAACATCATGACCTCTTGGGGGACAATCGCCATATTTTGGCGCAATTGGCCGAGGTCGTAGTTTGTAATGTCTTGGCCATCAATAAGAATTTTGCCCTCTTGTTGTTGGTAGTAGCGGAGCAAAAGTTGCACGATGGTCGATTTTCCAGCACCAGAACTTCCGACTAGGGCTACTTTTTCGCCTGCATTCAGCTCAAAACTAATGCTTTTTAGGACCTGAATATCGGGTCTTGTGGGATAACTAAAGGCCAGTTGTTCAAAGCGGATATTTCCCTCAAGTTGGAGGTTATTGTTAGGTGCCTCATCGCTCAACTCCGTATCTTGCTCCAAAATATCTAGAATGCGTTCTGAGGCACCTACAGCCCGTAACAATTGTTCGTAGAAGTTCCCTAAGCTAAAGAGCGAACCGCCCAAAAGAGCTGTATAAGTGATAAACTGCATGAAATCATCAGCATGAAAACCATTGGGGTCGGTTTCGTCGATCATGCTGGCGCCCATCCAAAGGATGAAGAAAATGGCCCCAAAAAGCACGGCAATAATAAAGGCAATAAAAAGTCCTCGAACTCTGGCAAAGCGCAAAGAAATTTGGACCACATTATCTACCGATCGGCCATATCTTTTACGTTCAAACCATTCTGCCGTAAAGGCCTTAACTACGGCAATAGCCGAAAGCGTTTCATCTAAAATTACATTAGTCGTAGCCAATTCATCTTGTCTATTTTTGGAGAGTTGGCGAATATAACGACCAAAAACCATCGCAATAATAATTACGACGGGAAAAGTGCCAAGCATGATGAGGGTTAGTTTTGGGGCAATGATCGCAATAAAGGTTAGTCCTCCTAATAAGATGATGATTTGTCGAATAAATTCGGCTAAGGTAATCGAAATAGCGTCTTGTAGTTGTTGAACATCAGTAGTTGCTCTACTTGCTAGTTCGCCTACTCGGCGTTGCTCAAAAAAGTGAATGGGCTGGCGGATCAGCTGGCTGTACAAATCTTTTCGAATATCGGCCATAGATTTCTCACTCACATAAGTGATGAGTAGTGTACGAATATAGGAAACGGCTGCCTGCGAAAGAAGAAGAATGAGTAGCAACCAACCAATGCTGTTAAAGGTTAGTCCATAAGCCGCTTCTTTATCAGGATCAGCAATAGCGAGTAGCTCGCCTGCTGCCCAAGGGAAAACTAAAAAAACAGAGCTGCCGAGCGTAAGCAAAATGAGCGAAAGCCCAAAAGCGAAGCGATAGGGTTTTACATAGGAGAGGAGTTTTAAGGCCCGTTTGAGGCCATCTTTTTTTAGTTTTTTGCGCCCTTTTTGGGCCTGATCATCTTGTTTTGACATTGTTCATTTCTTCTTACTGGCCAAAAAATAGGCTATTAAGGCGCAAAACTAATAGTTTTTAGCACAATAAGCAGGGCAGGACTCGCCATATTTATGTCATTTTTTTTTCAAAAAAGGGCAAAACAACTATTAGTTGTTTTGCCCTTTAGTTTATTCTTTTGGCGCTTTCACATCGGCCAAAATTAGCAGTTCTACCTTTTCTTCTGGGAGGTTTGTTTTTAGCGTAATGGTTTTTCGTTGCAGGCCTTTTTTTCCTTTACTATTAAAGACCACCTTGATTTTCCCTCTTTCAGCTGTTTCTAAAGCCTTTTTGGGATATTCGGGCACTACACAACCACAGCTTCCTCTTGCACTAAAAATTTGGAGCGGCATATTGCCCGTATTCTGAAATTCAAATTCAATCTCTACTTTTTGTCCCGCTTCTAGCTCGCCAAAATCATGAACAGTTTGTATAAACTCCATTTTTGGTCGGGGAATAGCTTGCTCTAAAGCGGTAATTTTTTCTTCTTTCAAGAGCAGCTCGCGATTCATCTTTTTGGTCAAACTTTCTAGGGCCAAGAGACGGGCCATCATAGAGTCTTGGCGAGTAATGCTATTATTTAGGGCCTCTTGCAATCCCTTCTGTTGCTCCAACATACGTAGTTGGTTTAGGCTTTCTTGCTCCAACTTTTCAATGCGGGCCAACAATGCTTTTTTAGATTGGGCCATTAGGTTATTAGCGGCTGTACTCAGTAATAGGCAAAGTAGAACCAGTTTCATTTGTTGAAATCTCATGATATAATTAAATTTTGAATAATATGATTTAATTGGGGCTGCCCCTCCTTTCAGTCGGGTCGGGCTGTTTCAGGGCTCGCAGGTCTGCTCGGCCCTGCGGCGCTTTGCGCCTTGGTCTGGCCCTTTGGGCCACCCTTGTCCATCCCTCAGCCGGCTGGCGCTGCGCGCCCAAGCTAAAGAAAAGGCCTAAAGGCCAAAAAAGAGCAGTAGAAAGCTAGGGCCAAAATAAAAAAAACTAGGGATTCCATTTCTTTTTGCCATAGGCATAAAGTTCTTGTAGGGCCATGCTACTCAAAACGGCAATACAAGCCGATGTGCCCAAGGCCCCCCCAAAGCCTTTAAAAAACTGACTTTGGGCAAAAAAGAGACTGGCAAAAATAAGGGCCGAAACCAATTGACCGGGCAAATTGGGCAAACGATGTTGTTGCGACATTCCCGCAAAGCTAGCCCCAAAAAAGATGAGCGGGAGTTCTTCTAACCAAAAAGAACCTAAAGTTTCGGGCAATAGGGCCGAAAAAAGCGCTATGCTCAAAGTCGGCAAGGCCGAAGCCAAAACTGCCGAAAAATGGGCATAGCGCTGTAGATATAAGCTACTATTTTGGCCCAAAATGCTAATCAGAAAGATAAGAAAAAAGCGAATCATGGACCAAAGGTAAGCAATCGCTTAGATTTTTTGAATTCGGCTGAGGCCACGACGACCTTTAAGCCATTGGCGTACCTCTAAGAGATAATGCCCTGCAGGCAAATCAGCAATATGGAGTTGAATTTGGGCTGATTCGGTTTCTTGGCGCTGAATTACCTGTCCCGCCATATTATAAATAGTTACTTGGCAGGTTCCTTCAGGCAAATCAACTTGAATAAAATCTTGGCTAGGGTTGGGGTAGGGGGCTAGCTCAAGGGCATTTTCCATTTGGGCTATTGCTGTAGACTGAATAATATCAAGGCCGCCAACAAAAGGGTCAGACCATTTGGGGTCTGTATAAACATTGCTGCCAGAAAGAGTTGCTAAGAAGGCGGCTAGGGCATTTTTTTGGGCCTGACTAAGGTTGAGTTGTCCTCCTGCTCCTTGCAATCGAGTATCCAAATTGGTATTATTGGGGTTTTGAGGGACCGTATTATAGTGGTTGATGAGTTGTTGTAGCGTGTTGATATTTCCGTTGTGCATAAGTGGACCATTCAAATCTCCTTGAGGGTTCACGATGTCGCGCAAAGAGGGTGCGCGGGTATTCGTCAGATCGGTAGCTGTTCCATCTGCAGTAGCAATAATTCCATTATTGGCACTAGCAGAGTCGATGTCGAACTCAGGAGCACGATGGCAACCTTGGCAGCCAGCGCCACCAGCAGCTGGAGGAGCAATAAAGAGTTGCTTTCCTTGGTTTTCTTGGGCAGTAAAGTTGCTAAAGTTTTGGTTGAGGTTGCCATTGGCTTGGGCTAATCCTTGGTCAAAGCGGCTATCAAAAGATTGAATAGAACGCACAAATTGAGATAGTGCCTCTTGGATACGAGCCTCAGTTACTATCGTATCGCCATAAACAAAGGTAAATAGTTGTTGGTAGCGAGGAAGGTCACTAAGGCGGCGAATGAGGGAGTCTATATCTGCTTGTCCATTACTGCCCGAAAATCCCATTTCTATATGATCTTGAATGGGTTGGGTAGTTTGTTCGGCTAGGTTGTTGGCTCGTTCATCCCAAAAGAACTTGACCTCATCGGCAAAACGGGCATTGATAAGCCGCATAGAATGGCGGCCTGTTCGTCCACCGTCTAAACCTAAAGACTGTTTGGCGGTATCGCTAAACGCAAAAGCTTGCTTATGGCAGCTTGCGCAGGAAATTGTTCTATTGGCGGAGAGTTCCTTATCGTAGAATAAGACGCGGCCTAAGGTGGCGACAGCATCGCTCATTTGTTGGTTAGCGGGTAAATTGTCTTTTTGAATGTAAGTGGGAATCGTTTGGTTGGCGTAATTATCAAGCTGGTCTAGGTCTATAGTGCTAGCAGCAAGAACAAGCGCTATAAGTGCGGCCGTAAAAACAAGGGATAGTCGCATAAGTTGTGGAGTTAAAGAGTAGGGAAATGGTGTATCTTCTTAATGGTTAGATGTTCTTAACAATTTAGGGTTTAAACCAAAGGTCTATAAAAGTCTGAGAATAGGCTGGTAAATTGACAAATTAGCCGATAGTTTTGATTTTTTAACGAAGCTGAAAGAGAAAATAAAAATAAAAAGTGTGTACTTGGTACACATACTAGAAGAACAGCCATATGATTAACTTAAATTGATAATACTATGGAGCTCAAAGCAATTGACCGGATTTCAGCAACTGAAGAAGCCTTTCGACCTTATTATGAGCAGCAGATTCCCTCTGTGTTTACAGATTTTACGGCCCAATGGAAAATGAGAGATTGGGATTATGATTTTCTAGAGCAAGTGGCAGGAAATGATCTCGTTAAAGTGTATAGTAATGCCTATAAAAATGGCCAGGCCTTAGATGTGCAAACTAAAGAGGATTTGGAGATTCCATTTAGGGATTTTTTGGTTTACCTCAGAGAGAATAAGCCTAGTGAATATCGTCTTTTTTTATTTGACATTTTTAAGGAGCATCCAGAGCTTATTGAGCATATAGAGCAACCTTCGGTGGGCGTTCACTTCTTAAACTATCGCTTTTGTTTTTTTGGTGGTCCAGAAAGTGCGACTCGTATGCATTACGATATTGATTATTCAAATGTCTTTTTGTCACAGTTTTTAGGGCGTAAAGATATTTTGCTTTTTGATCGTTCTCAGGGAGAGAACCTCTATCAAATTCCTTTGACTACACATTCTTTAATTGATTTTTCTCGTTTGGAAGAGTATCAGGAAGAGGACTACCCTAATCTTCAGCAATTGAAGGGGTATAAACTTAGTCTTTATCCTGGAGAGACTTTATTTATGCCTTCGGGGTATTGGCATTACATTGCTTATCCAGAGAGTAGTTTTTCTGTTGCCTTGCGATCTATGTCGAGCAAATGGATTGATGTTTTGCATGGGGCAAACAATGTTTTTGTAAATCGGAACATTCAGCGGGCGATATCTTTTAGCCCAAGGATGAAGCGGATGATGGATGATTATAAAAAGCAGCTCATCAGAAAGCGGTATGAGAATATTCCGATAGAGTTTTAGGCTTTGCATTTATACGGGAAAAGGCCTTCGCCCAATGGGCGAAGGCCTTTTTTTTGGGCCAAAAATTGGTCTTTTGTCTTGCTCGGGCGCGGTAGCGCCAGCCGGCTGAGGGATGGGCAGCAGTGGCCGCAGGCCAGACCAAAGCGGCAAAGCCGCTGTAGGGCCGAGCGAATAGCGAGCTGCGAGACAGCCCGACCTGCCCGCAGGGCGGGGCAGCCCCAAATTCTAGATTCCAAGAGGATTGTAATAAAACATCCAAATAAAGGCAAGAATAACGGTGGGCAGCATAATACCTCGGGTAAATTCATCGAGGCGGCGGCGGTTGGCGATAGCGACGGGAATGAGGTTGCCACAGATGGCAATAAGGCTAAGTGTACTTTCCTTAAAGCCAGGCCAAGCGGTAGAGTAGGTATCCATAATGCCCGATTGCAAAAGGCTTTTGTTGATAGCGTAGAGCAGGGCAAAGCTAAGGATAGGTGTGAGGAGTCCCCAGATTAGGCCATGGGGTAAACGATCTTTAAAAAGTTGCATAATTTATACGTCTTCCAAAAATTTGAGATGATCTAAAGCGGGATATGCTGTGAGGTCGTGCATAGAAGGTACTACAGAAACGTAGCCATTTTCTAGGGCGCAAACATCAGCGTTTTCGTCTTCTTTGGCAAGCGTAAACTTACCTGTCAGCCAATAATAAGTTCGGCCCATAGGGTCGGTGTTTTCAAGAAAATCTTCTGCCCAATGTCCTTCTGCCTGATGGCAAACCTTAATCCCTTTGATGGCATCTGCGGGGAGTTTGGGAATATTGACATTGAGGAGTAGCGTTTCTTGAAGGCCTTGTTCGAGAACCTGTCCAATAATTTTGCGAGCATAGATTTTTGCAGCCGAGAAGTCGGCATCAATGCTATAATCAAGTAGAGAAAAGCCGATAGAAGGAATACCTTCTACGGAAGCCTCCATAGCTGCAGACATAGTGCCCGAGTAAATGATGTTGATAGAGGCATTGGAGCCATGGTTAATTCCTGAAATACAGAGATCAATATCTTCATTTTTGAGCAAAACATGCTTGGCTAATTTGACACAATCTACAGGAGTCCCCGAGCAGGCATAGGCGGGAATATCAGGCCCAAAAATGCGTTGTTCTTTGAGGCGTAAGGGGTGTTCTAGCGTAATGGCGTGCCCTTGTCCAGATTGTGGACTATCTGGTGCTACTACATAAACTTTCCCAAATTCTTGGGCTATTTCTACTAGGGCGCGAATGCCTGGGGCGCTTAGGCCGTCATCATTGGTAACTAATATGTTTAGCGACATAATTTAGTTAGAATTTTAAAAGAGTTTAGCCATTAGATATTCGTCAATGTATTGGCCATTGACTTTGGCTGAATGTTTTTTGGTACCTTCGATTTCGAAGCCTCGTTTTTTGTAAAGCGCGACTCCTCTTTCATTATGGGTCATAACAGTTAGTTCTAGGCGATGGATGCCATTTTCTTGCCCCCAGGTTTCTAGCGCCTCAAAAAGGGCCGTTCCTAGGCCTTGTCCCCAAAACTCTTTGAGGACGGAGATGCCAATATGCATGGCATGCTTGATGCGTTTGCCTTGGCCATAGGGAAAGGCAGCTGCAATATGGCCAATTAGGCGGCCAGTTTCTTCTTCTTCGGCTAAAAAGATGCGATGAATGCCAGTAGATACGGCCATGCGTACTTGAAAGCTATTCATTTTGCGTTCGCCGGGTTCTTGTAGCATAAAATCGCTTTCGGCATCGGTGGTTTGCAAAAGCTCAATAAAGGCCTTGGCATCTTGTGGTTTCATGGCACGGATAATATAGCCCATAATTATTCAGGTTTCTTTTTTTGTTCTTCGGGGTACTCAATGCGAACATGCTGGATGCTTCGGAGCATCTTCTTGAATACCGCTTTAATTTGGTTGAGTTCTTTAAAGGTAATGTTTGTATCCTGCAATTGGCCTAGCTCTAACTTGAACTTAACAATTTTGTCTACCAATTGATCAATATCTTGGCCCGTAGGGTTTTTCAAGCTTTTTGAAGCGGCTTCAATGGAGTCCGCTAGCATTAAAATGGCTTCTTCTTTATTTCTAGGCGCTGGTCCTGGATAGGTAAAGTCTGCTGGATCTACAGTTAAGTCGGGATTTTCTTTTTGGTACATCCGATAGAAATATTCTACACGAGTACTGCCGTGATGCGTGGCAATAAAATCGACTAAAGCTCGAGGTAGACGATGTTTTTTAGCCAATTTGACCCCTTCGGTCACATGTCCAATAATCATGGCTGCACTTTCCTTATAGGTTAATTCTTCATGTGGATTGTATTGGTTTTGGTTCTCTATAAAGTAAGGTGGATTAAGCATTTTACCAATGTCGTGATAGAGTGCACCTACTTTAACGAGTAGGGCATTTCCGCCTACTTCTGAGCAAGCAGCCTCGGCTAAGTTGGCTACCTGTAAAGAGTGTTGCATGGTACCAGGCGCTTTGAGTGATAGTTCTTTAAGTAAGGGCTTATTGAGGTCTGAAAGTTCTACCAAGGTAATTTCAGAGATGAGCCCAAAGATGCGTTCTAGCAAGGGAATCAAGGGGTAGGTAAGGAGGGTCAAAAAGACGTTAAAGCTAATCCATCCCAAATTGCCCCATTCTACACCCTCTTCAATCAAGCGACCATCTTCGGCCAAAACAGGTGAAAAAGCGCCTTTGTGAATGAGCTCTAGCCCTAAATAACAAGCAGCATAGGCAATTCCGATATAAAGGACAGCAAAAAAGAAGTCGGTTAAGTAACGGGTTTTGCGTTTGGTCAATACGGCTACCATGCCTACAATAATTTGGACCAAAATAAATTGATAATCCAAAGAGAGTAGCATACTTGCAATCAGAATGATTACGATATGCGTAAAGAGCGCCATTTGAGCCGAGAAAAAGTTCTTGATGACAATAGGAACAATGCAAAAGGGAATCAGATAAGAGCTTAACTCTGGCAATTGGTCTACTGCAAAAGATAGATAGGAATAACCAGCAATAAAAACCAAAATAAGGCTTAGATGCTGGTTGTTGTGAAAGAGGTCTGGCGAATAGGTCCGCATGAAAATGCTGAAAATGGCAATCAAGGCCAAGGTCAAAAGCAAATAGCCCAAATAAATCAAAAAGCCGTTTTTATGTTGATTGATCTCTTGGTCATACTTATCTTTATAAGAGATGAGTTTGGCATAGGCCGTAGAATCTACCAATTCATTTCGTCTAATAATTAGCTCGCCCGCTTTGACCATGCCACGGGTAAGTGATACATTGTCAATGGCCAAGGCTTTGTTTTTAGCAGTTAAAGAGGCATCGTAGTTAATGTCGGCCTGGGCCATCAAACTGTCTAATAGGGCCAAAAGGAGTTCGGTTTGCTCCGAGCTTTGTGGCAGTTGGCCCAAACTATCCACTACAATTTGAGCAGCTTCCCGCTGCGAAAGAAAGTCTAAAGCCTGATGTTCGCCCAATTCTACTTGTTGTTCAATTAGGCGAAATTGCAATTCTTTGCCTTCTGCCTGATGCTGTGCCGCCAGCTCAATAATATGTTTTGTATAGGTTTTTTGTAGTAATCCCTGCCCCAAATCTTGGGCCTGACTACTATCAATTAGGGCCTGAAGGCTATCATCTAATTGTTGGTAATGCTCTGCAAAAGCCGCCTCAAAGCTCGTAATTTGCTGTTTGCCCAAATCTGTATTTAAGCGGTAATAAGGCATGAAGTCCTTGGCCAGATATTCTTTTTCTTGGGCCAAAATATGATCCGATTTTTTAATCGGAAAGGCGAAAGGCGCTCTCAAATCTTCATACCGCCAGCTTTCTCCTGGCTCAAAGTTGTAATCCAAACGGATATTATTTGGAAAAAAGAGGCTGATAAATAAAACTAGCGCTCCTAATAAAACATAGCGCACAATATGTGGAATGGTTTGTAGGTATTGCTGTATCGCATTTTTCTTTTTCATAGTCGTTTTTTGCAGTCTGGCCAAAATACAAAGATTCAATGGCTTTGCTGATCGCTCTTCTATTTTTTTTGGGGCCCGCGGCCAGCAAGCTGGCCGCCGCTATGCTGCGCGGCTCGCTGTTACTTGCTTCGCTGCGTCGGCTCCCGTTGGTCGGGTCGCTCGGCCCTGCGCGGGCTTTGCCCGCTAGGTCTGGCCTGCGGCCACCGCTGCGCAGCGTTGGGCCCGCTCGATGAGCACATAAAAAAGCCAGTGCGCTTCAGCGCACTGGCTAAGTTGGGCCATTTATGCCTTTAATTTGGGGCTGCTTGCTTAGCAGGCAAGTGCTTCACTCATCTAATCGGCTGAGGGGCTGGAGCAGGGCCGCCGAAGGCGGCAGACCAAAGCCCGTAGGGCTGCAGGGCCGAGCAGACTTGCGAGCTGCGCAATGGCCCGACCCGACCAACGGGAGGGGCAGCCCCAAATCATTATCGAATAATTACTTTTTGTACTTCTTGTTGGCCTGTTCTGCTGCGATACTGTAATAAATATTGACCAGCAAGCAGTGCATTTAATTGAAAGTGGCTAAACTGTTGGCCTTGAACAAGTTGTTGCTGATTGATGAGGCGCCCCATGAGGTCAAACAAAAAGAGTTGTCCTGCTGTTTCTAGCGGAGTTTCCCATTTTACAATAAATTCACCTTGGCTGGGATTGGGGTAAAGGTTAAAGCTGCTGCTTTGGGCCAAGAAACTGTTGCTCGTAGTTGTATCTACATAAGAAGGGCGGTAAAAAGATAGCCCTCCGCGGATGTTGCCGAGCACAAAATCACGCTCGCCATCGCCATCCAAATCTGCAACGGCAATCGTACTATTACGCCCCTGCCAAAAGCCCATAAAGTCTAGGCTAAGGGTGTCATAAAGTCCTGTGATATTGCCGTCAATATTGTTGAATTGTAGAATACTTCCGTTACTACTTCCCAAAAAGAGTTCAAAATCAGTATCTACATCTACAAAATGAGGGGCAGCTAAACGGCCCCCATCATGAGCCGTAAGGTCAAAGCCAAAGGCATTGCTGGTAGGGCTACTAGGAAAGTCGGCGGTATTAAGATCTCCATCATTTTCATAGTAATACATGCGCCCGATATCATTTCCAACAACAAGGTCAAGGTCATCGTCTCGGTCCAAATCTACAAGTTGAGGGTAAGCGACACTACCTGCATCAATACCCGCAAAACTATCAATGCGATTGCCCCAAGTCATAGGTCGGTTGATACCAGCTGTATTTTCGATGAGGTCTAAAGTACCATCTACTAAACCAACTAGAAGATCTTGGTCGCCATCACCATCAATATCGCCAAAAGTAGGGACAAAAGACTGCTCGCCTAAGCTAGCTAAGCCCGCAAAGTCCTCATCCATTAACTGAAATACAGGAGCTGTTGCGGTACCCACATTTTCATAGTAGTGTAAGCTAGTACTAAACACATTAAAGGTATCGGTAAAAGCAAAATGACCAACAACGAGGTCTAATAGACCATCTGCATTAACATCTACAATGCTAGGAAAGCTAGTCATACCCAAATCAATCATTTCTCCTACCATAAAGTCCTTCTGTTGAAAAGCTAATTGCATAGTTGAATCAGGGCTGTTGTTGAGGTAAAGCCAAGAAACAGAGTCTGTTACGGCTTCTCCTGTAGCTAATTCAGTGGGCGTAGCAATCATGTCTTTATCCCCATCATTGTCTACATCTACAAAATAACCCGCTGGATAACTAAATATATTTACGGGAACATCATAGCTAGGGTAGGTGGCATCCTGAGTTACAAAAAGGAAGGTATCATTAACCATTTCAGCAGTAAGCATATTGAGGCTATTTACACTTACATCGCCCATAAGTAGATCCATTTTCTGGTCGGCATTCCAGTCTACCAAAGTAACTGTAGAACCAATATGTCGAGGATTGGCCATTCTGCCCCAATAAGGGTTGCCAGCACAACTATCTACGCCAGGGCTTAACAAGGCGGTATTGTCAAAACCACTTTCCGAGAACATGCCATGACATTCATGTTCCAAGACAAAATTTAGAGAGTCGCAGCCATGTCCATCATCAATAGAGGTGTTACGGTAGTAGTATACATTTCGTTGAAAGGTAAAATCAAGTGTAAAAGCGGCAATATCTAAGTCGCCATCAAAGTCAATATCTGCAATAGCTGGTACATCGGGATTAAAGATAAAGATATCACTCACCCCAAACTGTGGATGGTTGTACTCTAAAACAGGATTAACTAGATCAAAAACTAATTCATTATCTGCATTATAACTTCCTTGGTAAACCCCTATGCCAAAACGCATGAAGGCAATGTTGTAGAAAAATAAATCTGCGATCCCATCACAGTTGTAATCTCTCGCTAACATGAAGTTTTGGGTTCCCTGTGGAAAGTTCTTTTGATATTTAGGGGCATACTTGTAGTTGATCTCATTAGGTCCTCCCTCATTGAGGAAGGTTAAGGCAATTTGCCCAGAACGGTCATAGACCAATAGGTCCATTTTACCATCATTGTTTAGGTCTAACTCAGAGTATTGTGGGGTGTTCAGCCCACCTACTGCCCCATAAATTAGACTGTCCCCATTGCTGTTTATTATAGGGGGTAACCAAGGTTCTACAGTTTGGCCAAAGCTAAAACCAGCAAGAAGTAAAAGAGGGAGTACGAGCAGTTTATGCATAATGCAACTATTTTTATATGACTTAGAGGATGATTTTCATATTTAATATATAACAAGAATTTGAGAATATTGGCTGCCTTGATTATTAGATAGCGTTAAAATATATTGACCTGCAGCTAGCCTAGATAGGTCTATTTGCTTGTTTTTGGCCATCTCTTGATGGACCAATTGGCCTAATTTATTATAAACACTAAGCGGTCTTCCTACTAATGTTTGGGGCAAGTCTAATTGGAATAACCCTCTACTGGGATTGGGCCAAATGTTTAATAACTGATTTTCCATTGAAGGCGTATTGCTACTTACCAAATCATAATAGAGCTTAATTCCCCCTTTTCGATTGCCAATGAAGAAGGTCTCTTGCCCTTGTCCAAAACGATTGGAAACGGCTACTGCAGATTGCCAACCCTCATCAATCTGGTCCAAAGAGTGGCTGATTCGACGGTAAGTCCCAAAAATGTTTTGCTCAATGCTATCGTAGCTCCAAATCTCTCCACTTTGACTACCTACAAATAAGATATATTCCTGCCCACGGTCCCAAAAGAAAGGAGCCGAGTTGCCTTCCGTAAAGCCTGCCTGACGAGCATCTATAAAGCCCAAACTATTACTAGTTGGACTAACGGAATACAGTGCCTGACTACTATCGCCTCTATTTTCAAAATAGTTGATGTTTCCATTTTTTTCTCCACAAACGAGGTCAAAGTCTCCGTCTCGGTCCAAATCTACCCACTGTGGATGCGCATTTTGTCCCACATCTATGCCCTGATAGGGAAGTGGTGGGGCCAGTTGTGGGGCTTGTGGAGAGCCTCTATTTTCTAAGAAATACAATTGTCCATCATCTAAGCCTACTAAAAGGTCCAAATCGCCATCGGCATCTATATCGGCTGCAGTAGGAACTAAACGATGCAAGTTATACTGCCGCAGTTGGCCCAGGTCATCGTTTTGCTGTCTAAAGCTAGGTAGGGCATCTGTCCCTCGGTTTTCAAAATACCAAAGCCCAGTTGTGTAGTTGTTGCCTGCCTGATAGGCGCCATAATGCCCTATAATGAGGTCCTGATCGTTATCGCCATCCCAGTCTACCAAAAGCGGAAAGGCATTGGTCCCCAAATCCAACATGTCTTCAATCAAAAAATGATTGCTCTGCAACTGTAATTGCGGTTGGTTGTTGTTGCCCGTATTTTTATAAAATAATAAACGGCGGTCTTCTGAGGCAAAGTCTCGATTGCTGCTAGCCAAAAAGTCTTTTACTCCATCGCCATCTACATCTTCATAAAAGGCTGCAGGGAAAACTTCTACCTGAGCAGCCTGCCCCGTTGGAAAGCTTACATTCTGTTGGTCAAACCAAGCTGTATCGTTTTGCCCAGCATTACGCAAGGCGATGAGGTTGGGGAAAGATAAATCGCCTAAAATGAGGTCTTTATCTTGGTCGCCATCCAAATCTAAACTAAGTAGGCTAGAGCCTGCATGACGGCCCGACTGTGGCCGCAAGGCTGTCCAACCTGCCCAATTGGAACAGCTATCTATTCTTGGACTCAAATCGAGTTCTGCCTGCAAACCACTCTCATAAGCTCGGCCCCAACAATTATCGGCCAAGATAAAGTGGAGACTATCGCAAGCATGGCCCTCTTCTATCGACTGGTTTTTAAAGTATTCAATATACCCTCCAGAGGGGTTAAAGGTCAAGATATCCAAATCGCCATCACCATCAATATCATCAATGGCAGGAATGTCTATGGTGCTAAGAAAGATGTTTTCTGGCTGCCCTTGAGGCGGCTGATAGAAAAGTCGCTGCCCTGTTGTTCTCCAACCTACTTGTCCCACCAAATTCAAACTACCAGTATAGACTACAATCCCTGTCTGTCCCAAAATTGGATCTTGGAAATAGCTAAAGAGATCGGGCACCCCATCGCAATTGTAGTCTCGAATTAGCATAAAGTGTTGCAATTCAGTTAGAGGGAAGTGAGTACGGAGTTCGGGGCGAGGCAAATAACGGCCATTGGCCTGCAAGCTGTAAATAGCTATAGTTTGGCCCACTCGATCAAAGAGAATGAGCTCATCGGCTTGGTCACCATCCAAATCGGCCATAGAAATTTGTGGGGAGTTGAGTCCCCCTTGCCAAGCCAAATTTAGGGTTTGTCCATTGGCCCCTACTAGTGGGAAATTGGCTTCGGGGAGTTGTGCCAACAGTGCTCCCGATAGCCATAAACAGAGGAATAATAAGCGATTTTTCATCATCTTTCTGTGATTGCGTTTACTTTTCTTTTTTGGGGCTGCCCCTCGCTTCGCTCGGGTCGGGCCATTGCGCAGCTCGCAGGTCTGCTCGGCCCTGCAGCGCTTTCAGCGCTTTGGTCTGCCGCCTTCGGCGGCCCTGCTCCAGCCCCTCAGCCAATGCGCTGGGGGAAGCCCCAGCGCAAAATGCTGGGGCTCGGCCATAATAGATAATAAGAATGCGGGTTTATCTTTTACAAATAGAGCCGCTCGGCCAGCTTGCTGGCTTTTTGTTGGCTGATCAAGCAGGCCCAGCGCTGCGCAGCCGTGGCCCGAAGGGCCAGACCCAAGGCGAAACAAAGTGAAGCCTGCAGGGCCGAGCAGACCTGCGAGCGGCGTAGCATAGCGGCGGCCGAGCTAGGCAAAGCCTAGTTCGGCCGCGGGCCCCAAACGTTAATCATTGGGACAAGAACTCCAGATAGCTGGAAATTCCGCTTTAGGAAAACTTTTGTCTAGATAATCCCAAGCCTGAGCATCTTGAGCCTTAATTTCTTGCCACCAACTGGGGCTAAACACTTGGCTTAGTTCTTCCTCATTTTTTTGGGCTTCTTTGAGGGCTTTTTGTACCAAAGCGCTCCAGTAAGCTTGTTTTTCCTCAGCTGTTTTGGCCGGATAGGTTTCGGACCAAAATAAATCGGTACTCTTCTTTAGCTTTTCAAGCCAATTGTTCTTTTTCTTTTCTTTCATAGTGGTTATAAATTATCTTTGCGCAAGATAAAGAAATTCCTGGCGGCGGTAGCCGCCAGGAGCAAAATAGCCCTTTATGCGACTACTCATCAGTTTTCTTTTTTTTCTATTGTTTGCGCCTAGCCTTTGGGCTTGTGATGTTTGTGGCAGTGGTGCCGGAGATAATGTTTTTGGCCTATTGCCTCATTATCGAAGTCGATTTATGGGCCTGCGTTATCGTTTCCAAAAGTATTATACCGAACATCCTCCCTATTTGTTGGAGGCTGGAGAGGGGCTTGAAGCTTGGGATTATTTGCAGCGGGCCGAAATTTGGGGGCGTTATGGTCTATTAAAAAATAAGCTTCAACTATTTGCTACCTTGCCCTACCAGCATTATAGCAATTATGAAAATAAGGTTTGGAGCTACAATCAGGGCCTAGGTGATGTTAGCTTGCAAGCTAACATTACCCTTTACAATAATACGGATAGTGCAGACTATAAGCTGCGTCACTTTCTTCAATTTGGCCTTGGCCTCAAGCTGCCAACAGGTAGTTCTCAGCGTAAAAATGAGCAGGGTGAACGGCTAGCTGCTAATCTACAAATGGGAACAGGATCTTGGGATTTTCCCCTAATGCTGCTCTA
>Ga0193958_1000251_pt1 | contig 22093 bp, 19 predicted proteins | sample FB_1_MG_FD_140320 | JGI IMG/M metagenome (GOLD analysis project Ga0193958, IMG submission 140320) | Microbial mat bacterial communities from the Broadkill River, Lewes, Delaware, United States - FB_1_MG | ecosystem: Environmental > Aquatic > Freshwater > River > Microbial mats | place: USA...
ACATTGGCGTTGGGATTTCAATAGTCACTGAAATTTGCATTACAGAATCAGATCGTGAGCAATTCGCCATCGTGAAGTTAGACGAGTTTTTCCCAGCGCGAAGATATGGAATTATTACAAGAGCAACAAGGGCCTTATCGGCACCTGCACAGAAGCTCATTGAAATACTCAATGATGAGTACCAAGGGCAGCCCTCTAAAGTGGGTATATAGTAACCATATAATAAAGAGCAGCGTTGGGTCGTTAGACAAGGGCAGCGACGAAGGCCTATAGGTTACAAAATCACACGGAGTTATCAGCAACTACAAGTCACATTGATTTGAGTTGGTAATGCTTCAGCTAAACTCAGGACAATAAAAAGGCACCCCTAGGGGTGCCTTCAGACTGCTGACAAAGCTCTAGCCATTTGGCTGGAGCTTTTTCATAATGGGGAATGTTAAAAAACCGACCTCAAACCCAATCTGAACTCGAGTTTGTCTGCATAGACCAACTCGTTCCCACCGATCATTTACTGCGTAAGATCGATACCAGCGTCGATTTCACCTTCATCCATCCTCTCGTCAAACACCTTTATTGCCAAGACAACGGTCGCCCGGCATTAGATCCAACACTTCTGTTCAAGTTACTCTTCATCGGCTATTTATTTGGTATCCGCAGTGAACGCCAACTGATTCGTGAAGTGCAAGTTAATGTTGCCTACCGTTGGTTCTTAGGCTTAAGCCTGACCGACAAAGTACCGAATGCTTCGACATTGAGTCAAAACCGGATACGCCGATTTAATGAGTCTGATGTGTACCAGAATATCTTCGACAATATTGTTGAACAAGCCATGAAGAAGCGGATGGTGAGTGGCCGAACACTCTATACCGACTCCACTCATTTAAAAGCCAATGCAAATAAAAATAAGCACTGCAAAGTCCTTGTGCAACAAGCGCGACAAGCTTACTTGGATGATTTAGATGAAGCGGTCAGGGAGGATCGTATTCATCATGGGAAAAAGCCTTTACCCGCCGTCGAACAGTCAACAGCTGAGCGAGAAATTAAGCAAAGTACCACAGACGCTGATAGTGGCTATATGGTGCGTGATGGCAAGCCCAAAGGCTTCTTTTACCTAGACCATCGCAGCGTAGACAGTCGCTGTAATATCATTACCGATGTGCATGTAACGGCAGGTAATATGCATGACGCCGTTCCTTATCTGGATCGCTTGAAAAGGCAAAAAGAACGCTTTGGTTTTGCTATTGAATCTGTTGGTTTAGACGCGGGCTACTTCACCGCAGCCATCTGTAAAGGCTTAGAGAGTCGTAAGATTTATGCTGTCATAGGCTACCGTCGGCCAACCCATAGAAAGGGGTATTTTTACAAGCGCGAGTATCGCTATGACGCATCAGAAAACCACTACACGTGTCCGGAGGGTCAGGTATTAAAGTATGCAACAACCAGCCGGGAAGGCTATCGTCATTACCAATCTGATCCGGGTCATTGCGCTACGTGTGCCAGCAGGGAGAAGTGCACACGCAGTGCCAATCATGTCAAAACAATCACTCGCCATGTCTGGGAGGACAGTAAAGAACGTATCAATCAGCATCGTTTAACGGACGAGGGAAAAGCTGTTTATGTCAGAAGAAAAGAGACCGTTGAGCGTAGTTTTGCGGATGCAAAGCAGCTTCATGGTTATCGCTATGCTCAATTTAGAGGGCGAAGCAAAGTACAGGCACAATGTTTAATGGTTGCTGCGGCTCAAAATATGAAAAAGATTGCGTTGATGGGGAAATAGGCTCGGTTCAACGTATTTATTGGATGATAAAGTGCAAGAAATGAGTCTGAGCCTCCTCAATAGATCTTCTCGTTGCAATGACGGACTTGATTTTTAAATGATGAGAGAAAAGCTATAAGGTTGCTGATTACCCTTAAAAACCAATAAACCCCAAAAAAGTATTGGGGTTTATCAGCAGTCTGAAGGCACCCCTAGGGGTGCCTTTTAACTGGGCTTCTTGGCTATATCCAGACCCGCTGGAAACCTGTAAACAGGTGAGAGTATCGCACCGCCGAAGCGATCCCGTTCATACGATAGTAATATGATGGTAAGCCGTTATTTCCTTGCTTACCAGTTAGACGCGGTTATTCAGTAGATCTTGGATGCGCATTCATTGTCCATTAGCGTCACTTTAGGCTGCTTGTCATACTTTTACGCGACTGAAAATCAGAGGGCTTGCTTGGCCTTGTTAATGACGTTGTAAACGCTAGCTACTGAGATGCCGACATGCTCCGCTATCGCAACTTTAGTGAGCCCCTGATCCACTAGCGACAAGATCTCAGCGGTCTTGTTCTGAGCGGTTGGTTTGCGACCGGTGTATTTTCCTTTGGCTTTAGCCGCTGCAATTCCTTCGAGTTGTCGCTCTTTTCGAATATTCGTTTCAAATTCAGCAAAGGTGGCTAGCATGCCGAGAAAAGCCCGACCGTGTGGGGTACTGGTATCGATACGCTGATCCAATACCAACAAACTGATGTGACGTTGTTCCAGGGCATGAATCAGATTGTGCAAGTCGCGTGCGGATCGTGCCAGACGATCAATTTTGGTAATGACGAGTGTGTCGCCTTCCCGCAAATAATCCAGACACTCCGCTAAGGCGGTACGGTGCTTGGTGCTGCTGCCAGATTCCTTTTCAGAGAATACTTTTTTGCAGTGGGCGGCAGTCACTCTTTCCAGCTGTGTGGTGGTGTCCTGATCTAATGATGAAACTCTGACGTATCCGACTAAGGCCATGTTGATATTACAAATAGGGTTTAGAGGTTTTTATAATACCCTCTAAAAACTGTAAATATAACCCTATTTAGACTTGTTTCGGGTAACCATAACCCCTCTAAATAGGGTGTACTCTAATTAGAGGGGGTTGTTATAGTTTAACAATTTAGTTAACTACAAAAACAGTCGGAAGCCCCTCTACGAAAGGATATTTGTTTTGGTTGGCTTTGCCCGCTGGAGTTTTGGCCAAAGATGGTTATGATAGCCCCAGACTATACAGCGGCGATGTGATTCGATTTAGACTGCTGCTGTTCAATAAACTGTTATATTCAAAGGTGGAAATCAACATGGACGAGCAAGATAGAGGTCTCGACAAGCAGGGTTTTATCCGAAATGTCTACTCATCAAAGAACATCCAGCCCGAGTTCAAAGTTGTCGTCGATGCTGTTGTTTCTGAGTTGTGTTACCGCCTGCCTGAGCAAGTAGATGGGATATATTTGTATGGTAGCGTGCCCAGAGGAAACGCGATTGTTGGTAGTTCCGATCTAGATGTATCCATCATACTTACAACCCCAATCAGTCAAAAGGAAGAGCAGGTATTCAATGAACTATCTGCTGCCATTCCTAAAGAATATCCCGAGGTGAGTAAGCTCGATATTGACCCTGGTTACCTCAATGGTGTTCTAGAATCAAAAGAAAAATATCATTGGCAATTCTGGTTGAAGCACTGTTGCTGTTGTATTTGGGGTAATGACTTGTCGGCTAGGTTTTCATCGTACAAACCAAGCATCGAAATAGCTCAAGCTCTTAATGGTGATTTGCTAACCTTCTTGGAACAAATGAGCTTCGGATATGCTGGTATGAGTGACACGAATGTTGCTAAGGTTCTCGGTAAGAAGTTACTAAGAGCAGCCTATTACTTCGTCGCAGCTAAAGATTGTAGTTGGTATACAGACCTATCCCAATGTGTTGAAGTTGCTAAAAGGTACTATCCAGTTCAAAGCGATGATCTCGAATTAGCATACCAATATGCTACAGGGAGACTGGCATCTAAAACTGAGGCGATTGAACTATACGAACGGTTAAGTCAAAACATTGTTCCTAGCTAAATGTAAGTACCACTGAACTCACTGAAATTTGAATATAACAAGCAATTTAAGAGGGATTCACAACGCTTGGTACTTTTGCTTCTACTTCAGTTTTAGTGTTTATAGCACAATGCTTTAGGCTTGGGTGGAGGCGTTGTTCACCCCTTAATTGGGCGTTACTTGTGGTTGGGTCTGGGCAAGTTAACCATAACGCCGATTATGCGCAGCTTGGCTCTGCACTTCGTAGTTCTGAGATATCGGAACGGTGATGATAAGCCGCCTTATGGTATCTGGCGCAAGATTCTAGTGGCGACAGGGCGAGTGCCGCAGGAGATAGAGCCCGTTATCGCGTTTATGCGTGGTAAGCCCGAGGCGTAAAGCACATTGATAATGTAAGGCATTAAGGGCTTACATTATCAGCTTATACCGTCATCAGCGTAGCGCCGGTGCAGGCATCCTTAACGAGAATATGAATGGTTGATACGCCATTGCTCTGCTTCGGCTCTGTGAGTTTCATTTCAATAGAGATGCTTTCCGGGGCTTCCTCTGCATGTGCTTCGAAGAACGCCTGAACACGTGCTCGTAACTCACTTTCTAATTCCCGTCTATGGGCTGCCAGTATTTCAATCATGAGATGACCTCGTAACGTCGTTGATTGTTTACCGTTATATCCCTTTATGATGAATAAAAAATGGGTATAACCTTAATCAGTTAATTATATTGGTGTTGATTATTTGTACGACCAACTACCTAAGATTAGAGCACTGGCAAAGTGGGCAGGCTGAAACTTGAGTGAGTGGTTAAATCGGAGTGATGAGAGGCTGTTTAGTGGTTTATGTCTTAAATTTATCAATAATCATCAATATATTCGTCCTCAATCTGAATGCTAGCTGAATGAAATTCCTGTTTACCTATGTTATGGTTATTAAAATACCCCCCCCCCCGAGAGACTGCGATTCGCAATCCACGTCTCTACTTAAAACACCGTACTTCTAGCCCCAAGGACGGTGTGAAAAACGCGTAGCACTTTGGCCAGGTGTCTACGAGAGTGTCGAGAATCAAAGGTCTCCCCCGAGGCTGCTCTCAAGCACTACTAAGCCATCGCAGGGACGCGATGGCTTTTCTTTAGGCGAAAAAACCGCCATAAAATGGCGGTCAAGGATAGCCGAAAGAGTTTACGCAATCTTACGGATTCTCAGGGGGCAAAGACTGTTAATGTATAAATAATAAACAATTTGGTCAATTGAAATTTAACTAACTACTTAAAAATGACGCATTGCGCTTTACGCTATTGCATGAGGTGTGCGTATTGAGCTTTAAGCGCCTCCAGTTCCCCTGCAAGTCGGGCCGCCGCTTCGCGGCTATCGCCGGCTAACTTATTCGCTTCCGCCAGCTGTTCGCGTTGGCTTTTGGCTTCATTGTGCGCATGAGCCAGTTCCGTTTTAAGATCATTGATACGGGCGTCACTGTCTGCTTTCAGGTCGTCCATTCGGGTCTGAATGGTTTCAACCTTCATCACCGAGGCGTCCAGCTGTTTAGCCAGGTCATGGTTTTCTGTCTGCAGACTGGCCAGTAAGGCAGCCTTTTGCTTGCCATCCTCGATCGCTTGGTGGTATTGCGCTTTCAATGTGTCCAGCGCACTCGCTGACTGGGCCGCCGCTTCGCGGCTGCTATTAATGGTCTTCTGCGCGTCAGCCAGTTGTTCACGGTGGCTTTTGGCGTCATCGTGGGCATGAGCCAGTTCCGTTTTGAGGTCTGCCATACGGGCTTGGTTGGCGTTTAGCTTTATTTCAGCCGCTTCCAGGTGTTTGCTGAAGGTGAGGGTTTTCTCTTGCTGAGCCACGTATTGCTCAGTGGCCTCACGGCCTTCAGTAACGGCTTTTTCGTAAAGCACTTTAAGTGCGTCCAGCTCATCGCTCATTTCATCAGCCAGCTCGACGGCTTCTCTTCTGGTGGCTTCTAATTCCGTGCGGTCGTTGTTCAGAGCCTCCCGTTCACTGTTTAAACGAGAGTTAGCCATTTTCACTGCAATGGTCCAGATTTCTGAACTCAGGCTATTAACACGCGAGGAGATTGCGTCCGGAGGGGTTTCGCGGATGGGCTGTAGGATTTCTTTCTGGTTTTCTCGCCACTCAGTCATCGCATCTGAGATGGTGGTAAAGCTGCCGCTACCGATAATTTTACGAACATTCGATAAGGTTGGCTTTTTGCCTTCTTCTACCAGTTCATCGGCAACAGCGAAGATTTGTTCGGGAGTGATTGCCATCGTAATGCCTCATCAGATTGTATGTTGTAGTATGTTGTATCATACTACAATTTTACAGTTAGGGTTCTGGCTTTACGCTAAACGGATAGGGGATTTACAGGGGGGGCTTGTGTGCGAAGGGCTTGGGCTTGACGGGTGTATTGATCAGTCGAGGTGCTCGCTGAGTTTCCCAATGACTTTTCCAGCGTGAAGGATGTCTTCACCATTATCAGACACACTCATTTCCAGGGCATCAGCCCCCAACAATTGCTGTGCCAGTCGGTGGAAACAGAGCACTTCATAAAACGGCTTCATCGTAATCGCAAGGTAGCGCAGCACTTTTCTCGCTTCCGGTGCTCCACCCTGTAACGTGGTTGCGCCAATTTTGTTGTCCTGATAATAAAACGTTACTTTGCTATAGATAACGTTAGCGGTGTACTGATTGTTGACTTCAGAGATAAGCTTCATTACTTCACTCCAGGTAGGTTATTGTTTATTGAATGCGTGTTGTGCCTGACACGCTAGAGCTCGCGGGCGATTACCCGGCCTTGATAGCAGATCGTTTTCCGGTCTTCGGAATAGTAGAACTGGTCCATCTTGATGGACGGGAAGCTTAAATGAAGGTCGTAGAACCGCTGGGAGTCCTGCACCAGACCGCGTTTAAGGAACCAATGATCCAGGATCGCGCGTGCTTCCTTCTCATTTCTCACCGTAATGATGGCGACAGAATGGTCGTTGATAAAACACGTGAGTTGGTTTTGGCTGAGTACCGCCGTGTAGGCAGGGCATTGGCTGGAAACTATTTTTATCATCCTGTCTTTCTGTCTTTGTAGATTGGCGGGACTATATCGGCAGATTGATTATTCAGCAATTAATGAATGATCAAAAAAAGTGCATTTTTTGCAGTTGTCCGACCGTGCTTAATTTGCGTCTTATATGCTTGGTTTTACACCATTTACAGGTCGCATAGTAAACGCGTAAGGCGTGTGGCTTGACGATCGGGGGGATGGTTAGTGCAAGGGGAATATAGCCGGGGAGTCCGGTCTATCGGTGAGGGGTTCTGCCTGTTTTTTGAAATAAACCCTATGTGAATTATTTCAGTCACATAGGGTTTTATTTAAACCCTATTTTTTCCGCCAGTTTGACTGGCTAAAACGTTGGTTTAAAACAGTATGGATTAGTCTCTGGCCTCCTGCCTGAACAACACCGAAGGACTACCTGTCTTGTGCCTCGGGCATTGGTAGGTCTTCAGGACAGTTTTTAAGGTGTTAAGTTGAGATAGCCGTAGCGAGTCTGGTTTGCTCGCGGACTGGATCTCTTGCTGAAGTGCTTCATAGCGCAATCGGATTCTGCATTCTGTGTGCATGTTCATTGTTATTATCTTCGATAATTAGATTGGTTTAACAGCCTGTTCGGGGGAGGGGCTGTCGATCAATTATTAACCTTATCCGTTAGTAAAGGTAAACTATTAGACTAGTGGCGCTGCCAATTATTCATGACAACGATGTCTCAATGAGCCGGAATACAGAGCGTTGTTTTTAAGATCACTATCCTTTAGATCTAATCAATTCAGCAATCTCATTAGATATCTCGTTGATAGTATGTGTAGCAGTACTTCTTGCAACCTTATCAGCTAGCGATGGACTGAAATCAACAACTTGTTGTTTAGTTATATTATGCCATATTGGTAACAGAACCTGCTCACCAGAAACAGCCTTAGTGACGATCCCATCAAGCTCATAATTGGTCCACCCTTTTTTAATAAAAGCAGGTGACAACACAACCAAGCCGACTTTGCTACTTGCCAAGCCTTTGTCTATTTTCTGTCTGAGACTATCTCCAATTCTCAATGCCATTTCATCAAACCATACATCAAGTCCTTGGTTGATCAATGAGTTTGCAAGTTCACGAACAACTTCGTCTTTATCTTCCGAAGCATGAGAGATGAACACATCATAGACTTTTCCGTCTGGTGTAGCTGTTGCGGGAGGGGTTTCTCTGACGAGACTGGGGATTTCGGATAAAGGCCTCTCCCGTATTTCCGGTAGCGCACTAGGTAAAGTTCTCACGGAGGTTTTTATATTCCCTCCCCGTAAGCCTTGCATATCGATAGCAACATACCAATGCCCTGAACTTGGTATTACTAGCTGAGTTGGTGACCTTGTCGCTAATCCACCTACATAACGATGCTTATCACCCCTTTTGTAGCTACTAAAATTAGAGCTATTCATTAAACGGACATTAGCACCTTGCGATAGTGTTACCTCGATTACGTCACCTGATTTTTTCTGGCCAAGATCATATCTCACGAAGTCCAATTTGAGATTACCTCGATTTGTTTGATTGTGATAATACTGATGCTGCGAGTTGCTTGGTGGTTTCGTTATATTTACTGCTCTGTAGCACGCGTGATGCCGTATCTTCTAACTCGCTTCCTGTTTGCTTTTTAGTGTTTGCCTGCGCCAGAGCTGATGCAGCAAGGCTTTTAGCTATTTTTGAAGAATTAGTATCCTGTAAAACTTCAGAAGCTAGTGTTGCAATACTTGGTGATGTTTTCTTAGTGTTTTTTGGCATTTCATGAATCCTAGGTTGATTTGCACTAAATATAACTAGAATAAGCTTACATTATGAGATGCGTTAAAGTGTGTAAAAAAAGCTCATATATTTTTAAATATCCAACTCCGGCAACCCCTTAACAATCTCAACCGTCCGCAAACTCACCGTCACGACTCGCTGAAACAGTTCCAACGGATACTTCGCATTACCCATAGTCTCAATTGCCCAATCATTCGCGTCATTCACAATGCCACTGGCTTTGTGAGTAGTCACACTCTGACGTTCCATGACCCACTCTAGGGCAGGCTTACCATTCACCACGTACTCATAAGCTTCTAATGGTATATCGCGGATTGTGATCGCAGGGTTATATACCACCGTGCTCTTGTCCCCTTTCTTGGCAAACTTCATTTTGGTGACATAGAAATCCGCATCCGTCAAAGAATCAAAACTGCGCTTTCCACAGTCCAGTGTCACGGGATGCTTGGGTTGGGTTTCATAGTTGATGTGCAGCTCTGCCAGTTCACGGCCAGCTTTGCTAAATGCCCAGAAGTCGTCAGCCTGCTTAACTGCTGGAATGCGCGGTAGCTCTTTAGTCAGGTTGGCAGCATAGCGGCTCTTATAGTCTTCTGAGTGCAGCAAGCCATAGATGTAATAAAACAAATCTTCCTTCGTGAGTGTTTCATCTGGGTAGGCGTCTTGGAAGTGGGCTAAGCCATCATCGGTTATTCCGTCACGGCTGGTATAGCCGGATGTGCTGTCATTGGCTGCTTCTTCAAAAAGGTCACCGTGTCCGCCACTGCCTTGATTGCTAAATAGCTCTGCTTGTGCTGTTAACCCTGTGCTGTGTTGCTCCAATTCTTTTGCTTGATTAGGTTGGTAGAGTTTCAGAGGGAAACACTGACCTTTAGATATCATCTCTAAATCAGGTAAAGTATTGGTTATAAAAGCACAAAATTCTTTAGTAGAACCTCTGCCAGTGACACTAATTACTCTATTTTTCTGGGTTCCTATAGGGAATATACGGGGCATCTGATACACCATGTCATTCATATATTTACTGAAATAAACAGGTGTTTTGGTGAAGGGGCGGTAAAGTCCAGTTGTTAAGGAAACCCTTTCAAATAAATGCGGCTTAAAACGTTTGAGATCGTTTTTAAGGCCGCGATTCCAGCTAATCTTGGTAGCATCTGCAATTATAAAACTATCTACATTGGGGCAACCCCTTTCCCCACAAACTGTTTTGTACCGTTTCATTTCATGATTATATAAATCAACCATAGCTTTCATATGAGTGGCTAATTTTTTCTTTGAATAGTTATAGCACCAAGCGTCACGGTTTGTTTTTACCCCACCAGAGTAATTTTCAAAGATGGTTTTTGCCATCCTATCCTTCTTATCTCCCAAGCTCATGAATTCATAAAAACTATCGTCCCGCTTCCCTACCCAGTCGTTGTGACTGTCAGGGACAATGGTTTTCCACCCATTAGCTGCAGTGATGCCATTAATGCTGGCAAACTCACTAATCTGTTCTAGTTTGTCATTTTGGCTTAAGTAATCGCCAATATCATGCAAATAGATCTTGCCATGTTCACTGGCCTCAGGATTTTTCACAAAAAGTGTGATAGCAATCGGCGCACGGCTACCACTACCAAAAATTTTGCCTCCTTCTTTTCGTGATAGTTCGCCGGAGGTTCGCTGGTTTCCACGTAAATGGAAAATATAAATACTACTGAATTCCTCAGCTAGACACTTTCTGAGTCCATCAGCGGTATTGGCTTCAATAAAGCCGGCATTGGTCACAAAGCCCATTACACCACTGTCACCGACACGATCACTGGCCCAGCGAATGGCACGAATATAAGAGTCGTAAAGCGCGTTTTTATTGGTCGCTTTAGAGTTTGCTGCATAAGTATCTCGAATCTTTCCATCAAGCGTTGGATACGCCACATTAGCGTTATTGTCGTTCGCGCTGGTTTGTCCAGCGGAGTAAGGGGGATTCCCCATAATTACGCGTATGTCTTTTAGTGCCTTTTGACGTTTTCGGCGGGCGCTGTTCACGTCCAGAAGTTCGTCTACCAGGTCTTCCTTTTCATAAAGCTGGAAGGTGTCGGTCAGACAGATCCCTTCAAACGGTCGGTACTCACCGCCTACAATGTCGTGGTAAACCGCTTCGATATTGATAGCGGCAATGTAGTAAGCCAGCAACACGATTTCATTGGCGTGGATCTCGTGTTTGTACTTATGAGGCATTTGCTCCGGTGTGATCAGACCGCTTTGTAGTAGTCGGGTAACAAAGGTAGCCGTGCCGGTGAACGGGTCCATAATATGGACGTTCTTATCCCCTAGCGTCTGGTCAAACTCGCTTTTGAGTATGTCGTTGATGCTGTGAATAATGAAGTCCACCACTTCAACTGGTGTATAGACGATTCCCAGTCGATCAGTCATTCGCGGGAAGGCGTTGCGGAAAAACTTGTCGTAAAGCTCAACCACGATTTTTTGTTTACCTGCTGCATTATCTATGCCTTCCGCACGAAGTTTCACGCTGGCATAGAAGCCTTCCAGGGTATCGGCTTCTTTGTCCAGCCGGTGGGCTTGCAGCGTATCCAGGCAGTCTTGCATCGCCAGTGACATAGGATTGTGTTTGGCAAAGCTGTAGTCACTGAATAGTGCGTCAAATACGGGTTTGGTGATTAAGTGCTGTGCCAGCATCTCAATGATTTCGTCATCATTAATGCTGTCGTTGAGATCATCTCGCAGTTCATGCGCGAATTTTCCAAACGCAGCTATTTCGGTGGTGTTCTCCGGCGTGTCCAGAATCGCCCGTATGCGGCCAATGTGGGTTTGGGCGATCTTGGCAATATCATTTGCCCAGTCTTCCCAGTGTGAGCGGTTCCCGCATTTCTGAACGATCTTGGCATAAACCGCGCGTTGCACCTCATCCACTTCAAGTGTCAGTTCGCCTTGTCCATGTTCTTCGGCTGTTTTCTTGGTCTTCTTTGTCTTTTTAGTGCCGAGACCAAAGGTTCCTTTACCAGCATCCTTTTTACTTTTGGCTTTGGTTTTTTTGGTGACTTTATCGGTAATCGCCACCACTTCCATTTTGGACTTATCCGGACCGACTAAATCGGTTCGGTTGATCATGGCATCAAAGCGGTCATCATGAGAGCGCAGCGCCTGCAAGACCTCCCAAACTACTCTATAGGTGCTGTTGTCATTGAGTGCGACGTTTGGCTCCACACCTGTAGGTATAACCACTGGCAAGATGATATAACCACGGGTTTTACCCGGTGCTAGTCGCATCACGCGGCCGACCGATTGCACTACATCTACTTGTGAGTTACGCGGCGTCATGAACAGCACGGCATCCAGTGCCGGCACATCCACACCTTCGGATAAGCAGCGAACATTACTCAGGATACGGCACGTGTTCTCAGGTGTTTCTGCTTTGAGCCAGTTAAGCTTTTCCTCCTTCTGGCTGGCATTCATGCTGCCATCAATGTGATTGGCTTCACAGTGCAGACTGACAGAGGTTTCGTCATCAAAGGCTGTGTCTTTTTCGTGCTCTTGATAGGCTTCCACCACATCCTGAAACATTGCCGCGATATTCTTTGAGCTGACTTTGTGCGTTTTAGCTTTTGTACTTGGCTCAATGACCTGACAAAACGCGACTGCGCGCTTCATCGCTTCCATATCATCGCCTAAGTCAGCAGTGATGTTTTGCTTAGAGAGTGCTTTCCAGCAACCCACAATTTTAGCAGCATCATCTACTTTGAGTTGGTTATCTTCATCGGCCAGTAGTTTTTGCAATGACTTGCTGATGTGTGACTCATCTACCGTTAGCACAATCACTTTGTAGTCAACCAGCAGTTGACGCTTTACCGCTTCTGAGAAGCTAATGACATAGAGCTCTTCGCCGTAGAGTTTTTTATCATCCATCGAGCATAGCGTAATACTTTCCTTGTCTGCGGTGAGCTTGGTGGACGGTGCATAGACCCGAGGTGTTGCGGTCATGTACAGCCGCTTTTTTGCTTTCAGGAATTCATTGTCATGAATTTTTACAAAGGTGGATTCATCTTCACCGGCGAAGGTCGATCCTGTTGTTCGGTGGGCCTCATCACAAACGACCAGGTCGAACTCTGCCAGATCATGGTCTTTCTGTGCCGCGCTAATGACACCAATGGAGTGATAAGTAGAAAACACAACGCTCATATGAGCTTGGTCGTGCCGTTCAGCCATTTCCTTTGCTAGCCGTTCTGCATTGGTCGTTGCTGGATAGCGCAGTTCATGCGCGAACGTTTGTACGATGTCGTCGTCTTTCTTGCGTTTCTTGCCGATGTCACTATCTGAGCACACCGCGAAACTGTGCAGCGGGACGCCAGATTCTTGTGTCCATTCAGTAAGTGTTTGTGACAGCAAGGAAAGGCTTGGCACCAGAAACAGTACGCGCTTCCCTGCTCCCGCCAGGGTTTCAGCAATCTTCAGGCTGGTGTAGGTTTTACCCGTTCCGCAGGCCATGATTAGCTTGCCACGCTCAGCGGTGCTAAGCCCCTGCTTTACGCGTTCCAGTGCTTTTTCCTGATGCGGCCTGAGTGACTTTCTGGGTTTCAGTACAACTGGTTTGTTAGGTTGGTACTGAGCCCAATCGATCTGGCTATTTTCGAGGTCATTCAGATCGATCTTTTGAGCGGGTGGCTGTTGGTCTCTTAGCGCATCATCTGCGTGCTCACTCCAGTTATTGGTGGTAGTCACTATGATTCTACGGCTAAAAGGCTTCTTTCCGGAGGCGGTAAAGAAACTATCAATATCACCCTTCATAACGCGATGCTCAGGCGCATAGAACTTGCATTGAATCGCGTGAATTTCTTCGGTGCCTTGTGTCTTGGCAACTAAATCTATGCCGGTATCCCGAGCATCTAACCCCTGCTCTCTTGCCCAGTCCGAATAGGTCCAAACTTGGCTATAGAGATCTTTGTAACTGGCTTCATTGCGGAAGTAAGCAATGATCAAGTCTTCAAAGTAAGTGCCTTTTTCACGTTCGGCTTTAGAGGCTTCACGGTAAGTATTTAGCAGGGTTTCTAATGCAGTCATGAGGATTTTATTGTCTGATTATCGTAGCCGCATGTTAACCCAATTTCAGCAGTCAATTTTCAATTTTTAAGCACTCGTGGAAGGTGGTCCATAGCGTTATAAAGCGAGGGATAGCTAACCCTACCTACTCATATGAGTATATGAGTATATGAGTATCACTCCTGTGCTGCTCTCCGTTTTGTAAGGTACGGGTACTAATCTGAACCATCTGTGCAAATTCGTTTTGTGTCAGACCCGTTTTAGCTCGCACAGCCTTCACATCAATCGGCATCGCTGTAAAACAGCGGGATGCAGGGAGTTCTCTGCGTTTAATCGCTTTTGCCTCTTTCAGGCTACTGACCAGTTCGTTAAATAGATTATCTTCCATTGCGGCAAATCCTTTACCAGATCACGAGCCATACTCCCTGTTGGAGAGGTCTCGGGAACAGTGTTTCCTAAATATCAATTATTTGCATTGATAGAGCAATTTAGGATGGGCGTGGTATCCGACATCATATCAGATGTCATGGTATCCCCCTGATTTTTGGCTCTCTTTTGGCTTCCCATGAGTATATACTCATATACTCATATGAGGATTTGAGTATGACCGCATCACTATCTATTCCAGTTATTATTGCCGTGCTAAATCAGAAAGGTGGTTCCGGCAAAACAACGGTAGCGACTAACCTAGCTTATGCACTAAAGCAGGCAGGTTCTAAAGTGTTACTGATTGACTCCGACCCACAAGGCAGTGCCAGAGACTGGAATGAAGCCAATGGTGGACAGTTGTTACCAGTTTTGGGGATGGATCGCGAAACCTTGCCCGCGGATCTGAAAGCAATACAGGGAGGCTATGATTTTGTGGTCATCGATGGTGCTCCTCAAATTGCCAAGCTTGCCGCCGCTGCGGTGAAGGTTGCCAATATGGTGATCATTCCAGTACAGCCAAGTCCTTACGATATTTGGGCAGCTGCTGACTTAGTTGAGTTAGTTAAAGCCCGTCAGGAGTTAACGGATGGCTCACCAGTCGCCGCGTTTCTGATTAGTCGTGCAATCACCAATACCAAACTCTCCGGAGAGGTCAGCGAAGCGCTGGAGGGGTACGGTTTTCCAGTCATGAAACATGGTACAAGTCAGCGAGTCATTTATCCGACGACCGCCAGTATCGGTGAAACTGTATTTAGCCAACCTGGCAATCCTGCTATTGCGGAAATAGAAGCCATTGCCGAAGAAGTTCTGGAGATGTTGCCATGAGTTTAAAAGATGCGATGGCTGCCAAAAAAAGTCGTACCACGCCGAAGAAAAACGAGGCGATGCGGGAAGTTAAAAAAGAACCCATGAAGCGGCTTAATGTCAATATTGCAGAGTCAAAGCTCAAGCAATTTAAAGGGAAGGCAGCGTCTGAAGGGGTAGAGATGTCTACCTTGATCCATCAGTGGATTGATGAGTATATGAGTATATGAGTATATGAGTATATGAGTATATGAGTATATGAGTATAGATCAGGGTAGCCTGTTATGCAGTGCTTTTTAATCAAGATTGACACTTCGAAAAACCAGCGGCGTTTTTACAATATGCACCTGGCACCTACCTTATTTGGTGGTTGGTCTTTAGTCAGAGAGTGGGGGCGAATTGGCTCAGGCGGGAGACTTAAGATTGATCCTTTCAGCTCGGAACAGGAGGCGCTTTCAGAACTCGAAAAGATCAGGAATGAAAAAATAAAAGGTGGATATCAGTCCATTAATCAGTGAGTGTACTGTCGTAATTTTGAATCAAAGTTGTTTGGTTGAATGCGTTTAGGAAATGAGGAAATCATCACCCTTGTGAGAGGACAGTGGTGTCTGACTTCCTCATTTTCTAAACCGTTTACACCGAGTAGTGTGCAATTATTTTTAGTGATGTACTCGGCATCGCTCTACCCCTAGAGCTGAGAACCAATATCCTACTTTTCCAATGAACAGAGCATGAACTCCACGGATAATGTGTTGGCAGGATTGAATGCGATGTCAAAACCCCTCAGGATCAATTGGTCGATCCTGAGGGTAAACCGGCTTAGGCCAGATGATCCTGAACAATGTAAACGTGCCCACAGAGTGACTTGACCCTTCCCTTGCTCTGTTCCAGTTGGCCCGCTTGAATCAGTTCCAGTTTGTGGCAGGCTGGGCATCGGGCCCGAATATCTATCCCCTGCTCTACCGCTGATTGATCATCAGCATTCAGCACGTACTGAGCGACCACTTTACCGCTGGTTCCATACTCTGGATTGATCCGAAGAACGCCTTCATGGTTTAGCTGCTCAAGAATGGCAACGGCCTTCTGTTGCCGTGCTGCGTCATCCACAAAACGCACTTTCAGAGCAATCAGTTTTTTCTTCACTGGGGCCTGAGTTGGCTTCAGTGCCTTACTCATGATGGCGGCTTTGATTGCGTCATAGTGGGCGCTTGAATAGTCCACCCTATCGGTATCGTGAATACCCGTATTTAGTGAACGTTCACTAACTAAAGGAAGGGCCTCCGAGCTTGAATCTAAGCGGTTAGGGGGCGTTTGAGCGGTGTTTATTGGTGCACTTGTCGTCGCCGCTGATTCGTCGGTTGAGGGGAGGGGCTTGGCCTGAACTTTTTCCCGCAATAAAAACCGGCTAAGTGGGTTTCCCATGGGGGTAAATTCATGTGTCATGGTTTTGAAATCAGAGCCATCAGACTGCCAGTCATGGTTTACCTTGGCTCTTAGACTAAAGGCAGGCAGGGCCACCAGTGGGTTAACGAATACCGCTGAAAATGCACTGGTGAACATCGCACCCAAACTACAGACCAAAGAGAAGAGGGCAATCGTAAAGCGTTGGCCCGTCGAACCCGTTTCAAAGGTCTCTACGGGTTTCTTCAACCGGTTAGCGGCTTGTGCTTGGGTAATCGAAATGAGCGCATCCTGAAAGTGCTTCTCCGCCTCCAGCTTGGCAATGGCTCTCGATGGGGTATCCTGAATGAGCTCAGCCCGAGCTAACAGTGAGTCCCGCTCAAACCTTGCCGATTGGCGCAAGTTGCTGAAGCTGCTTTCAGTCAGGTTATACGAGGCGGATTGTGTATCACGTTTATCGGCATCGGCTGTCTGACTATTGATGCCTGCGGTGACGGCCATGGACAAAATGGCTAGCGCCAGCAAGCTCTGAATCAGGGTACTCATTGAGAACCCCGTCAGCCGGTAACTCACGATCAACCCCTTGCCGACAGGCACTTCTAAGCAGGCAATCCCAATACCAACCAGACATAACAACCCGATAAACAACACACTGGTCTCTGGCGTTGTGAGTTTTGAGATAAGGAAATTGGAAAGGTGATAACAATTGATCGCCACCAGCGACGCGGTAATAAACAGGAGGCCATATTCCATGTGCCTAGATGCACCCACCTGATGCCCTGCAATCGTTTGATTTCGGAAAGAAGTACTCATGACAACTTCCTCCGGCTAATGGCGTATAGCTCAACGAACCCTTCACGGCCCATAAAGTGTAAAAACACTTCCCAGCCGTAGGCTCGCTGATCCCGAATATAGATGTCGCGGGCTTGTTGTGAGTCAAAGGTCATTGACTCGATGGGCAAAGACTGTGCATTTTGAGTGCGCACAGACGGAATTACCTGATACTCTGTATCGTGCATTTTTCGATCCTCGTCCGATCGTTAAGTGAAGTCCTTCCCGTTCTGTTGGTAGCAGGCGGGTAGGGCGCTAAATTATGTGTTAGTAAAGAGAAACCTCCTTGGTTTACAAAGCCTCGACTACTAATTAAGAATGGTGTGACTTGTTAAATTATAGAGCCTGTCTTTTCTGTTCTTCGGTTAATCGCTGCCTTGCAGTCTCATAACTCTCTCCGGGTTTGGCATGTTTTTCAATAAACTGTTTGGTGATTTTCAACGATGCTTTTTTTTGATATCCCTTAGGTTGAAACTTAAAAATAAAGTGACTCACTCTGCGACCAGTCTTACGTTGCTCGTAGTGAGCCGAAATATCAGAATAAGTATTTATGTCCAGCATTGCAGGCTCAAGAACGCGATGTTTGAAGTCCTTGATAGCGGTATACTTGTTTTCTAAGCCAAGCATTGCTTTGAGATCAGAAATCTCAATAGTACGTTCTCCAAATCTTCCCCATTGAATCATTAGCTCATAAAATCGTATTCCGTAAATACTGGTCATTTCTGCAACTGAGGATAAGCTATACCGAGTGAACTCAGCCTCAAGTAATGAAATGTAAGGGACCATCTGAGCTGCAAACTGCATAATCAACTGTCCTTCGCCTGGAACATAACTGATAGAAGTTATCCAGCGAGTTCGGGTCACTTTTATCTTTGGGTTATCGGGGTCAGGGTTATTGATAGTAACGGAACGATCATAAAGACGTTCTGCTACTCGTTGTAACTCAACATAAGCACCGTTTAGTGGTATATCAAAAATGTCAGCAAACTCAGAAGCAGAAATGACGAAAGCATCGTCAGCTGATAATGACTGGCCTTTTTTAATTTGAGCAATGCAAGTCAAAATCAAACGTTGCTCATTTAAGCTAAGTCGATAACCCGCTTCAACCACCTTGTTTGATTTAACGACAGTCATTCTTTTCATAAATTACAAATGCCCAACCAAAGATTAGTTATTTATAAACTAAGGGCGCCAGCCTGTAAAGTCATTTAAAGGACTTTGATATTTAAAGACCCTTAATGCAAGGAATTTGTCCCTTTATAGCAAGGAATTTGTCCCTTTATAGCAAGGAATTTGTCCCTTTATAGCAAGGAATTTGTCCCTTTATAGGGTTTCAAGCCTATGATTAATAAAAAGATTTATGCCCATAAATCTTTAAATCTTTAAATATATAAATAGAAGCAGACAAAATAGAAGGGAGTAGTAGGCCAGCTTAAGCAAGGAATTTGTCCATTCATAGACATACACCTTCATATGAAAAGAAAGGTTTCGATGCTAAAACAGTAAAAATAAAAACGGAAAAAAGGTAGATTTAGAATTTACTGCCGATTCCACATTGTCCAGCCAACCCTTACCGCGCTTCGACATAAACCCCTCAGTTACCAAACCAGCCAACCGCAAAGTAGTTTTAGGGGCTAGCCCCTCTTGCCCGATATCGGGCAATTCACCCCAGGATACAAACTAGAAGATTACAGTAGGTTGATTGGTACTCCGTAGCGACTACAGGCGCGGAGTGGACTTGGAAGTGGTGCTTGTGGTGATCTTAAAAGCGTCAGGCAGCCCGTTTCAAGTGTTGAGCATGGGTATCCATGGCCTGCGCTGATATAGAGCCTTATACGGCATTCTAGGCAGTTTTATGATGGCCACTTTTTTTTAGCCTTCCGGACACGATGTAAGCAGCTGGCGAAAGTGGCATACGGCATTGGGATGACCGTGTTGATGGCTTCGTGCAGGATCGGAAGCTTGAACCCCTGTTTGTGCGTGGACTCAATAACGGGCAGCAACTCCGCAATCAGAGAAATCTTGGTCCGTTGTTCGGGGTAAGTTAGAGCGGCAAGTGATTCTTTGAGCGCATCCATACGTGAGCAATCTCCTTAACAGCAGGGGCATATAATCGACAAGAGCCTAACTGTTAATTATAGGCCGCTAAAATGCAATTATTTTGCAACTATTACCCGTGGAAGTTGGCATTTTGTTAACGGTTAGTTAACTAATTGCCACTGAAACGCAATGGATTTGCCACTTTTTAGTTGGCAACCGGCGGTGTGAGCGGCGCATTAGCCGGATTTCGGGTAATGCGCCGCGGGGTTGACGTGCTCGGTACGTCACTGTTGCATTTAGACAGTGACGTACCGCTGGGGCTCAGTAGCCAGCTTACTTAGAGCGCTATTTTTAGCCGTGATGGAACAGTGACAGGCTAACAAAACCTGATATAATCAGTCGCGAAAACGGTTTCAAACCAATGGCGCACTGCAGTCGTTGGCAAAGGTTCGACAGCATGATGTAACCGGACCGGATGCTTGGAAACGAGCGTTTCATGCCGCTTCATACCGAAGATCGATAGATCTGGTTTGTAGACATTAAGTGCTTAGCCGCACTATGTTCGTAATCAACGCCGAGAACGCGACACATCGCTAAGGCTTATTTCATCAATCCAACAGGAGAAATACAGGCAAAATAAACCGTAAGACACTGTTAATGCAGTCAATGTATTAACTGGCTTCAATGCTTCACCTTACCCTCACTTTATCGCACAGGCTTGCCCTGGCGGCTTCAACAGACTAATCCTCTCTTGATGGTGATTAACACTTATCCATAGATTCGGATAGCCATATCCATAAGGTGTATTGTCGGTTTAATTGAGTCTGAGTTGGTTATTACACCGATGTCGGTACGCGACCTGATCCGCGCTGGTGAGTATCCCGGTGAGGTACTGATTCATTGAGTCAGGAGGGCGCTAATAAGCCCTGCCCGTTATTTGTCATCGTGATGAGTATCGTTGTGTTTGTGTTTCAACCAGTAGGCAAAGCTGATAAGCCCTATCAGCACGAGCCCTAATATCAGCGTAAAAAGTTCTATAGTAGTCATGTCTCCTCCTTGTTGTGTCTATAGTTAATTGGACATTAGAGGGATAGATCAGGCCTTAACCGGGTCAACAGGCATTACCGGATATATTGGGGCCGTAGTGTTGCATGTTTAAAGCTGTAGCACTCGACCGTACAGAAGAAGCAACCATTCACTTTTCTAAAATGCTGACGCGCTTCAAGAAGTGCTTCTTGGCAGGTTGGGAACACCCCTAAGAATATCCGATGATCGCCTGCTGGCAGACAGTTGCACTCAAATGTGTGAATATCATGAGTACCCTCCAACTGTTTGTTTTTGTCGACAAAATACAGATTCATGCAAGGAGTTCGAAATGATTATAAACGTCATGCTGTGCAAATATTATCCTATATTTGTACCATGCTCAGCTAATAGCAGAAACTAGAATGAATGTGTACTTTGTAAATAAAACTTGCCAGTCCAACGGTCGCCGTGAAATACATCAAGCTAACTGTAACTACCTTCCGCCACCTGGCCATCGAATTTACCTCGGTACATTTAGCACCTGCCAACAGGCTATTGCTGAAGCTAAAAAGCATTATGACAAGGTTAATGGTTGCTATTTTTGTTCTGTATTGTGTCATGCCAAGTAGTCGTTATCATGGCGAAAAAAACTACGTCCATGAACCTATTAGTAAGCATTAATAGAATTATCTCTAATATGAACACCAGCTGAATGACGTCTTTAGTGACCTATGCTAGAGTGAGTGAAGATAACCCCAAGAGACTACGACTAGCCCCCCTTGTCTCTGTCTAAAACACGGTGCTTTAGCCCCGAGAGCCGTGTGAAAAATCGTAGCGAATTGCCAAGACGTCTACGAGAGTGTCGAGAATCACCAGCTTTCCACTAGCCTGGTCTCAAGCACTACTAAGCCATCGCAGGGACGCGATGGCTTTTCTTTAGATGATCTAAAAGCATCTTAAATAACCTATCTTTCTCTATAAGTTACTAAAAGTAATTAAAATTTAATAATAACTAAAGACAGACTCCATTCTGTGGGGTATACAGCCTAGCTAAATGCAGGTGGATCATTGATAGAGCCATGCCTGAAAGTTCCCCTATTATGTTACATTAAGCAAAGTCGTGCGGTGGGAGCGTGACAGCTAGAGGAGAGAAAGAGGGATGAAACATCTTACGACCTGCAACTTATTAAAAGAGCTGCGCGCTTTCTGTGTGACAAAACAAGAAGGCAGTATGAGTAAAGCGGCGGAAATATTGTATGCCAGTCAGCCAACGATCTCGTTACAAGTAAAAGTACTGGAAGAGGCATTGAAGGTTAAGCTGTTTCTGCGTCGTGGTCCCCGTTTAACACTGACTACAGAGGGTGAAATACTCTACGACCTTGTAAGCCCGCTGATTCAAGGCATTGATGGTATAAAGAATAATTTCACCGCACATTATGACAATCTTAGCAGCGGTGAACTGACCATTGCTGCAGAAGCATCCACGATACTCTACCTCTTACAACGATCCCTCCAAACATTCGTTCACGATTATCCAGGGATTAGACTTAAGCTAGCCAATGTGTCTGGCTACGAGGCTCGTCATTTAATTCTGACGGACAAAGCCGATTTAGCGGTCAGTTCTGTATTAGAGCTCCCAAAAGGGCTGAATGCTTCGCTTTTGGCTTCATATTCTTTAGTTTTGATCATGCCAAAAAATCACCCTCTTACCGAGTTACCTAAGATTACACTGAGTGATATTGGCCGGTATGGGATGATCACACCGTCTTCTGAATATAGCAGCTGTCGTTTGGTGAAAATGGTGTTTGCGTTGAACGGTAGCAGCTATACAGTTGCTCTGGAAGTTGATGGGTGGGA
>Ga0193958_1000254_pt1 | contig 22000 bp, 19 predicted proteins | sample FB_1_MG_FD_140320 | JGI IMG/M metagenome (GOLD analysis project Ga0193958, IMG submission 140320) | Microbial mat bacterial communities from the Broadkill River, Lewes, Delaware, United States - FB_1_MG | ecosystem: Environmental > Aquatic > Freshwater > River > Microbial mats | place: USA...
ACTTTCATACATTTTAGGTACAAGGTATTACTTATCCACCTTCGCATTGGATATTTCTCGTAGCCTTTTGACCACTTGCGCATTAATGCTTCTCTGTGTAAACGTCCCATCCTCTTTACGCTTACCCGCTTTACGCCCTAGTAATATCTCTAAACACTGATCAACATGCGAGACCGCAAAAACGGAAAACTCACCCTGCTTAACAGCCTCTACGACTTCCGCTTTCAACATCAAGTTACGAATATTTGCTTTCGGTATAACGACGCCTTGTAGGCCATTTAAGCCACGCGTTTTACAGAGATTGAAGAAACCTTCAATTTTCTCATTAACCCCCCCGATCGCCTGAACCTCACCATACTGATTGATGGAACCTGTCGTCGCAAAGTTTTGACTAATCGGTATGTGAGTGAGTGCAGAGATCAATGTACATACCTCAGCCAACGATGCACTATCACCATCGACATAGCCATACGATTGCTCTAACGCGATACTAGCGGACATCGCCAGAGGAAAGTCTTTCGCATACTGGTGACCAAGAAAACCACTTAGAATAAGCACACCTTTCGAATGGATCGGCTGCCCTAAGGTAACTTCTCGCTCAATATCGACAATACCGCGATTACCCGGATAAACCGTTGCGGTAATACGAGCAGGCGTACCAAAGGAGACATCGCCAACGGCAAGCACCGTCAAACCGTTAGCCTTACCAATCGCTTCACCTTCGGTATCAATCAACACCGTTTCTTCAACAATGCCTTCCTCTATCTTCTCAGCCATCCGAGAGGTTCGGCGCTCTTTAGCACTCAATGCCATCTCAACATGATCGGCATTGATTAACTCATCTTCCTCTTTTATCCGTTTAAAATCGGCCTCACATAAGAGATCTACTAACTCACCAATATGAGCAGACAGCAACTCCTGGTTCTGAGCTTGACGCGAGCTATGCTCTACCAAGCGAGCAACGGCACGACGGGTTAATGGTGCTAACCCCTCCTCATCAGCCAAGGTTTTCATTAAACGTGCGTAGTTACGGATCATCTGAGGAGTGCGTTTTACATCTTCATCAAAATCCACCACCACGCGGAACATTTTTTCAAAATCATGATCCAGCTCTTGCAGTAGGTAGTAAATATTTCTTGAACCAATCAAGACTATTTTTACTTTCAGTGGAACCGCTTCAGGGAGCAATGTGATGGTACTGATCCCTGTATATTCGCTTGCTGGACTCTCAATCCGTATCTCATGTGATTTCAACGCTCGTTTAAGCGCACCGTACACAAAAGGCTGCTCCAGTAACTTCTCTGCCTCAAGTACTAAATAGCCGCCATTCGCCTGATGTAAGGCACCAGAACGAATTAATTTATACGTCGTCGATAGTGCTCCCATCTCTGACGTGTATTCAACACGCCCAAACAGGTTTTCGTAGCTTGGATGCGCTTCATAGATAACCGGCGCACCCTTGGTTTTATGGTTATCGACAAGCAGGTTTACACCGTAGTTACTCTCCATATAACTGCGCCGTACGGCATCAGTCACGGGCTCAAGCTGTTTGTCGTCCCCCACAATATCACTACAGTTTTTTACCAAAGAGGTTTCCATCTCTGATAGATATTCTGTCGCGACAGCAAGGTTCGCATATTTCTCTTTAATCGGCTGGAAAAGCGGCGAAATTGCTTGCCGCGTGGTATCTCTATCTAGGTTTTTCAACTTTTCTGCGGCTTCACGACGCCACTGTGGCAAACCTGTTAATAACTCATTTAGTTGATCTTCTAACTCCGAGATTGCACGAGTAAATGCATCCCTAGTCTCCTCTGGAAGCTGAGAGAAGACCGCTTCGTCCATTGCCTGACCTTCCGCAACGGGGGTAAATCCAATCGTGCCTGCATCACGATAAACCGCAATACTGTGCTCCCGAGCATCACGCTCGACCTCTTCAATCGCCTGATCATAGTAACGGTTGAGATCACGTTCGATTTTACTCTTTTTACGCTGATAGGTCGGACCTTCGAAGGCTGCGGGCATCTCTGTTAATGCACTTTCAATTAAATGCTTTATATCGCGTTTAAATTGCAGAGCCTTGCCTGCAGGAAATGAGATAGCTAACGGATGACGATTATCAGATAGATTATTAAGGTATACCCAATCGCCAGGCTTCTTCTCTTTTTTTGCAACCGCCTTAAGGTTCTCCATCGCAAACGAGAATCGGCCAGTATGCGGATTCCCCATCACAAATAGGTTATAACCAGGCCTACGCATACCGATACCAAACTCCATCGCTTCGATGGCACGCGTTTGTCCAAAAAAGCCGGAAAAAGGCTCAAGCGTAGAGGTCGTTTTAAAAGGAAGTAATTCAGGATCACAGCTACGATATAGCTGATCGGTAGAGAGTCGGGTTTCCGTTACCATATGGCGCTCCCGCTGATGACTAAGGTCATTAAGAAATCACAATTAATATCGTGTTTCTAGCAGTTATACGCCGCGGGAGCCTTGCTTGCAAGCCTACTTTTTAAAAGCAGGTTTTTAAGACTGTTGTATTAAAATCAAGCAGTTAATGCATTACGTAGAGAGTGGATGACCGCCTGAGAATCCGGCTCAACCCCACGCCAGATCTGAAATGACTGTGCAGCTTGCTCGACCAGCATGCCCAAACCATCGATTGATTTCTGCGCGCCATTTTTCGTAGCCCAAAGACAGAAAGCAGTAGGGGAGGCCGCATACATCATGTCATAACACCAAGCATTCTCAGATAAAATGCCTTCCGGTAGAGGAGGTACCTCTCCCTGTAGACTTGCGGCAGTTCCATTAATAACAAGATCAAAACATTGCCCATCCAATGTTTCAAACCCACAACCAGAAACAGAGCCTAAATCAGCAACAAGTTCCGCTAACTCCACCGCTTTTGACGCTGTACGGTTTGCGATAACTAACTGTTTTGGCTCTTGCTCAAGTACAGGTTGTAAAACTCCTCTGACCGCACCACCGGCACCTAGAATAAGCACTCTTTTACCCGCAATAGTGCCACCATGGTTACGTACAATATCGCGAACCATACCCACGCCGTCGGTATTATCTCCGCATATACGTCCTTCTTTGTCGCGATACAATGTATTTACAGCACCCGCTAGTTCTGCACGTGGTGAACGCACTTGAGCTAAGGCCCAGGCCTCTTGCTTAAAAGGGATCGTAACATTCAATCCCTTGCCGCCACCCGCTAGAAATGATTCTACAGAGGTCTCAAAACATCCCTCTTCAATCGCCATCGCTTCATATGAAAGATCTTGCGCAGTCGACTGAGCAAAAGCGCTATGAATCTGCGGAGATTTTGAGTGCTTTATTGGATTACCAAATACGGCATAACGGTCTGTCATTTAGCGAACCTTTTTACATTGCTTATGTAATGTTAAATATTTAGCCAATCACGCGGTTTTAGATAGCGATCATACAAAATAGCTTCTTCACTATCTGGTTCAGGCTTCCAGTCATAACCCCAACGAACTTCAGGTGGCAGCGACATAAGAATAGACTCAGTGCGCCCACCCGACTGCAGGCCAAATAGCGTTCCGCGATCATAAACAAGGTTAAACTCGACATAACGGCCACGGCGGTGCAATTGAAAATCACGCTGGCGTTCGCCGTACTCTCTATCTTTATTACGTTCAATAATAGGTGCATAAGCATCAATATAGGCATTACCTATAGACTGCATAAGCGCAAAGCTCGTATCGAAACCATATTCATTTAGATCATCAAAAAACAAACCACCGACACCTCGGGGCTCATCACGATGTTTCAAGTGAAAATATTCGTCACACCATTTTTTGAAATGAGGGTAAATATCTTCACCGAATGGGTCGCAGGCATCTTTCGCTTTCTGATGCCAAAACTGACAATCCTCATCATTGCCATAATAAGGCGTTAGATCAAATCCCCCCCCAAACCACCAAACGGGATCTGCACCCTCTTTCTCTGCAATAAAGAAACGTACATTTGCATGCGAAGTTGGGATATATGGATTTCTTGGGTGAATAACCAGTGACACGCCCATCGCCTGAAAATTACGACCGGCTAATTCTGGACGGTGAGCAGTTGCAGAGCCTGGTAACTTATCACCAAAAACATGGGAGAAGTTTACCCCACCTTTTTCAATAACAGCCCCATCCGCTAATACTCGAGTTCGACCACCGCCACCTTTCTCCCGCTGCCACTCATCTTGAAAGAAGGTTCCTTCTCCATCGACCTTCTCCAAAGCGTTGCAGATGGAATCCTGCAAGCCCAAAAGGTACTCTTTAACAGCTTCAATATTTGGCGCGGACATAGTACTCACTCACTTATAAAATCAGGCCCGTACTAAACGGTCGGATTTCAAATCTCTAATTTGGGTTGGCTGGGAAAGCCCGCCTAACTCACCTGGCAAAACATAGGATAGATCACTACCGAAGTAAGTCTTTACTTTCAGTATATCCCTAGCAGGCTCATAGGTTGATGGATTAGCTGAAGTGGAAACAATAAATGAACCAAAGGATTTTGTAAGCTCCTTAACAAGTAAGTGATCACTTACTCTCACAGCTACAGAGGAATGTTTTCCTTTAATCCACTTAGGTATTCGGTCTTTTTTATCGGGTAAAATCCAGGTAAATGGACCCGGCCAGCTAGCGGTCACTTTGGCATAATCTTCAGGACACAAATCATCAAGTAAAAAATCGATTTGTGAGATTTCACCAGCGATTAAAACTAAGCCCTTATGCATCGGGCGGCGCTTAATTTTAAGAAGATGTGAAACTGCTTCTAGGTTAAAAGGGTCGCAACCCAAGCCCCAGACAGCTTCAGTAGGATAGGCGATAACACCGCCATGGTGCATCGCCTCAGAAGACTGGCGGACATGCCACCAGCCAGATTTGCGATTACAATTCACCTTTCTGCAATTTCTCTTGCAAAGCAGCATCTTTTGCAACAACAGAATCAGTGTTCGCTTGGCGTTCAGCCTTAACTCTTTCAGCTAAGTCAGCATCACCTACGGCCATAATCTGAGCCGCTAAGTATGCAGCATTCTTAGCACCTGCTTTACCAATAGCGACAGTCGCCACTGGAATACCACCAGGCATTTGAACCGTTGAAAGAAGTGCGTCTAAGCCATCAAGAGATGAATTAATTGGCACACCAATAACTGGTTTAGTTGTATTAGCAGCAACAGCACCCGCTAGGTGAGCAGCCATACCTGCAGCACAAATGAAAGCAACTGCGCCACGAGCATCAGCATCTTTAACATAGTCGTGAGTCTGCACTGGCGTACGGTGTGCAGAGCTTACTTTGATCTCAAACTCAACTTCTAACGAACGCAGAACGTCAACAGCAGCGGTCATCACAGGTAGGTCAGAATCAGACCCCATTAAAATAGCAACAAATGGTTTGCTCATGTCTATCTCGGATAATTAGTTAGGAGGCTGAACACTAAATGTTCAAAGCACGGTTTGCAACAGTTGTTCTGTCATAGATATATATGAAAAATCTATAGTCAAACGTCCTGATATTACTTTTTCGTTACTTACCCATGAGAGCCCCTACTTTAACTACAAATATAGCCTCCATCTCTTTGCTCAATAAGCCCTTTAAGCTCCATCTCTACGAGAAGCGGTCCCAGCTCTGCAATACTAATACCGCTACTCACACTTATCTGATCAATAGAACCTATTTCATAGCCTATTAGAGCAACAAGCTTGTCCTCCTCTTCTGTTAATGGCGGTGCAACCACAACGGGATGATGACTTAGCTCTGCTGACTCGCTGTATAGCCCAAGCAAAGATGAAAGCTCATGTACAATATCCTGAGAGTTTTCAGCAAGCACCGCTCCCTCTTTTATCAACAGATGACACCCCCGACTTAAGGGGCTATTCAACGGCCCGGGGATAGCGAACACCTCTCGCCCTTGCTCAACAGCCATACGAGCAGTAATCAGGGAGCCACTTTTAGGCGCGGCTTCAACGACCAGAACACCACTGCTCATGCCACTAATAACGCGATTGCGCCGAGGAAAATGTGAAGCTAAAGGCGCCGCACCAGGGAAAAATTCACTTACCCAAGCCCCACCACAGGTTAAAATGTCCAGGGCTAACTGACGATTACGGGATGGGTATAAACGATCGGGCCCCGTCCCAAAAACAGCGATCGTAGGTCCATTAGAATCGACGCACGCTTGATGCGCCGATGCATCAACGCCTAAAGCTAAGCCAGAGCTAATAACCAGGCCTTTTTTCACAAGATCTGAGGCAAAGGTATATGACTGCCTTATGCCTGTCTGAGAAGCGCTCCTACTGCCTACTATCGCAACCTGAGGCAATCCTAATATCTCTAGGCAACCACGGACAAACAAAACAGGAGGAGGATCATGGATATCACGGAGCAGGGAGGGGTAATAGGGGTGAGTAATCGATAGGATATGTGCATCAGGCAATGAAGACTGCCATCGCAACGCTGATTGCACAGCGTCATGTACCGCCCCGGCAGAGCGAGTCTGATATTGATGCAGTGCGCTACAGGTTTTCTCTTTTAGATTTAGCCGTTGCCATTCGAGAGGAGAGGCCTGTAGAAGTTTATCTGGCGTCCAGCCATTCTCCCACAAGCGTTTTATCGAAGCCGGCCCCAACTGGGGCAAAGCAGCAACGGCGATCCAGTCCTTTGGATCTGCCGTCATATATTAATCCTTTATGGTTGACGTAACTCATCACCGATTGAAACTACATCTGTACTTTGCATAATCAGACCGTAGCTCACTTTTTCGAATACTTTGAAAACCATCAATTCACCCGAACGTTCTTGCGGCAAAGTAACAAACTCTTTTGTCACAGGATCCTTGATCCTTTCGCCACGTCGGTAGATAGCAAACACTTGGCCTGCATCCAACCCTTCGCGCGCACCACGATTAAGCGCGACAACATTGAACTGACCTGCATCACGAACACCACTCAACACAGAAAGGATCTTCCCTTCTACGCCTTCAGGTGACGGCTTTGGATAAAAGACAGACTGGATACGTACCTCTTCTGTCGGGACAACCCGATCAAGAACGCGCACCTCTTTATGAGATTTAACGATATCTAGCGAAATGACATCTTCGCTCTGCGCAGCCACATCCGCATCCGCTATTTTCACCATCTCAAATCCTAGAAACTCTTCAGTATCTGGATCTTTATATTCGTTTGCAGCGCGATAAACACCTTGGCGGCGCTGATCTTCTAATAAGCTGCCCCGCGCATAAATACGATCACCCGCGCCTGAGATAAGACGTTCACCACGACCACCAAGGACATATGGTGCTTCTTTAAGCAGGTTTTCAGACATAACCCGGTTGTCATTTAAAAAACTAATGATATCGCGAAGTGGAATGGCAGGAATGGCATGCTCTAACGGTGAAACACGGGCGCGAGGATAGATGCCACTATCACGGCGTACACCTAAACGCGGTTTGCCATCAACCCAGGTTAAATAGATGACGTCACCTGGATATATTAAGTGGGGATTATCTACTTGGGGATTGACGCCCCAAACCTCTGGCCACTTCCATGGGCTTTGCAGAAAACGCCCAGATATATGCCATAAGGTATCCCCCTTAACGACCACATACTCTTGCGGATGGTCATTTCGAAGTAACAGATTATCCTTTCGAGTTTCAGCCTGAACGTGTACCAGTGAAAGCATTACGAAGGCGAGTAAACCGCATAACAATTTTTTCATGTCCAGTTCCCTTATTACTCCATCCTATAAAACTATCAAGGTCATGGAGTAACGACAATGCATTGAGCGTTCTAATCAGTATAATAGGTAGAATAATATTTTTCGCTATCCTTCTCGATATATTATTTCGGCTAATTGGCTGAAAAATCGAGAAAAAACATTAGATACTAATATACGAGTAATCTAACGTTAGCATGTATTGTCCATCGATACCTGCAAGATAGCCCCACGAAACGGAAGAATAGACTGTAATCATGGCAAAATTGACCATTCTTGAATATCCCGACCCACGTCTTCGCACAATAGCGGAACCTGTTGATATCGTTGACGATTCAGTACGTGCTGAAATTGACGACATGTTTGAAACTATGTACGCAGCACCGGGAATTGGTCTAGCGGCAACTCAAGTTAACATCCACAAACGTATCGTCACGATTGATATTTCTGAGGAACAAAACGAACCCCTTGTTCTTATTAATCCTGAATTCGAAGTGATTGAAGATGAGCTGCATAAATATCAAGAGGGCTGCCTTTCTGTCCCTGGATTTTATGAAGACGTTAAACGACCGCAAAAAGTGAAGCTCAAAGCCCTTGATTATAATGGCGAAGCTTACGAACTGATTGCAGAAGATCTATTAGCAGTTTGTATCCAGCATGAACTTGATCACCTAAACGGTAAGCTGTTTGTTGATTACATCTCTATGCTCAAGCGTAATCGCATTAAGTCTAAGCTTGAAAAAATCCATAAGATGCAAAAACAAGCATAAGCAAACAAACCTTTTGTCACAGGCTTGCTGGTCCCCACTAGCAAGCCTGTTTTTATTTGGAGTTTTCCATGGCTGACGCCCCTCTTCGAATCGTATTTGCAGGTACACCAGAATTTGCTGCGTTTAATCTTCAAGCATTACTGGATAGTGAGCACGAAGTTATTGCTGTTTATACCCAGCCAGATAAAAAAGGAAAACGTAAAAACCAAATGGCTCCGCGCCCGGTAAAAGCGTTAGCTGAAGCGAATAACATACCTGTTTTCCAGCCTCACAGCCTTAAAGACGAGGCGGAACAGCAAGTACTTGCTAACCTCGAAGCCGACATAATGGTTGTAGTGGCATACGGAATGTTACTGCCAAAATCGATTTTAGATACCCCAAGGCTAGGTTGCATCAACGTTCATGGCTCCATCCTGCCTCGATGGCGTGGCGCTGCACCGATCGAACGGGCGATGCTCGCTGGAGATTCAGAAACCGGCGTCACAATTATGCAGATGGATGAAGGTTTGGATACTGGCGACATGCTTTTAAAAGCTACAACGCCTATCACCGCAACAGACACCGCGGCTTCAATTTTTGAACGTCTAGGCACGATTGGAGCTGAAGCGTTAGTAGAAACCCTCGCCCAGTTCAAATCGAATAGCGTCACAGCCCAGCAACAGGATAATGACCTGGCGACTTATGCCAGCAAATTAAGCAAAGAAGAGGGGGCTATTGATTGGGCACTGCCCGCCTCTGAGATCGACTTAAAGATTAGAGCACTGAGTCCGCGTGTTGCTGTTACGTTTCAGATCAACGGTGAAGCCGTAAAACTACTCGCGTGTGAAGTCCTCGAGTTACAAGGACCTGCGGGAGAGATTCTGCCTTCCGACAAGAAGAGTATTGTCGTCGGTTGTGGCCAAGATGCGATTAAACTTAAACAGCTCCAACCACCGGGCAAAAAACCGATGGATGCCGCAGCTATACTGAACTCCAAACGTGAGCAATACAGCGCTGGCGTAAAATTAGGGTAATGGTCATGACAACAAATGTACGTGCGCTAGCAGCCTTAGTACTGACCCCTTTATTGCAAAATAAAGGCTCGCTCAATACACAGTACCCAAGTATAGAAAAACGCTGTCCAGACAAAGATAGAGCGCTTCTGCGAGAACTCTGCTACGGCACCATGCGCCATCACCCCCAGCTAAATTGCATTATCAAGTTACTGCAGAATCGTGCGTTTAAATTTAGAGATATCGATATAAAAGCGATTGTCCTAATCGGCCTCTACCAGCTACAACACACCCGCATACCGGCACACGCAGCGATCAGTGAAAGTGTAGATGCCTGCCGAGAACTGGATAAAGAGTGGGCAGGCAAAGTGGTCAATGCCATTCTACGCCGTTTCCAACGCGAGCAAGAGGAGCTTGAAGAGTCCTTAAGTTCTAATGAGTCTTATGAGTACAACCACCCCGAGTGGATGATCGCCAAGCTAAAAAACAATTGGCCCGACCATTGGCAGCAGATCCTCGAAGCCAATAATAGCCAAGCACCGCTCACGCTTCGTGTTAATCACCAACAAACTAAACGTCCAGATTATCTTGATCGGCTTGCCCCTATTGTCGATGCCGAAGAAACCACATTTAGTGATCAAGGTATCCGCTTGGGTAGCTCATTGAATGTTGAATCACTGCCAGGCTATGAAGATGGCGCGTTCAGTGTTCAAGACGAGGCAGCTCAGCTTTCTGCGCAGCTGCTCGACCTCAAACCTAAGCAATACGTCCTTGATGCTTGTGCAGCCCCAGGCGGCAAGCTATGCCATATTCTTGAAACAGAGCCATCTTTAGCTGCCGTAGACGCAGTGGAGCTAGAAGAGCGACGCGCTGGACGTATAGAAGAGAATTTAGAACGCCTGGATCTAGAAGCCAATTTAATTATTGCAGACGCATCCTCTCAAGAATGGTGGAGTGGGGAGCTTTATGATCGCATCCTCTTAGATGCGCCTTGTTCGGCAACAGGCGTGATCAGGCGAAATCCCGATATTAAATACCTCCGCCAGGGCGAAGATATTATTGAGATCTCAAAACTACAGCTTTCAATCCTTGAAAACTGCTGGTCGATGCTTAAGCCCGGTGGCAAGCTTCTTTACGCAACCTGCTCAATATTTCCTCAAGAGAATGAGCGCTTAATTAAGCGATTTATGGCTAAAACCGACGATGCCATACATAGACCAATCATTGCCCCTTGGGGCCTCAAGTGCGAATATGGACGCCAGCTGTTTCCTCAAATCGATGGTCACGACGGTTTCTATTATGCTCTGCTTCAAAAACAGAGTAAGCTCGACTAAAACAGCGTATTAATACCCCAACAGCAGTAAAAGGCTGATAATGAAGATCATTATTCTTGGTGCCGGTCAGGTTGGCGGCACACTGGCTGAAAACTTAGCCAGCGAAGATAACGACATCACTATTGTCGATACCGATTCTGGACGCTTACGCGAATTACAGGATCGTTTAGATATCCGAACCATCGAGGGCAAGGCTTCCTACCCCTCGGTACTCGATCAAGCAGGCGCACTCGATGCCGACATGCTGATCGCCGTTACCAATTCGGATGAAGTCAATATGATCGCTTGCCAGATAGGGCAAACACTTTTTAACACGCCGACTAAAATAGCCCGCGTACGTGAACACGATTACCTCAACAAAAATCAAAAGATTTTTGGCGAAAAAGGGATTCCGATCGATGTTCGTATCAGCCCCGAGCTATTGGTCACCAAACACATAAAACGCTTAATCCAGCATCCCGGCGCACTTCAGGTTCTGGATTTTGCTGATGGTAAAGCGCAGTTAGTAGCAGTCAAAGCATACTACGGCGGCCCGCTTGTTGGGCGCGAGATATCTTACCTTCGTGCGCACATGCCAGCAGTAGATACACGCGTAGCAGCCATTTTCCGTAGCGGTAGCCCAATTATTCCTAAAGGGGATACTGTCATTGAAGCAGACGATGAAGTGTTCTTTATTGCCGCACGCAAAGACATTCGTGCAGTGATGAGCGAGCTACGCCGCCTTGATCACCCCTATAAGCGCATCATCATTGCAGGCGGCGGTAACATCGGTGCCCGTTTAGCGGAATCAATCGAAGACAACTACCAAGTAAAAATCATCGAGCGTGATATGCGGCGTTGTAATCTATTAGCACGCACGCTGGATAATACAATCGTTCTTCAAGGCAGCGCTTCCGATCGTGAGCTATTAATTGAAGAGAACATCGAAGATACCGATGTTTTCTGCGCACTAACCAATGACGATGAAGCCAATATCATGGCGTCCATGCTGGCTAAAAGGCAGGGCGCTCGCACGGTGATGACACTCATCAACAATCCCGCTTACGTCGATTTAGTACAAGGCGGTGCAATCGATATAGCGATTTCACCCCAGCAAACCACCATCGGCGCTCTCCTTACTCATGTAAGACGAGGCGATGTTGTTGCCGTTCACTCGTTACGACGCGGCGCAGCCGAAGCGCTAGAAGCGGTAGCCCATGGCGACAAGTCTTCATCTAAAGTTGTCGGCAAGACCATTGAAGAGATCAGTCTACCGCCGGGCACGACTATCGGCGCGATTGTCCGTAATGACGAAGTGTTAATCGCACATGATGATGTGGTAGTAGAGAGTGGTGATCACGTTATCTTATTCCTAGTAGATAAACGCAGAATCAACGAAGTAGAACGGCTTTTCCAAGTTGGACTTACATTCTTTTAATCGGTAAACGTACAAATGCATTACAAAGTCATACTTCGCATTCTTGGCATTTTGCTGATGATATTCAGCATCTCTATGCTGCCGCCGCTTGGCATATCGTTTCTCTATGACGACGGCGCAGAGCTCGCCTTTATTGCCGGCTTTCTAATTACGTTAATGACAGGTTTCTTTATTTGGATTCCCGTCTACCGTGTCAGACAAGATCTCCGTACCCGTGATGGATTCTTAATCACGGTGCTATTTTGGGCAGTACTGGGACTCTTCGGATCGTTCCCATTTATGCTCACGGAAGTCCCTCACTTACCTTTTGTTGATGCCGTATTTGAATCGCTGTCTGGATTAACCACCACAGGCGCAACGGTCATTACAGGTATTGATGACCTCCCAAAATCCATTCTTTTCTATCGTCAGCAACTGCAATGGCTTGGCGGCATGGGTATCATCGTTTTAGCGGTCGCAATTCTTCCAATGCTGGGTATCGGTGGTATGCAGCTTTATCGTGCAGAAACACCCGGTCCTGTTAAAGACTCTAAGCTAACCCCGCGCATCACCGAAACAGCTAAAGCACTATGGTATATCTACCTATCACTGACCATTGCTTGTGGTGTCGGATACTGGCTAGCGGGGATGGATGCATTCGATGCGATTAGCCATAGTTTTTCTACGGTAGCGATCGGTGGTTTTTCCACTCACGATGCTAGTATTGGTTACTTCGATTCCGTGGCAATTGAACTGATCTGTATCTTTTTCATGACCATCTCTGCAGTGAATTTTGGATTGCATTTCTTTGCTTGGCGACAACGCTCACTGCTTCACTATCTCAATGACCCTGAGTTTAAGTTTTACCTATCAACCTTGGCGGGGATCACCATCATTGCGCTAACAGCGCTTGTAGTGACCGAGACATACGCCCCTGGCGAATCGCTGCGTAAAGCAACCTTCATGGTCGTGTCCATTGCCACAACCACAGGGTTCGCTACCGCTGATTTTGCACACTGGCCTGCTATGCTGCCTTTCTTACTTTTTGTGGCGGCTTTTGCAGGAGGCTGTGCAGGCTCAACCGGCGGAGGCATGAAAGTCATCCGAGTACTGCTTATCCTGAAGCAGGGCTATCGTGAGATCCAACGTTTGGTGCACCCAAACGCGATTATCCCAGTTAAGTTAGGCAAGAAGCCAATCTCTGACAAAGTACTCGAAGCCGTATGGGGATTTTTCTCTGTTTACATGATCGTCTTCGTGGTGATGCTAATTGTGCTGCTAGCCACCGGCTTAGACCAAGTAACAGCTTGGTCCGCTGTGGGCGCTACGCTAAACAATTTAGGCCCTGGTTTAGGCGAAGTATCAGCTCACTATGGCGACCTAAACGAACCGGCCAAGTGGGTTCTATGCTTTGCGATGTTATTAGGCCGCTTGGAAGTATTTACACTACTCGTGTTATTTACGCCAATTTTTTGGAAACGGTAGATCACCGAAAACCGTCTCGGCTCACTCTTTAAATTACAATTTTAGGTAACATTCGTATGCGCTATACAGTTTATCTTTCTGGTGAAATTCACTCCGATTGGCGTGATAAAATTAAAAAATCGATCAATCAAAACGGTTTGCCAATTGACGTATTAACTCCAAATACAGATCACGATTCTAGTGATGGCTGCGCAACTGAGATCCTCGGGGCAGAAGATTCAAATTTCTGGACTGATCACAAATCTGCCAAAATGAATACAATGCGCCATATGACAGCAATTAAACGTGCCGATATTGTCATCGTGCGCTTTGGTGATAAATACCGTCAGTGGAATGCCGCATTCGATGCGGGCTTTGCCATTGCTAACGGCAAATCCCTGATCGTTGAACATGCACCGGAGTTAACTCATCCTCTGAAAGAGATCGATGCATGCGCACATGCCGTTGCAGAAAACACTGAACAAGTGATCGAAACACTGAAATATCTCTGCTTAGATTATTAAATCACTCAGTGAGATAGGGCAGATTCCTCATCTGCTCTATCTTTTCATTAAAAATCCCGCATTATCTGACCTTCAGCATTATTCCAGAGACAGATTGATCAATTTTTGTTGTATAATTCTCGGCTAATTTTTTCGGCCAAATTTACAATGGTGAACTCTGTGACTGATAAGGCAACCCCAGACGTAAGCACATTTCAGGGGCTGATCCTTGCTCTGCAGGAATACTGGGCAGAGCAGGGTTGTGTAATCGTACAACCTCTCGACATGGAGGTAGGTGCTGGCACCTTCCATCCAGCAACTTTTCTTCGTGCAATTGGACCAGAAACTTGGCGCTCTGCATACGTGCAGCCAAGCCGTCGTCCAACGGATGGTCGTTATGGCGAAAACCCTAATCGCCTACAGCACTACTACCAATTCCAAGTTGTGCTAAAGCCATCCCCTGACAACATTCAGGAGCTTTACCTAGACTCTTTACGTCGCATGGGCGTAGATCTCGGAATCCATGACGTACGTTTCGTAGAAGACAACTGGGAGTCTCCTACGCTAGGCGCATGGGGTCTTGGTTGGGAAGTTTGGCTTAACGGCATGGAAGTGACCCAATTCACTTACTTCCAACAAGCCGGTGGACTTGAGTGCTACCCCGTCACAGGTGAAATTACCTATGGTCTCGAACGTATCGCAATGTATCTGCAAAATGTTGATAGCGTTTATGACCTGATTTGGGCTAAGAACCCCGACGGTTCTGTTGTCACTTATGGCGACGTGTTCCATCAGAATGAGGTAGAGCAATCTACTTATAACTTTGAACACGCAGATGTACCTCAACTGTTCAAACAGTTTGACCACTGTGAAGCCGAATGTAACAAGCTGCTTTCTCTTGAGAAGCCACTGCCTTTACCAGCCTACGAGCAAGTACTAAAAGCATCTCATACATTCAATCTTTTAGATGCTCGCCACGCGATCTCGGTCACTGAACGCCAACGTTACATTCTTCGCGTTCGCACACTTGCCCGTGAAGTTGCTCAAGCGTATTTCGATGCCCGTAAAGAATTAGGTTTCCCGCTAGCGCCTGAAGCACTGCGCCAGGAAGTACTAGCCAACTGCGAGGAGAGCAAGTAATGGCACAACATGATTTTCTTGTAGAGCTAGGTACTGAAGAGTTACCACCGAAAGCCCTTAAAACATTATCCGATGCTTTTACTAAAGGCATTACCGATGGATTAGCAGAAGCGGGCGTTAGCTTCGACAACGTTAAAAGCTATGCATCACCACGTCGTCTTGCCGTTCTTATTAACGGCTTAGCGGACAAACAAGCCGACCGTGAGATCGAAAAACGCGGACCATCAACCAAAGCACCAGAAAAAGCGGTAGAAGGTTTTGCACGCTCATGTGGCGTGACGGCTGACCAGCTTGAAAAGATCGACACGAACAAAGGCGAGTACTTTAATTTCAAAGCGACGGAAGAGGGCAAAGCAACAACATCGCTATTACCGTCATTGGTTGAAAGTTCACTTAACAAACTGCCGATTCCTAAGCGTATGCGCTGGGGAGCTTCGCGAGTTGAGTTTGTACGCCCGGTGCATTGGTTAGTGATGCTATTCGGTGATGAAGTTATCGATTGCGAAATTTTGGGCTTAACATCAGGACGCAAAACCCGCGGCCACCGTTTCCATTACAACCAAGAAATTGAGCTTATTACGCCTTCATCCTATGCGACTAGTTTAGAAAACCCAGGCATGGTTATCGCTGATTACGACACCCGTAAAGCGATGATCAATGAGCAGGTTCAAGCAGAAGGCTCCAAGCTAGATGCTATCGCTCAGATCGACCCGGATCTACTCGATGAAGTTACTGCACTTAATGAATGGCCAGTCGCGCTGACAGGCCGATTCGAAGAGCGTTTCCTAGAGGTCCCAGCTCAAGCATTGATCTCCTCGATGAAAGAGCACCAAAAGTATTTCCATCACTTAGATACTAATGGCGACTTACTTCCGAACTTCACAACCATCTGCAACATCGTATCTAATGATCCGCAACAGGTGATAGAAGGAAATGAGAAAGTAATTCGCCCACGTCTATCCGATGCAGCCTTCTTCTTCGAAACGGATAAGAAGACGACACTTGAAGCACGAGTGGAAAAACTTAAAAGCATCGTTTTCCAAAAAGACCTTGGCACTGTTTACGATAAAGCCTCACGCATCAGTGCGCTATCTGGCAAGATCGCTAACGCATTAGGCAAAGATCAAGCGCAAGCCGAACGCGCGGGTCTACTTGCCAAAACAGACCTGCTAACAGACATGGTATATGAGTTCACCGATCTGCAAGGGCTAATGGGTTACCATTACGCACTTAATGATGGTGAAGACCAAGAAGTAGCACTTGCTCAAAATGAGCAATACATGCCTCGCTTTGCAGGTGATAAACTACCTAAAACAGCACCAGGCATCGCTGTAGCCATTGCTGACCGCCTAGACACCCTAACAGGTTTATTCGGCATCAATCAGCCACCTACAGGCTCCAAAGACCCGTTCGCACTTCGCCGTGCTGCACTCGGAGTTTTGCGTATCATTGTCGAGCGTGAATTAGATTTAGATCTGCGCGATCTATTGAAGATCGCTGCTGACAATCACAACTCTCTACCTGCTAGAGACGGCCTAGAAGATAAAGTGCTGGACTTTATGCTCGACCGATTCCGTGCATGGTACGAAGACGCAGGCATCAACGCCGAAGTATTCTTGTCGGTTCTGGCTCTCAAACCAAGCCGGCCGCTTGATTTCGACCGCCGAGTTAAAGCGGTAAATCACTTCAGAACGTTGGATGAAGCATCGGCATTAGCCGCTGCCAACAAGCGTGTATCAAATATTCTCAACAAGCAGGGCGTTGAAGGCACTGCCGAGATCAACGCTGCCTTGTTAGCAGAGAAAACAGAGAAAACGCTAGCCACCGCTATTGAATCTCAAAAGGCACTGCTTGCGCCTCTATTTGCTGAAGGAAAGTACCAAGAAGCACTTGAGTCTTTGTCCAGCCTCCGCGAACCTGTCGATGCTTTCTTCGATAACGTGATGGTGATGGCTGATGATGAAGCGGTTAAAAACAACCGGCTTGCTATCTTGAGTCAACTTCGCGCGCTATTCCTTGGCGTTGCAGACATATCAGTTCTTGGCTAAGTATCACTGTTATGCTTAAACTAAACCGGTCCTACTAGGCCGGTTTTTTTTCGTTTTTTATGTTTCACGTGAAACCTACACTTTGAGATTTATGCATGAACAACCTCAACAAAGAGCATAAGCTGATAATTTTAGACAGAGATGGCGTTATAAATTATGACTCTGATGAATACGTGAAAAGCACGGCTGAATGGATACCGCTACCAGGAAGTATTGAAGCAATAGCAAAGCTATCGAAAGCCGGCTACAGAATATTTGTAGCGACCAACCAATCAGGACTAGCACGAAATTACTTCACTGCTGAAACATTAGAAGCGATGCACGCTAAGATGATGACATTGGTAGAAGAAGCAGGCGGTAAGATCGAAGCAATTAAATACTGCCCACACGGTCCAGATGATAACTGCAATTGCAGGAAGCCTCTGCCTGGTATGTTTGAACAGATTGCACAAGATCTCGGAATCGATGACCTAAAACATAGCTACACAGTTGGGGACAGTGCACGCGATCTACATGCTGGCTGCCAACTGCAAAGCAAACCTATATTAGTTAGAACGGGCAAAGGGCTACGAACAATCCAGAAGGGCGACATTCCACCAAATACCATTATCTTCGATAACTTGATGGCATTCGCAGAATCACTTCTAAAGTAAAAACAGCATATTGTTCCACGTGAAACATGCCCTCTAACCTCAATCGAGGGCATGAATATTTAAGTACTGAACTCTCCTAAAGATAAAAAAATCTGCTAGAACTGGCAAAGGCTTAATACCCTACTTAAAAACGAGCCCTTAAAAGAAAGTCCGAAAAGACAATCGTCTCAACTTAAATCAAAACACATATCGACCATGAGTAACTGTAGAAGATCGAAATATACCTCCTTAGACAGATAGGATTTCGAGCAGATAAGGATAGTATTAAGCGATAGAAAATCGATAAAAGAAATGAGGCCAGGATTGAAGAAAGATACAACAAAAGCGATGGAAGACTTAATTGATCAGATACGTTTAGTTATCCCCTTCGATACACCACTAGAGAAACTCTGCAACGGCCCTTGCACGGGTTGTGCTAAAAAGCTTTTGGAATTCCTTGATATGGAACTAGTAGATTGTGAAAGGGCCCTAAAAAATGGAGAGAAGCCAGGGCTGGGTGATATCGATAAGCTCGCAAAAACTGCAAAGAAAATATTTCAGGTGCTCAAGAAAAACAATCTTATAGAAGACTAGCCACACCTCAATAACCACTCATCAAGCCAAGTATTTACAGTCAAAATTACAGTTATATTGAAGTCTGCGTTAAGCATTAAAAAAGGGCTAGATTTCACGTTAGGGCGAGGACTTGCTCTAGAGCTAGGCCTAGACCAGGAAGAAAAACAAACAATTCAATTATCAGCTTTGAAATCAGAAGGAGCATCAATATAGCGCTGCTTCATTAATGGATCTTTAAGTAAGTTCTGTTCGTTAAGCTCATCACGGCGCAATAAGGTTACAAAAGCACGATCCAGTTTAGCGGTTAAATCACGCTTATCCTTCCTAACCCAGACCGCTACATTTTTAGTCAAAAGGGGATGATAACTATACCGAGCATCCTTCTCTATTTTATCGATATACCAACGAAAGTCTTCGCCTCCCCACAGCAAAGGCGCACGCCCTCTGGTAAACATTTTGATTGAGGTAGGGATATCTCGAGCGACAGAAAGGTTAACTTTTTTATCTGCAGACCATTGGTTCAAGTTTGGAAAAAAGCTATAAGGGGAGCGCATACCATTTACAACAATAAGCGAATGACCCAGTAACGTATCTGGAGCAGAAGGAGTTTCTCCTTCAGGCAGGGAAGAGAATAGACCCGCTGACCAAGGTGAGTGCCACAAACTGAGTTGGCAACAATCATTAAACTGCCCAAGATCAAGTGTAATCAGCGCATCCACTTTTCCATTGCGGACCTCTTTATAAACACGAGCGAGGGGAGCCACTCTAAACGCACAGCGTAGCCCTGCTTCTGCACAAAGGTATTTAACCGTTTCACCCATCGTACCGGAGAACTCTCCACCTTCAGCGGTATGAAGCAAGGGAGGAAAAGGAAAGCTACCGATAACGAGATCAGGTTTACTGTCGTTTTCGCTTGCTGCATGAGAAGAGCTAGCAAACAGGAGCAGAGAGATCGAACTCAACGCACGTAGACTAATACGATTCACAGGTACCCTTTCATATAATGCGGAACATACTATTAGTTAATTATATCTATTGATTCACTATAGAGCGGACCCAACAAGTTGTCTAACTAGCCACAAACAATCCACACATAAGCCGCAAACAAAGCATAGCCTAACGACTCCAACCAGAGGCTATCTAACGCGTTACAGCAGAAGAAAAAGCTACCGAATGAAGAATACCAAAGGCCGATCAAACAGCACTCAAAGCACGACAGAGGAGGTCAGACAAAACCTACAAGCCTGCAGTAATCCTATTCATCTTTATCCGAATTTATTTCACTAGGATAAAGGAGCGTATTACTGAAAAATGATGCTTCACTTGCTACCAGCAATTCGCGTTGTTCATGGGTGATTCAATGATAGAAAGGGCACACTTAAGAATACTCCGAGAGATTAACCGTCAAGGCTCAGTGACTGCAGCAGCAGATAAGCTGTGTCTCACACAATCAGCCCTCAGTCATACTATTCGAAAGTTAGAAGGCTTGGTTGGCTGTGAACTGTGGGAAAAGAGGGGCCGGAAAATTCACCTCACCCAAGCGGGAAACTTTCTACTCGAGGAAGCAGAACGCATACTGCCACAACTTGAACGAATCGACACAAAGCTTAAAGAGTTTGCAAATCATGAACTCGGCACCCTGAATATAGGCATGGAGTGTCACCCTTGTTACCAATGGCTTACCCGGGTTTCAGGGGCTTACCTCGAGCGCCATCAAGGTATAGATCTAGATGTTAAACAACGATTTCAGTTTGGTGGGATTGCCGCGCTTTGTAATCAAGAGATAGATATTCTTGTAACACCCGATCCCATCTCTATAAAGGCTATTCACTTTGAACCCGTTTTTCCTTATGAGCTCATGCTTGTAGTAAATCATCAGAACCCATTAGCCTACTCGGAAATTATCCAGCCCAACGATTTAAGGGAAGAAACCCTAATAACCTACCCAGTAGAACCTGAGCGGTTAGATATCTTCCAACAGTTTCTCATACCGGCTAAGTGCCGCCCCAAAAAGCACAAAACCCTAGAAACAACCGAGATGATTTTACAAATGGTTGCAGCAGATAGAGGTGTAACCATCATGCCAAATTGGCTCGTCAGTGAGCAGATACAAACCTTGCCCATCAGACAGATAAGACTAGGAGAAACGGGGATACATAAAAAAATACATCTGGGTACCCGTTCCTGCGACAACCAGAAGGGGCATATCCAAGCGTTTATCAATTTAGCAAAACAGCAAGTTGCTCAAGCGTTTATCAAGCAATAGATCAAAAGGGCACAACGTAAAAAAGCTTAAATTAAACGACAAACTAAATGCCACAATGACCTATCACTTCCTTTGCTTCAGGTTAGCCATCGGGTAATGTTTTACCTGGATAGGTTATGTGCACTTAGCAGCATCTAGCTATGAGTCTCAAACCAAGCACTATCCAACTATGCACTGTCAAACTATGCACTATCCAACAAGGCACGCACCAGCAAACTAAGCACCATCTAACTGTGCAATCCCATATACAAATCATTACAGAACATGCTTAATGATGATGGCCTATCGATTGGCACACTACTTAAAAATAAGAAAGAAAAGAGTCTATGATTGGTTCGATTAAAAACGTCGCTATTACAGGCGGAACACATGGAAATGAATTAACAGGGGTTCACCTTGTTAAGCATTGGTCAAAAAGTCCGGAAGAAGTTAGCCGTGGCAGCTTTGAAACCGAACTTCACTTAGCTAACCCAAAAGCGAATGCCGAGGTTCGCCGCTATATCGACCAAGATCTAAATCGGCAATTTAAGCTTAAAGATCTGAACAACCCAAACCTGCAAGGTTACGAACAGCAACAAGCCAAATCATTAAACGCTTTGCTTGGGCCCAAAGAAGACCCCAGAGTCGATTTTATTCTTGATCTACATACGACAACGGCAAACATGGGGATGTCCTTGATCATCAACACAGATGATCCCCTTGTGGTTGGAATGGCATTTTACATAAAGCAGAAGATGCCACAGGCAACTCTATTCTTTAATCCAAGCGATCGGATTAATGATAACTTCCTAACATCCCTAGGGCGCTTAAACGGCTTTCTTATTGAGGTAGGGCCGATTGCTCAAGGACTATTGAATTACCAGGTTTACAAAGATACTCATACGGCGGTGATGCATGCGCTAGACTATCTTGAGCAAAGAAATACGGGGCAGGTCTTTGATCTACCAACCCAGATGGATGGCTATCAATTTATTGAGAAAATCGCATTACCAGAAGATTCTGAAGGTGAGATTACCGCCATGATTCACCCGAACCTGCAAAATAAAGATTATCAGGCGATTAAACCGGGTGATCCGTTATTTATGACGCTAGGAGGTGACACCATTGTTTATGAAGGTAACTCAACGGTGTATGGCGCATTTATCAATGAAGCC
>Ga0193958_1000255_pt1 | contig 21907 bp, 26 predicted proteins | sample FB_1_MG_FD_140320 | JGI IMG/M metagenome (GOLD analysis project Ga0193958, IMG submission 140320) | Microbial mat bacterial communities from the Broadkill River, Lewes, Delaware, United States - FB_1_MG | ecosystem: Environmental > Aquatic > Freshwater > River > Microbial mats | place: USA...
ACATTGGCGTTGGGATTTCAATAGTCACTGAAATTTGCATTACAGAATCAGATCGTGAGCAATTCGCCATCGTGAAGTTAGACGAGTTTTTCCCAGCGCGAAGATATGGAATTATTACAAGAGAAACAAGGGCCTTATCAGCACCTGCACAGAAACTCATTGAAATACTCAATGATGAGTACCACGGGCAGCCCTCCAATTAGCGCAATCGGATTGTAAATTCTGTGTGCTGAGCGCCGATTAAGATCATACCGACCTGGTCAGAGCAAGCCTATACTATGACTGAGCGCTCACAACATCACCGTCAGTCGCAGCAGGCACGTCGCCAACATTCAGCTGCCTAAAGTAATTGATAATTTCAGCATCGATTGCTTCGTCTACCTGCTTTTTTGCCACCGCTAGCACAACATCCCGCTTTTCAGCCTGTGGCAGCTTTCTAAATGCCGCCAACTCATCACCTGATAAGTGCTGTTCGACCGCCTTGATCTCTTGGTTTAATTTAAACTTCATCAAGGGAGAGTGACTCTCCCGACTCACAGACTTTGCTTTTCGTTTCTTCGACATAGCGATGCTAAACGGTCATCAGCGTCATACCAGTACACGCATCTTTAACCAGAATGTGAATCGTTGACAACCCAGTTTCTTGATCTGATTTGTCTAGTCTCATCTCAATAGAAACGCTTTCAGGTGTTTCATCATTCGCTTCGAAAAATGCCAAAATGCGTTCACGCAGTTCTTTTTCTAGCTCTCGCCGATGTGCAGCCAGTACTTCAATCATGAGTTCACTCCTGATAGATCTTTTATTGTATGAATTTATAACAAATAGTTAATGAATGAAAAATGAACATGACCTTAATTAACTACATTTATTAGTTTTTTGTATCAAGGTCAGTAATACGATGAGAGTACATCAATAGTAGATAAAGTAAGGTGTACTTAGGTGAATGGTTTATTTGAGTCGATGGTTGGTTTTTTGTTTTTTTACTAACTATTCATGACTTATTTCTATGGTTATTATTCAAATTTTCATTTGAAAATGAACGTTAGCTGAATGAAGTTAGCTATCTTCTATGCTATGGTAAATAAAAATAACCCCGAGAGGCAACGGTCCCACAACCAATGCCTCTACTACTAACATGGCCCTTTAGCCCGAGTGTCGTGTAAAAAATCGTAGCGCCTAGCCCCGGCGTCACGAGAGTGTCGAGAATAACCGGCTTCCCCCGAGTCTGGTCTCAAGCACTACTAAGCCATCGCAAGGACGCGATGGCTTTTCTTTGGGCGAAAAAAAACCGCCAGCAAGTGGCGGTAAAAGAAGACCGGGATAGGTCTATGCAATCTAGCAAGTGTTCGGGGGCGTGAACAAAATTAATGTATTAAAATTAATCAATTTAGTCAATCTGTATTTATTTCTTTACTTGAAATAATCTCATTGACTGTTCAATTGTTTCATTAGTTGCTCATGCTGCATCTTGAGTGCCCCGCTCAGTGGGCCGCTTTGCGGCTGCCACCAGCAAACTTATTCGCTTCCGACAGCTTGCCTGCAATGTTGAATAAATATAAAGACAGCCAATATGAGGATTAGTCGCCGAGAAATTGGGTAGATCAGTAGGGATTACTGACTGTTTCTTGAAATAAACCCCTATGTGAATTTTTCGGTCACATAGAGTATTATTTAAACCGTGTTTTTTCCGTCGGCTTGACTGGCTAAAACGTTGGTTTTATTCCGAGGGGTGCGTAAGAAGAAAGTCTTCTTTGTCTTGAACGTACTTTAATTGATGAATGTTTCCGCTATACATATATCTTACAGCCTTGATGGTGTTTTCCGTTGCTCTATCACCAAGTACTATGTATTTCAGTGCATCCTCATAAGGTAGCAAAAGCCCTGTATTACTGCCCTCTTCTGACAGTGTCGCAATTCTCCATTCTTGTTCGCCTTGCCAGTCTGTATGCTTTCTAAAATATAGTTGTTCCTTGTACTGTGTAGCGAGTTGTTTGAAGTACTCAAACCCTTTTGACTTATACTCTTCATAATTGAAGGTATATGCTCCTACCCCTGCAGATAGCATTAGAGGGTCGTAATCGACGCGATCGTACCAACAGTCTTTGAGGAACTTTCTATCTGCCAGTGATTGAAGTTTTGCTCGGTCAAAGACTAGGCAGGCCCCAGCATGATTATCTCCGTACTGTGCCCACATCCTTGGCATGCCGTAGCCACGTTTCATTTCTTTGCTTCCTGTCTTTTTATCAAGAGTGGCGCAGAATACAAACGAGTTGTTTTTATACCTTTGTCTAAAACTAGACTCTATTTCAGTTTTTTCAGACATGCTATATGGAGGAGTGTCTGAAACCGCAGGCTCCAGCTCAAAACCTCCCCCATTTGTTTCTCTGGGGTCGTTCATTTCTTTGAATGGTGAGAGTCTTATTGTTTTGCTCGGTAGTACATGGAGTAGGAGTGTTGTGACTCCGATGTACTTACAGATATATTGCTCAGGTACAGCATTTTTAAGCTCTTTCATTATTCATCCTTTGCTGATTGATTAGAGCATATCTGCTATCTGTCTTTATTTGATTGTGATAATACCGTTGCAGCAAGTTTTTTTGTGGTTTTGTTGTATTTATTGCTTTGTAAGACACGGGATGCTTGTTCTTCTAGCTCACTCCCAGTCTGCTTTTGAGTGTTTGCTTGAGCCAGAGCTGATGCGGCAAGGCTTTTAGCCATTTTTGAAGAGCTAGCATCGCGTAAAGTTTCAGAAGCTAGTGTTGCGATATTTGGTGATGTTTTCTTCGTATTTTTTGACATTGAATCAACCCTATACTGATTTACGTTGAAGATGAATGAAGCAAGTTTGTGCTGTTTTTTTTTGTTAACGTCAGCCGCGCAGCCAACCAGTTGAGGGATTGGTTAATTTATAAAGCGCCTTGCCGGGCGCTTGCTCTCAGTTTACATCAAAGGCGATGAGTTGCTAACAGTACATTTTTTTAACATAAGAGTGATTATCTTAAAGTTATCTACAGCGCATGTGTCCTCGTACGTAAGTACCACTTTTTCGATAATACCCACCTACCATGTGACAATTAGAGGATGTTGGTCTTGTGTATGATGGGAAATCGCTTGGTTCGCATGGTTGTCCATCATTATCACGGTCAAGATAAGTGTGCCCTTTGAGATAAAGAGCCATTGCGCTAGTTGGTGTCAAATCACTACAGATATACTTCGTGGCTGTCGTGGCTGTCGTGGCTGTCGTGGCTGTCGTGGCTCGTACCGTGGTTGTATCTTTTTTTGCGAAGGAACCAATTTCACTGATCCCATGCTTATGTGCTAACTGCTCATTTTTTGGTAGTGGGTGGCTGTGTTGTTTGGTGCCATGAAAATGCGTAACGCCATTAGAACTTATTTTATTTGTCTTCAATAACGATTGAGCCGGCTTTGCTCTGTTATGTTGATGAATTAAACCTTGGGCTGGCAATACATGAGAGTGCCCACGTTCACCGTGCTTGTGATAAACCTCATCCGCCGCGTTTGATGGAGAAAATAAAAGAAGTAGTGAGAACATACTGGCAATAGTTCTATACATGAAATTAATCCTTTAAGTGGGTCATAGTGTGTATTTTTTGAGTATTGCCTACAATATATTTATGTTTAACAACAAGCCAATAATAAATTTGCATCTTTTGCTTTGAGGTTACATATTTCTGAGTTCTGAGATCTATTCCGTACAACTTGTGCGGCAAAGCTGATTACAAGGCACACCATCATTATTCCCATCCAGCCTCGATAGCCCGCACTGCTGCAAATAAAAACAAGCCTCGTCACACGAACTCATTTGTCCGCAAAAACGTTTGGTGCCACAAGTGAAATTTTCTGGGGCTAGCTCTGTGAGGTTTGCTGCTTTGGCACTAGGTGCTATGCGCGTTCCCTTGCGCCAGTCCGAGGGGTTTATCGGGTTTGGCTCTGACCACAGCCCGATAACATCAGAGCGAGCTTGAAGTTCGGCTTTTGAATAGAGCACTCGATCTTCCGGTGTCTGCTCTCGCTGGTATTTTTTGTAATGCCATGCGTAACCAACTTTTACCATTGCCAGGTTAACGTCCCTGCCCTCGTATTGAATCACTCCAACTAACCGCCCGTAACGATCGCGCTTGTGCCAATCTACGCAGACGGTTTTTTGGTTAACCAGCTTTGACAAAAACTTTGTAGCCGCTTTTCCATAAGCTTGTTTACGCTCTGGTGCATCAATACCGGCTAACCTGATTTTGTGAGTTTTCTTGTTGGCGTCGAGCACATTGATAGTGTCGCCGTCTGTAACTTTGATGACCTTGCCTTTCAGAGTGCATAAGTGGCTTACTTTATGGGGTGCCTTAGCTAGACTTGAAGTGCTGAAAAGTGCGCTGGTGATAAGTGCTATCACCAGGAGAAGTATATTTATTTTCATTATTATTGTTTGAATTTATTAGTCGAAATGTTTTTCTAGTAGTGCTCGAATCTCATCTGCCATTTTAACGCCATTGGTTGCACAACCAGATTTAATCCGACGATGTAACTCCTCTGATACATCAATAGTGAGTCGTTTCATTTTGACCGGCTCAGCATTGCGATCCTTTACCCAGTCATCTTTTGATGGCTCTTTCACTACTTTGCTTTGTGGCTTACTGCCGAATGCGACCTTCTTACCTGCCATTAAAGATACCCCTTCAGTTCGTTAAGTACGGCATTAATTTCTTGCTCTGCACTGCCACCAGGATCTACCTCATAAACGGCTAATCCAGCAGCTGCAGCTTCTGCATATATCACCCGTTGTGTGATGGTGGATTCCAGTACAGGTACTTCATAGGTGGCTAGTGCTTCCCTCACGTCACGGCCAATTGCCGTATTTGCGATTTTACGATTAATTACAAAAACACATTTAAGTTTGTCTTTATAAACAAGTGCTTCTTGATACAGCTTAATAACTTCTTCGCTTGCCCAAACATCAAAAGGAGAAGGCTGAACAGGAATTAAAATAATGTCAGATGCCATGATGCAAGATCGTGCTAGCTCAGTGACTCGTGGTGGTCCGTCAATGACGATGTCATCGTAGCCTTGTCCGAGATTTTCGATCTCACGATGTACGCTCGCACGCGGTAAGCCGACAACAGAGAATAGTGGTTTGTCTTTACGCGCAGCCGCCCAGTCTAATGAACTTCCCTGTGGGTCAACATCAATTAGAAGTACACGACGACCTTGTGCTGCGAGTGCTGCCGCTATGTTGATTGACGTTGTGGTTTTGCCCACGCCGCCTTTTTGATTTAGAGCTCCAATAATCATATTGGTGGTTCCTTTATATTTACGTTTTTACAGAAAATCGTATTTCTGTAAATGTAATTTTAAAGCATGTAAGATACAAGTAATATTTAAAGCTTGTGAGTAGTGATGCCTTGTTACCTGACAAAAATCGATGCGGGAAAAAACCAGCGACGTTTCTATAGCCTGCATTTAGCCCCAGACTTATTTGGAGGTTGGTCACTAGTTCGAGAATGGGGTCGCTTGGGATCTGGCGGCACAGTACGGCATGACCCATTCGAAACAGAGCAAGAAGCGCAATTGGCACTTGATAAAATCTGTTCATCGAAACAAGTAAAAGGCTATGTTGTTGTGAGTCGTTAAAAGTAACATTTACAGAAAATCGTATTTACAGAAATGTTACTTTTAACGTTATATCAGCGGTTGCTCAATGTGTTTTTTAGCAAAGGCAAGGAACGCTGAGTCAGCGTTCTTTGGTGCTTCCTTCCCATTTGCCCAAGTCCTCCACTCATGTTCAATCGCATACGGGTCGTGTCCGTGGTAAAGCATTTTGAAGCGCTCATAGGTATGTGTTTTCAGTGGTGGAATGGTTTTTCTGCTAATTGGTATTTCATCACCTTTACGAGCGAAGAAAATGACTAAGTCACCGTCAATATGGACGCTGTAATCCGGAAGGTGTTGATGCTCACAAATCGTTTTTAGCATCGCCCGAAAATTACGCTTAGGGCTATTTGAGCCGCACTTTTTTTGTAATAGCTCTATATTGATACGCCATGTATTCTGAGCGCCGCAGTGCTTTCTAGCGACTTCGTATAGACGACGTTCCAGAGGCTTTCTGAGGCGAAAGTATTGCGGACTAAGCGTGAGTACCTCGTCGGATTCAATAGCGTTGAAAAGCCAGTCTGAGAGAGTGATTCCCCACTCTAAAACTCGGCCATCTAGTTTCTCTTTGTGAATAGTAAAATTGTCGATCAATCCAAAGCCATGTTGTATTTCTTTGCCTCCGGTATGAACAGAGGTAACCAATGTGGTACCTCTGAGTCTTGTCAGTGCATCCTTCAACCCTTGGTAAGCTTGCCCATTGGTCATGCGATTAGCAAAGACTAGAAAATCATAAGCGGTAAATCCAACGTGCTTGGAGTAGGGCTGTCCGGTGTTCTTGGCAGCCATGATCTGGCTGACTGCAAAGATCAGAATGTCTTTATCACTAATCGTTGCAAGTCCTTTCACACTAGGCGTTATCTCTAGCCAGTTGTGACCGTGTTCATAACGCCTGATGTTGAGATCGGGTTTAGTTGAGAGCGAGAAAATAGGGTGCTCCATACTTGCCATATCGTCTTTGATGGCTGCATCCGCAATGTCACAGATGAATAGATCCGATTGAGGGTGCCTTTCCGGTAGCAGTTGTTTCTCATCCATAAAAATCCCGTTGTTCAGAGGTTGTGCGTGTGGATGCCTTCGATATATCAAGTGCATAAGTTCGATATTTCAGATGCAGTATATCGATATATCAAGTGCAGTCATAACACTTTCGATATTTCAAGTGCAATCTTTCGATATTTCAAGTGCAATCTTTCGATATTTCAAGTGCAATCTTTCGATATTTCAAGTGCAGCCATTTTTTTAAGTGACTAATTTAAAAGAGGAAAAAAGGCACTTTTTTAGCCGTAACACGTTTTTAACACTATTTAACACTTATTTAACACAGCGTAAGGCTGTGGATAACCCCGTAAGTGATTGATTCTTCATAAACCGCATTAGTATTTAACCCCGTCAGCTGCATCTGCTTATTCAAGATCATGCACTTGATAATTTACCCAGGGCTCGTTCGCGTTCCATACGCTCACGGCCTCAGTCGGGCGTCCTGCCCTCCTTCAAAAGGAATCGCTAAAGCGATCATTTCGCCGCTAGGCGGCTATCAAGGGCTTAACCTAAGTCTCCTATTGCCGCTAACGCGGAAAATCGTTTGTAGAGGCTCTGAACGCGTTTAAAAGCAGTTATCAGATGCGAGTAACACGCTCAGTAGCGGATAAACGGTAGTCGCACCGAAGCACTCTGCCGACCGATGCACTTAAAAAAACCGGAACCGGTTCGCTTTCCACTCGGCACCATCGACAATGCCTTGTTCGTACAAGCCACCCCAGTTATAGAAAAACGGATACCAGTCGTTACCAGTATGAATGACTTGAGCCAGTACCAGACAAAGTCCGACAATGCCCCAAGCAATGCCGTATTCACCGGCATCACCCGTTCTCAATCGTCCGCCGAATAAGTGAAAGCGTCGATCAGAATGCGGTGAGAACGGAACGCCAGTCACCGTCAGTGAGTCAGCTAACACATGAGTCAATCCACCCCAAAAGAAAGCGGCTAAGATTCCGTGGAAATCCCAAAGCAATAGCGCAAACGCTAAACCAACAACCCAGCCCAACACATAATGCGTGACACCGCGATGTTTCAGGTTGTGGCCGGAGACCGCTTTAATCACCCATTCCAGCCAGTCAGGTGCCGTAGAACCGAGCAAAGCGACCGGCACTAAGGCAGGGCTAAGCAATGCTGTCGTTGCTCCGGCAATCGCCAGATGGTTAATCCATTTCAAATAACTTCCCCGTAATCGTAAATACAGAAAACATGTTTTCTGTATAATCGTTAAATCGTATTTAAATGTTATAAGGCACTAATTATTAAGGACTAATTAGAGTTAAAGCCAATGGTTTTAGTGCTTTTTCCGGCCAGGCACCGCAGACACTTTGGTTAGCCAAGCGTTAATGGTGGCAGCATTAACCGGATCACACATGCCCGCTAGCTTAAGGCGATTCTCCATGATCTTGGCTTCATCGTTGATGAGGCTTTCTTGCGCGCTGGCCACTTTCTCAAGGTATTGAACCTGTTCCGTGACCTCGACAATGCCTTGCTGTACCCGAATCGCGGAACGCGCTTCTAAGCTGCGATATAAAGCCAGTTCGCGAACAGCATGATTGCGTGAGGCGATGGCGGTGATGAAGCTGGCGACATTGCCTGCAACATCCATTCGACGTTTGTATTCGCGCTCTTTTTCGCGGCTGATTTCACTGGCCGAGTAGAGGGGGAGTTTGGCCACGATACCGACATAGGAGCTACCCAGTTCCGTTTCGCTGCCATCGTCACCAAGCAAAGCACCACCGCTTTTAGCCAGTTGCGCCCGTAGTGACACGTCAAGGTTCCACTTGCTGGTTTCCGGAAAGCAGTCCAGCACGTATTTGAAGACAGCGTCCGAATCGATGTGTGGCGCTTTCACCGGTTTAGCCGGCTCATCCTGAAAGGCAACGTTGTCACCCGCCAGCGTTGGCAAGCGATACGGCTTGGCTTTGGGCGGTTGTTGCGCATCGCCATCTGACCAAGGCCAGTAGAACGGGGCTGTTTTTACCGGTTGTGCGGTCTCCGGATCGGGAGCCTTGGTCGGAATTTCCGCGCAGGCACTAATCGGCCCGAGCAGCCCGACGACCAGAGCCGAGCGCTTTAAGCCCGCCCAATACCAAGCCTGCTTCCCACCAGCCGACGACGAGGCAGGTAACGATAAAAAACCACATGATGGTGTGTGTTGCGTCATAAGCGACTTCCGTTCCTAATCTAAAAATTTGAGGTTTGCGGCGCATCAGCACCGAGCGCAGGTTGGGCGATATGCGTTGTTCTTCGCTGGCGGCCACAATCCAGAGGCGACAGTTCATTGCGCATTGGCGAGCCAGTTGTAATTTACGGCCAGTCAATTTGTGCGCATCGTCGATAAACAGAACGGCTTTGTTGTCGAGGCAATAGTCGGGGAGGGCGTCAGCCCGGTTATGTTGCTTGAGCGATTTCCAGGGTTCGCGATCGGCTTCCGGCAGTTCGGCTTGGCGGGCATCCCACCAGCGACCGAGTGCCGGTAAATCCGTCCAGGCGGAGAGCGGGCTGAGTGAATCTAAATAGAGCGGTTCGGCTTTATGCTTTGCGCCCCAAATTTCGGTGGCATGTTCGTGCAATCGAGTCATCCACCGGGTTTTGCCCGAGTCGTGTGCGCCGGTGACCAGGACCGATTGTTTGATCGAGATGGTTTGTTCGCTGGTGACCTTGCCGTACTTACGGTTTTTGCTGATGAAGAGTGGCACCGCATAGCGAGAGCCATCCGCTCGAACCTGACTTTGGGTTCGCCGTATCTTTAGATATTCGATAGTGAAAAATCCCCATTTTTCTAGCCCATTCACCGTCCTTGGAAACGCCTTTTCCAAGGGGGTAAAAAGTCTGTACCTGATGCACCTATGGTGACCGGTAAATTGTTGTTTTTTATACGATACGAGAAAGCGTAATTTCGCGGAACGTAAGGGGGATAAAATTTATTGGAATAATGTGCAAAAATCAATCACATAGTTTGTATAAAAAATACGGTCATATATTAAATAGTATTTTCATACGTTAAAAATCAAATAGATATGGGGTATAATTTTTTTACATTTAATTCGGAATGAGAGGTTTATGAGTGGCTACTTATGCCTATTTACGCGTCAGCACGGATCAGCAGGACGTGGATAATCAGCGGCATGGAATTCTGGAATATGCCAATCAGCGGGGCATTACCGGCTTACAATTTGTGGAGGATAACGCCTCCGGAAAGATCAAATGGCGGGACCGTAAATCGGGTGATTTGCTGCTAAAAATGATGCAGCCAGGGGACACGGTTTTGTTCTCGGAAGTCTCGCGGATGGCCCGCAGCACCTTGCAGATTTTAGAGATTTTGGAGCACTGTGCGGAGCAAGAATTTGTGGTGCATATCGTCAAACAGAACATGGTGTTTGATGACTCGCTGAACTCAAAAATCACTGCCACGGTGTTGGGATTAGCCGCTGAAATCGAGCGTGATTTTATCTCGATGCGCACGAAAGAGGCACTGGCTAAACGCAAGGCCGCTGGAATGACTTTAGGGAGGCCTAAAGGCAAAGCTAAGAAAGTGAAGCTGGATAAGCGGTCTGCTGAAATCCGGAAATATCTGGACATGGGGATTAGTAAATCAGCGATTTGTAAGTTGGTGGACTGTGCGCCGAGTACGCTTTATGCATGGATTGAACGACGTAAACCATCAGCTTGAATGATCATGTCAGGGATTAGCGCCCACTAAAACTGGGCGCTGAAACTCCACCATTAGTTCTTCATTACGTACATTCCAAGTACGAAGATCATCATGAATATGATTGTGATAATCGGCCAGAATCGTTCATCTGGAAAGGACTCCAAGGCTGCTAGTACTTTCGTTAATGTCTCTAGTAATTCCATAATTTTTACCATTAGATTTAGATTCTTAGCTTTGCTAAATGGGTGTCGATAGTAATGCGTTGACAGTAATTCACACCAAGCAAACATTTGTTACTTTCGTAAGCAGGCTCACATTGGATTCGTACAGCTTATAACGTAGGAATTCACATTTTTTATTTGAGGCTCCTGTAATCAGCTTTTCAGGAGCAATAGTGGCGAATAGAGATCAGCCTGTCGTTTGGATGGGTTGCAATCAGGAAACTTCTACGATCATCTTTTGAAGGGAGTCCCGAGTATCAACTCCCGAGTAAAGCGTCTGGGCAAAAGTAACATAACCTACACTATGCGCAGCCGCACGCGGCAGTCCGCTGACGCCGCATAGTGTGAGTTTATGTTAAATTTGCCCAGCATTGCTTACCGCCACAGGTCTGCGGCGGGCTGCTCGGATACTGCCGCGTTGGTCTACGTTAGGGCCGCTACTTCCAGCCTCTTCCGTTACCGCTACAGTCAGTATCTGCACGCTAAAGCGAGCAGCCACTGCCTTTTTCGCGGCACTCCAGGGCTTCCAGTAGCCGCCCTAACGCAGCCCAACGTCGGCGAGAAACTGTCGCGGCGTTGTTGGTTTCCTACTGCGCCTCCCCGTTCGGACGCGGCGTCGTTGCGCTCAAGCCTGCCACCACCGCTCAGCCCTGCGTTCGTGCCTCCTCCGTATCGCCATCGCCGCTGGTTGCAGCCGCGCTGGTTTGTCCGGCTAAAGCCGCACGCGCGACTGCGCGGCCATGGCGTTACTACGTCGTTACTCCCTTGTGCTGGCGGTGGTGGCAGGCTTGCGCAAGGGTCGGCGGGATAGGATTGGCCGTTTCTTTAGTTATCGTTTGCGCCTCCCGGATCGTCGGATAGTCCGTCGTTGCTTCGCAAAGTCGGCGAGGTACGGCGTCAGTTTCGCTCATTACTTCCTGCGCCTCCAAAAAACGGGGTTCTCAAAACGAAAAAAGCCGCGTTGTCGAGTTAAGACAACGCGGCTTAACAGATATCTAAAACATTAGATAATACTGAACCTCATCGAGCTTGAAGCATAATATACAATTCTTTTTTGCCGTAATTTTAACCGTCAAACGGTCGGTTTGAGTCATCAAAGGGTTTTTTGATTTTGAGGGGCAAGCCGTACCTTATAAGTTCAGGCTGCAGTTCGGGGTGTTTTTTATAGGGGGATTGGTTCATTTCGAGTCGTAACGTTGACGCTAATCCCATTATCCGTGCCGCGTTTGGCAAGGTCTTCCGGTTTAGTCAGTGGCGTGTTGCTCCAGCGTGGCCCAGGCCGGCACGAAGGAAGCCTACAGGCCGCCCGAGTCGCCGCAAATCCACTCCCGCGCTTTATGTACGGCCAAGGCCGCACGCGCGGCAGTTGCGGCCATTCGGGCAGCTCTTCCGGCCTCCTACGCTTGGCTTGGGCCACACTTCCGCAACGTCGGCGGGATCGTTCTGCAGTTTCTCCCAGCTTGCGTCTGCGCCTCCACTCAAGGTCGCTACGCGTCGTAAACCCACTAGCTTTTCAAGCACGCTCATTGCCGCTGGGCTAGCCCGGTCAGGCGAGGTGTGCCAGTCGGCACGCTTATCTTTTGGGGCTGGGTTTTGTGCTCCTTGGGGTGTGCGGTCGCCTGTCCGTTCTATCCCAATTATAAATGAGGGTGCCGCCGTGCAAGTACCGCCCAACACAAAGCGCTATGCGCTTTCTGATGGTCGATACTTGACGGGGAAAGATTGAAAAAACCGTTTGTAAATCATGACCTTGCGTCAGTTTATTGTGTTCTAAGTGTTTGATTTTTAATATAATTATGTCTGTAGCTTACAGAAGACCTATACCCTTTATAAGGTCAGTTATTGCTACGGGTTTTCATGTCATGACGAGATTAAAAGACTTAGCCGCCATCCGTACTGATTTTGAGGGAGCCGATTTTTGGTTATCCCGTCGAGGTTCGATTGATACCGTTGGCCAGCCTTCCCGCGTATTTTCCCCGTATCACATTGGTATCAAAGTTGAGCAAACCGATATTTTGCTGCCAGACTACCTGTATTATATGTTTTTCCACTGGTATCAGATTGGCCAATGGCAACCGCTGGCTTATGGGTCGCTTAGCCTGGTTCATCTGCGCGTGGATGATGTCCGCAATATTGAATTATTAATGAAATAACAACCGGACGGGGCTTCGCCCCGTCCTCTTTTTTGGGTGAGTCAATGAAGATTAAAGTACCAGAGATGGCCGCACAGCAACGCTTCGTGTTTGAAGTGGCAACGAAGGCCGGTATTGAGCAGTTAGAAAAAAACCTGAAAGCCCCAGTGATCGAGGATCTGGAGTTGGATGAGCGTGATTATGATAATAGCCACTTACTGACTGAGGACCGTTGGCAGCCGCCACACCCGGATATTGTGTGTGCCTATATCGATCAGCTAAAGCGTCACAGTGAGCACACCACCGATTCAGCGGTGGTGGCGTGGTTGGGATTGAAAGGTAACAATGCCGAACGAACATTAAGGAAGTACAAGTCCGGAGAGAGTAAGCCGCCTTATGGCATTTGGCGCAAGATTTTGGTGGCAACCGGACGGGTGCCGCAGGAGATCGAGCCGGTGATTGCCTTTATGAGTGGGAAACCGCCGCAATGAATGGCCGCTCGGATAGTACTTACTAAAATAAAAAACCGCCCTAAAGGGCGGTTTTTTATCGTCAGTCTCAATCATGTGGCCTTAGTGGTTTTCAGTACGTTGTAAACACTCACCACTGAGATGTGTAGTGGTCTAACGATGACACTCTGACATATCCGGCTAAGGCCATGGTGATCCCCTATGACTTACAACAACTTCAATTGGTCGCTTTCCATGAATGTCACGGAATACGATGTTATTCGCCTAGATGTTTTCTTCGGCTCCATCTTCAAAATAATATCAGCCTTGTCGTAGAGCTCGTTTGTTACGTGTTCTAAAACTGATTTTCTGAACGTCCCATAGTTATAGCTACTTGGCACCCCTAACATTTTTCTAAGCTCCTCTGTTTCGATGTTGAACCAGCCAAGGAAACGGCCCTCTGTATCCGCTTTAGGTTGCGCCCAGCTAACCAAAATCTCATAAAACCGCCAGGTGTAGGAGCTCTTGAAATTCACGGCTTTAGCTAAGGGATACGAACTAAATTTCTCCCTAAGTCCAATTAAGTGAGGAACAATGCGAGGGTTTAACGTACAAACAATCCGGCCTTCATTTTCCTTGTATCGTGCCTCAACCATAATAGGATTTTTAACTAAATCCGGTCCTTGAGTGGTCGTGATTATTTTTGTAATCAATCCATCAACCGCATTGGATAATTCACCATACGAATGATTCAGGGCCACATCATAAGCCTTGGAATACTCAACCGCTGTCAGTTCTATATCCTGCAAATCATTATCTGAGCGCATGGGATGCAAGCGACTAATTAATGCTTCCATTACCCGTTTTTCAACGATTGAAAAACGGTAGTAAGCACGGCTCAATGCATTCGATTTGGTGACCGAATTATCGGCAAGCTTTCGTTTTCCCGCATCTTCCTTATTCTTGTTTACTGTCTTGGCGGCTAGTTCCTTCTGAATCCTGGCTATTTGCGCATCCATTGACACTGACATTGGTCGTTAGCCTTATAAGTTAAGTTGGGATGACAGTATAACCTTTCCCTAAAGGTAAAATTTATATTTATATTACCTTTAACTCCATTTCTTTTACTTTTATAGTCCGGAATTTTTACCTTTAACTCCACAATATTTACTTTTATGTCTATAAGTTAATGATTTAAATAAGTTTTTCACCCTTAGAAACAAGAAGAAACAAAGAAACAAAGAAACAAAGAAACAAAGAAACAAAGAAACAGTATAAAACTGTGTGGTGTACCGATTCTGACAATCCTTACCAAACCTTTACCGCTTCCTTATGACTGTTTTTCGCCATCCCCCTAATATGGACTCATCAGCAAACAACAGGCTGCAACTTAAACCATATTAGATAAGGTAACTATTATGAAAAACGCAACGATCATTACAGCAACACTAGCCACTTTATTAATAACTACAATGATGTCAGGAACCGCAGCAGCGGCGAGTTGTAAAACGATTACGATTCAAGCTTCAGGAGAATCAGCCGGTGCCGTTGCACGGTTCCGTAAGCGCAGAGCTGAACGTCGTGCGGTAAGTTCATGGGAAAGTTATGTTGCTAATCATTACGGGAAGAAGTTTGCTGATATTGATGATGCTCAAAACTACAAGGTAACCTTCAGCCTTAATGCAAAAGGCAACACCGTTGCAACAGTAAAGGGCAAGCCTTGTAGTTAATTGATTAACCGCATTTCATTCTCTTTACTGAATGGCCGGACTTTGTTCCGGCTTTTTGTGGGTGGCTGACAGGCTCATAGGTTCACGCCCAGACCACCGAAGTGTGGAACCAAATCCAAACTGCGCATAATCGCTGTTATGTTGAGCTTGCCCCTATTACTACCGATAACCTTAACTATCAATACTCTGGGAGAGTTGTATCAAAAAGCAGGTATTACTCTAATCCCATACTGGACAGCGAAAAGGCCATATGTAACACACCAAGCCTTTCCGAGACAAAGGCCGTAAAAAAGTATTTCATATTATGCATGGTTGTTTTTCAACCATGCATAATTCTAAATTTTTGAGCTTATATTATGAAATTTGTGCTTGTGCTTGTATTTTTGTTCGTAATTTATTTGGCAGTTTCTTTGATTAATGAAGAAGATAATGAGGTTTTTCCTACTGATAAAAAACCCGTAAGTAATATAATTTCTATGATAAATAAAGATGAGCAATCTGATAAAGTTGTGAATCAAAATGTGAACGAAACTGGCTACTCTAATATAAATAATTCCGATGAAGACAATAAAGAAAGCACAAGTGGAGGTAATAAAGAAGAAATAGATTTCTTCAAAAAAGAGTTTCTGAAGATTATTTCTAAAAACTCTCTATCTGATTTGGATACATTGACTAAGTCCTTTTTAAATACTAATGTTTTATCTAAAGAAGAAAAGCTAAAGATAGTTATGGACTTACTGAGTCAAGACTTAGACGATATGAAATTTAAATATTTATCTAGTGTTTTATCCTCCTTGAATCCTTACGAAATATCTGAGATCATCATTTCACAGATAAAAAATTCTGAAGACCCTAGTAAGAAAGTGGTTTTATTACAGCTTCTTAAAAGTTCTTTTTATAATACTTCAGTATATTCAAATCTTACAGACGAAGAAATAGATATTAAATTCTCTAATCAAGATAGCACTAGTAAATTTCTTTTTGATATAATCAATTCTTCTGGGGATGGTTATAATGATGAGGTTTTTAAGGCTGCTTACGATAGTTATATTGCAATATCTCCCCTACAAGAAGTCATTTCCTCATCGGGTGTACTCTTGTCAGGGGACAGGAACCCTGATTTCCCAAGAAAAAAATTGACTAACACTCTATTGAGCAAAGCTTTTGAGGATGAGCGTTCTTTAGAAAATTTTTTGCCTGAAATATTATCAGATAAATATGAAAAAGATGAAAATTTCTCTGATTCGCTCAACTCACGGATAAAAGAGTCAAATGTAACATTTTCTGCAGAAACGGCTGAATTATTGAAAAAAGAAATAAAAACACAAATGGAGACGTTGTTGCCTGAAGAGGCAATAGCATCCTCCGGAGTAGAAATGATAAAAGTTGTGAATCAGATCGAGGCCTACTCTAAATTATCTAATATCTCAAGTCTTACCCAAGAAGATAAAGTGGTTAAATTTTCAATAGATAACTTTATTATTAATGACAATAATCCAACCAAGATATCAGCGGTCATTATGTTGGCAGATAGTACTACTCTGAGAAAACTTAAAAATAGAAAGGATGAAATACTGCCCTCCCTTTATACGGCTTTAGACGACCCTTTGGCAGACAATAATAGAAAAGAGAACTTCACTGAAGCTGTTCGGCTTCTTATTGAGTAGAGGATGAGTCCCAGATCATGGGGTAACCATTCACGGTACGCGTTCACACCCTAAACACTGACTTGCAGCGATTTATCCAGCGGTAATTGGCTAATCGGGTTACCCCTGGGCTACCCGACCGCTGCTGCGCATAATCAGGGTACTGTGCACATTCGTGCGGAAATAGGCGCTAAGGGTTAAAATCTTATGTATAACAATTAGTTACAATTCTATTTCAGTAAGTGTACGGAAAACATATGTTTTACGACATTACTAAAAAGTAGCTTGAAAAGCTCTGAATTTTAGGTGGAATCTTGCACGACAAACCCTGTCGGATAGTTTTATATCCGAAAACCAACAAAATTAAGGTTTTTCGGAGCATCAGATACTGCACAATTTGCTTAGCGCCTATTTACGGACGAATGTGCACAGTACCCTTAATCGGCATTATGTTGCACAGGTCACTTTGCTTGTTTTTGTTATACATTTAGACTCATTATCTTGTGGCAGTGATACACCAAATACAAGGATTGAGATATGACAAATGAAAAAGTACTGCGTGAATACAATTTAGTCATTAAATATAGAAAACGAAATCGGTTGATAGGTTTAATATTTTCTTTAATTTTTATTGGTTTTGGTATTTCCGGCTATTGGATAGACTCTATAGCAAGCATTAGTAAAGTGAATTTTCATAGTGTTTTTTTGTATCTTGGTGCTGGAATGCTAGGTGCAAACATAGCTAATAACGCGGCCAAAAAAGAAATGGCCCTTCTCAGAAAGCTTATGAGTAAGCTAGATCTTGACAAGTAGCATTCAGTAATCAACGAACCTCAAAATAGGGTTCGTCTACATAAAGGTACCAAACCCACCATAGAACAAGTTTGCTGAGAGTTGTTCGGAAAACGTTAGAACCAACCTAAAGCCCAGAAGCATTTCAGAACGAGCTTTACGAACAAAATATATCTAATAAAATCAATGCTGTGCTATCAAAGCAAAGTGAATACGGAAAACGGTCGTTTTACGAACAGAAGGAGCCATATCACAAAGGGTTAAAGTCCTCCCCTGAAATCAGGTATCAAAAGTTACCTTCATTTCAGGAGATGCCAAAACTCTTACAAACTAGCTACAGCTACGGTGTGGCAAAATCCTATGGTGGGTTTGGTACCTTTATGTAGACGAACCCAATTCTGATAAAGCGTAGCCTTTGACAAGATTTAACGCGTCACCAGCAAACCCTTTACCTTGAGCACTAGGTTTAATCATAAAACCTACTTCAGCAATTTTTGCTTCATGGTTTATTATTTTTATCCCAATACTGCCAAGTTTCTCGCCTGTTGATACTTCAGATATCCCGAACGACAACCAGCCATCGCTTTCCATAGACCAAGGTTGCGACTTAGAAACGAATATTTCATTAGCCTCTTCAAATGAACAAGTGTCATGCACGTGTTCCATCATTACTGGAGACATAGAGGTTTCAACAAAAAGATCTAAATCTGAATGATCAAATGGTGATAATTCTATTCTCTGACTAGTGAGGTGCACGATTACTCCTTAGGCGTTTATAACGCCAAACTCACGCGACCGAAGCGGCAGCGCAGGGAATGAGCTTTCACGTTTCGCTTGCAGTGTTGTGTTACGTGTTTTAACCACGAAGTCCGATTAGGTTGCCAAAGGGGTCTTCAAGTTGGCACATACTCATGCCTCCTTCTATCTGCATAGGACCACGATATATCTTCGCGTCCAACTCTTCGAAATGCTTTACCGATTTAGCGAAATTATCTGTAGACCAATATAGAACCGTTCCATATTTACCAGATCCCACTTTAGCATCGCTAGGGACTATTTCTATAGTGAAACCATCTAACACCAAAGTCCCAAATTTAGAACCGCCTAAATACTCCGCAACTGCATCTGGAAAAGCCTTTTGATACCAACTAAGCCCCAACTCTACATCAGGCACATGTATGAGAACTGCTATTGGTTGCAACAGACTACCCCTGACAAATTACAGTGTAATGGACGGAATCTATGTTCATTGATATTTACGGAATCCGTATACCCAGATTAACATAGTCTTCCTAAGGTAATGAATGCTTAGGCGCTTCTGGTAAATTTACATTTAGGGTACACCGTATCTAGAGGTCTATTGCACTTGTCCGGTTGGGAGAATGTCGCTCCTTAACCTCTTCACATATTGACGATTTAACCTTGTAGAACTTACCTTCAAGCTTAGCGTGGTAAATATCATCACTACCACCAGTATGCTCGTGGTCGTAATAAACCATATCAACATCCATTATCTTTCCGAAAAATGGGCTGTCTTTCTTCGTTATTTTGATCTTCATAGTTATTTACCGTGTGTTTCAACTTGCTGTTTCTTAACCTTCGCCATGACGTTATAAACGCTAGCGACTGATATTCCAACTTGCTCAGAAATCGCTGTTTTAGTGAATCCCTGCTCCACCAATGCCATTATCTTACTTGATTGGTTCTGAGCGGTCGGCTTGCGTCCAGTGTACTTACCTTTGGCTTTAGCGGTGGCAATGCCTTCAAGTTGTCGCTCTTTGCGGATATTCGTTTCAAACTCTGCGAAGGTGGCCATCATGCCTAAGAAGGCTTTGCCGTGTGTGGTGCTGGTATCAATGTTTTGATCCAATACCATCAGACTGATCCCTCGTTGCGTTAAATCGTGGACGAGGTTGTGTAGGTCGCGGGCTGAACGTGCCAGACGATCGATCTTGGTAATCACTAAGCTGTCACCTTCTCGCAGGTACTCAAGGCACTCTGTTAGCGCTGTCCGCCCTTTGGTGGTGGTACCGGATTGTTTTTCGCTGAACACCTTTTCACAGTTTGCGCCGGTGACTCGTTCAAATTGAGTGGAGGTGTCCTGATCTAATGAGGAAACGCGTACATAGCCGACTAATGACATGGGGCAACACCCTAAATAGGATCTAAAGGTTTTTAGAATACCCTCTAATAACGATCAAGACCACCCTATTTAGACTTGATTCCGGTACATTTTAACCCTCTAACTAGGGTGTACTCTAATTGGATTTTTTTAGTAGTCATATGCCAACTAAGGCAACGTTGGTTTAAATCAGCGTAGATCAGTCCCTAGTATCATGCCTGACCAACACCGAAAGACTAATCTGCTTTTGTCTTGGACACTGGTAGGTATTCAGGACGTTCGCTAAGGTGTTAAGTTGCGATAGCCGTAGTGGATCAGGTTGACTTGCTGCGTGGACCTCGTGTTGGAGTGCCTCATAGCGCAGTCGAATTTTACATTCTATGTGCAGGGTCATTGTTAATATCTTCGATGGTTTGATTGGGTTAACAGCCTGTTCGTGGGGGATAGCTGTCGGTTAATTATTAACCGTATCGACTACTAAATGTAAACCGTTAGACGAGTGGCACGGACCATTATCGATGATAAGGATGTTTCGTCCGAACCGGAGCACAGTGCTTAACCTCATTAATTTATCGGCACTTGTCAGTATTAAGCGTTAAGGATAAAAGTAGACCGATAAACCAATGAGCGCGATCATTATGATTATTTACTTTGTAGTTAAAAGCGGCCAGCCGAACGGTGTTCATGATGTTCACACTGTTGACTGCGGTTACCTCCGGTGGGTGATCACGCCGATGTCGGTACGCGACCTGGTCCACGCTGGTGAGCATCTTAGCGGGGTATTGATTCATTGAGTCAGGAGCGCGCTAATCAGTCCTGCCCGTTATTTGTCATCGTGATGAGTATCGTTGTTTTTATGGTTCAACCAATAGGCAAAGCTGATAAGCCCTATCAGCACGAGCCCTAGTATCAGCGTAGAAAATTCTATAGTAGTCATGTCTCCTCCTTGTTGTGTCTATAGTTAATTAGACATTAGAGAGATAGATCAGGTCTTAACCGGGTCAACAGGCATTACCGGATATATTGGGGCCTTAGTGTTGCATGTTTAAAGCTGTAGCACTCGACCGTACAGAAGAAGCAACCATTCACTTTTCTAAAATGCTGACGCGCTTCAAGAAGTGCTTCTTGACACGTCACGAACGCCCCTAAGAATATCCGATGATCGCCTGCTGGCAGACAGCTGCACTCAAATGTGTGAATATCATGAGTACCCTCCGACTGTTTGTTTTTGTCGACAAAATAAAGATTCATGCAAGTAGTTCGAAATAATCATAAAAGTCATGGTGTGCAAATACTGCCCTATATTTGTACCATGCTCAGCTAATAGCAGAAACTAGAATGAATGTGTACTTTGTGAATAAAACTCGCCTTTCTAACGGCAGCTATGAAATACATCAGGCTAATTGTAACTACCTTTCGCGACCTCACCGTCGAATTTACCTAGGAGCCTTTAGTACCTGCCAACAGGCTATTGCTGAAGCTAAGAAATATTATGGCAGGGTTAGTGGTTGCCCTATTTGTTCTGTATCGTGTAAGGCTAGGTAACCCCAAGCAGGGACGTGATGCTTCTATTTAGATAGTCTAAAAGCGATCTAAATAAACCATATTTCGTCAAATAGAGCTAAAAGCACTTAAAATTCAACATTAGCTAAATACAGCTGGATGATTGATAGAGCCATAGCTCTGCCTGAAAGTGCACTTATTATGTTACATTAAACAAAGTCGTGCGGTGGGAGCGTGACAGCTAAAGGAGAGAGGGGTGAAACATCTTACGACCTGCAACTTATTAAAAGAGCTGCGCGCTTTCTGTGTGACACGACAAGAAGGCAGCATGAGTAAAGCGGCGGAAATATTGTATGCCAGTCAGCCAACGATCTCGTTACAAGTAAAAGTACTGGAAGAGGCGTTGAAGGTTAAGCTGTTTCAGCGTCGTGGTCCCCGCTTAACACTGACTACAGAGGGTGAAACACTCTACGACCTTGTAAGCCCGCTAGTTCAAGGCATTGATGGGATAAAGAATAATTTCACCGCACATTATGACAACCTTAGCAGCGGTGAACTGACCATTGCTGCAGAAGCATCCACGATACTCTACCTCTTACAACGATCCCTCCAAACATTCGTTCACGATTATCCAGGGATTAGACTTAAGCTAGCCAATGTGACGGGCTACGAGGCTCGTCATTTAATTCTGACGGACAAAGCCGATTTAGCGGTCAGTTCTGTATTAGAGCTCCCAAAAGGGCTGCATGCTTCGCTTTTGGCTTCGTATTCTTTAGTTTTGATCATGCCAAAAAATCACCCTCTTACCGAGTTACCTAAGATTACACTGAATGATATTGGCCGGTATGGGATGATCACACCGTCTTCTGAATATAGCAGCTGTCGTTTGGTGAAAATGGTGTTTGCGTTGAACGGTAGCAGCTATACAGTTGCTCTGGAAGTTGATGGGTGGGA
>Ga0193958_1000257_pt1 | contig 21667 bp, 19 predicted proteins | sample FB_1_MG_FD_140320 | JGI IMG/M metagenome (GOLD analysis project Ga0193958, IMG submission 140320) | Microbial mat bacterial communities from the Broadkill River, Lewes, Delaware, United States - FB_1_MG | ecosystem: Environmental > Aquatic > Freshwater > River > Microbial mats | place: USA...
CCCCGTTGTAAAAACCTGTGGGGCAGTCGGATTATCTAAAACCACGCCTGGACCAATCGTAGCCAATACACAAATAGGTACAGCTGTTGGCAAACTATTGGCTGCTTGCAAATCATAATCACTCTGTGGCGCATTAACATATACTTCCATACAGCTATCTACAGCTACCACAAAAACCTGATTACCGACCGTGTTTCCGCAGACCGCCTGCACAATCACAGAATAGACACCAGGAGGCGCAAAGATATCGGCCTCCACATTGAGTTGTATCGTATCGGTTCCATTCACTATGTGCTGATTCAAACTAGCCGTAATGCCCGCAGGCAGGTTAGGGATAATGTATACCGAGATGTCATTAGAAAATCCATTGCGTTGATGGAGATACAAAAAGGCTGAATCTCTATTGGTATACACCCGGTCAATATGTCCTGCAGGATTATCGATCCGAAAATCAAAGGCGCAATCATCACAACTACTCTGATTGAAAGCCAACCAACAGTTACCATTAAAATATTCCATAATACTATCTGTCGCATTATAAACCGTAAGCCCAGGCTTGGGGTTTTGAATATTGTCTCGCTGTTGACGACTCATACGAGGAGGCAAAAAGCCTCTATCAGTTGATTCCAGATGCAAGACGGCACTACTATCTGGCTGCAAGATGTTAATCCCAACTTGTGCACTAAGTGGAAGGGCCAAAAGTAAGCCCAAAAAAGCAAGTATTGTTTTCATTATAATTGTAGTATTGTAGCTAGCCCTAAAAATAGCTAAAAGCTTAGCTTCTAATATTAAGGATAAATTTTTAAATCAAGATAATATGGATACTTCTTATTTGCTGACGCATTTGGGAGAAGAACGAGAAGAGTATTTCAATGCGGTCATTCCGCCCATCGTGCAATCTTCTAATTTCTCCTATAATAGCTTGGCCGACTTTAGAGCTGCAATTCTCAATGAATTAGATAATTTTGTCTACACTCGTGGCAATAACCCTACTGTGGCCATCTTGCGCCAAAAATTAGCCGCCTTGGAGCAAGCCGAAGATGCCTTGGTCTTTGGCAGTGGTAGCGCAGCCTGTGCAGTGGCTATTATTTCACAGCTCCAAGCAGGCGATCACCTGCTCTCAGTACAAAGTCCCTACTCTTGGACCTATAAATTGATTAGCAAGTTCCTTAACCGATTTGGCATCAGCTATGATTTCATTGACGCTAGTAACCTGCAAGAAATTGAGGCCGCCATAAAACCTAATACGAAGGTTCTTTTCTTAGAATCTCCCAATTCGCTCACCTTTGAGCTACAAGATTTAGCCGCCTGCGCCGCCTTGGCAAAAAAACACGACATTAAAACTATCTGCGATAATAGCTATGCGAGCCCAATTTACCAAAATCCCATTGCTTTAGGCATTGATCTAGTCGTTCACTCTGCAACTAAATACCTCAATGGTCATAGTGATGTGGTCGCGGGGGTGATCTGTGGAAGCAAATCCCTGATTCAAAAGATGTTTGAGCTAGATTATATGGCCCTAGGTCCCGCTATTTCACCCAACGATGCTTGGCTACTCCTCAGAGGGCTGCGTACCCTACCACTCCGCATTCAAAAAGCAAATGAGCATGCTAAAAAGGTGGTGGATTATCTGGCCCAACATCCCAAGGTCGATTATGTCCTCTATCCTGGCCATCCCTCTCACCCCCAATATGAGTTGGCCCAAAAACAAATGTCTGGCTTTGGCGGCTTATTCTCGGTCAACTTCAAAGCCAAGAATATTGAACAAATGGAACGCTTCTCTGAGGCTCTGATGCCTACTTTTTTGCTAGCAGTCTCTTGGGGCGGCTTCGAGTCTTTACAGGTCCCTACCGCCTGCTTCTATAATTTAGGAACAGCCCCTCCTCCCCTCCCCTTTAGCTTTGTACGCTATTATGTTGGTCTAGAAGATCCCAATTATATTATCGATGCCTTCGAAAAGGCTTTTGTTCATTTAGAAGATTAGGTTTTGGGGCTGCCCCCTCGCTCCGCTCAGGGTCGGGCTGTCTCGCAGCTCGCTATTCGCTCGGCCCTGCGGCGCTAAAGCGCCTTGGTCTGCCGCCTTCGGCGGCCCTGCTGCCCATCCCTCAGCCGTGCTGGCCTACGGCCAGTGGGGCCTTGCCCAACAAAGCTTGGCTTTTTATAGCTTTGACTAAGCCCCCTAAAGAATCTTCTTCCGCCCTTATTTTTCCAACAAACCAATAAAAAGAGAAATATCATGAGATATCCGATAATCTGTATTCTATTCTTAGCCCTAATCTTAGGGGCTTGCAGCTCAGAAGTACCTAAAACAAAGAACAACCAACCAACAGCTTTATTTCAAGGAGCATGGCGGGGCAGCTTGGCCCTTAATGATAGTTTGGAACTTCCTTTTGAGTTGGCTTATGATGGGCAAGTTTGGGAAATCATCAATGGAGAAGAACGCATTGCCTTGCAACTAGATTCCTTAGGGCCAGATAGTATGCGTTGGACCTTGCCTGTTTTTGGGACCTACTTTAACATCAAACAAATTGATTCCAAAACCTTAAAGGGAGAATGGGTAAATACCCAAAAAGAAAACTACAGAATTCCCTTTAAGGCAGAAGGGGGACAACACTTTCGTTTTGGACCAAAAGCAGCAGCTCAAAGCCGTTTAGCTAAAAAATGGGCCGTGCAATTTTCACCTCAAGACAGCGCCAATAGCTATCCAGGAGTCGCCTTGTTTGAACTAGCCCCTCAAACTTCTATTGTAGAGGGAAGTTTTATGACCGAAACAGGAGATTATCGTTATTTAGCTGGAGAATTTAAGGACGATAGTTTACAACTTTCGGCCTTTGATGGGGCCCATGCCTTTTTGTTTACTGCCAAACGACAAGAAGACGGCAGCCTATGGGGCCAATTTTATTCGGGCAAACATTGGTCGACCTTCTGGCGGGCCCAAGCTAACCCTAAAGCACAGCTTCGTCCAATGGACAGCCTCTCCTTCTTAAAGACAGGTTATGAGCAACTAGCCTTTAGCTTTCCGAATGCACAGGGCGATAGCCTTAGTTTAGAAGATGAGCGCTTTAAGGAAAAAGTAATTATTGTGCAAATAATGGGAAGTTGGTGCCCCAACTGTATGGATGAAAGCCGTTTATTAGAAGAATACTATAGACGTTACCATAAAGAAGGCCTAGAGATCATTGCCTTGGCCTATGAGCTCAATCCTGATTTGAAAAAATTCCAAGCTACAGAAAATCGCCTACGTAAAGATTTGGGAATGAGCTATCCCATTCTATTAGCTGGATCGGCTAATAAACAAGAGGCAGCCAAGAGTTTGCCCATGCTCAACAACATTCTATCTTTTCCCACAGCTATCATTATTGATCGTCAGGGAAAGGTCCAAAAAATACATACTGGATTTAATGGCCCCAGTACAGGAGAATATTATGAAAACTATCGGGAAGAACTGGCCCAACTGATTGAAAGGCTATTGGTAGCTCAATAAGCTACCAAGACATTAGCACTAATAATAAGAACAAGCCCTTTAGGACGCCAACAGAAGCTGCGTTAGCACAAAGAAACCTCAACAGAGAAAAGTAAACATTATTGTTGGGCTATATTTCTGTTCTTCAGGCAAAATTGATCCCTTTTTTTTGCAACAAAAAGAATAGTTTTCGACTTTCCTTTTTGGTTGACGCCCCTTGAACTTTTGGACAATACCCCTTATCTTAAAGCAACCTTTCTACTTCATTTACCAGTAGTATTATTATGAGCCTAGTCATCGGTTTTATTCTATAGCCTGACGACCTTAAAGACTATCTTTGATGCGCTTTCTTAGTGGGCCTATGGCCCTTCTGAATGAGTTTGAATTAATTGTGGACAAAGAGAGCTTTGCCATGCTTCATTTTTATGAGCGGAACAAAGTGGAATTGGCCCTTTTGCCTTTTTCGGACTATTACCGTCTGCGGGCTTATTATGCCAATGCATTATTGGCAGCGCAATCCTATGAACAACATATATCGGAGGCCGATTGGTTAATCGAACAATCTATTATTGAAGATATTCGGGAAGTAGATGGACGGGACATCTATTTACATTTTCTATATACCTCTATGTTGGCTTTTTTTTATTTGGGCCAATATGAGACCTCCTTTAAGCGGATAAAGGCCTTAGTGCGCATGCGGCCTCATGAGCCAAAGTACTTACTTTGGCTAAGGCGTAATTTAATGCTCAGGCGCCCCAATTGGGTACGGTGGGGTTTTGCAGGGGCCATATTGAGTCTAGCAAGTTGGTTGATCCTTAGTTTTTTTTCTCTTTTTTTGGTTGATCCCTTTTTCCCTTATTTGCGGGAAATTATTTGGGTGGGGCGGCAACTCACCGCAATAGTTGGAGCCGGAGCGATAAGCTTTGCTATATTTGGGCAATACTATTATGTAGAAAGAGAATTGCGTAAGTTAATAAAAAACAGAGGGGACAAAAATGCCCCTTAAATATAACAAAGGGCCCCTGTGATTTCAGGGGCCCTTTGTTATATTTCGTTGACTAATCAAAGCATTGATTTGTTATTTTAAGCGCTTGAAAATTGAGCAATTGGCCCATAACAGCAGCTATTCTAGCACGTTCTTTTTTTGGGCGGTCAAAAGCATTTTTAAGGAATACTGCATAATAGAGGGGCCGTTGTCCAGCTTCTCTTTCGATCCAGCCGGTATCATTATAAATACCTGGAAGGCTTCCTGTTTTATGAGCAACTTTGCGGTTGGGAGGAAAGACTTCTGGAAGGAAATAGTTACCTGTTCGGCAGGAGAGCAGACAATCTCTAAGCCATTGACTAGATTCGGAATTAAGCCATTGTTCTTGGTCTAAGCCTTTAAGTAAACGAACAAAAGCTTTGGGAGACCCTTGATCTCTGCGATCCCAGAGAAATTTACGCCGAGCGATTTTTCGTTCAGACCAAGGAGAAGTTGACAAAATTTGAGTAGCACGACTATAGGTCCATAAGCTCTGATCTTCAGGGAGTTCTCTGTTAGCTAGATCAATAAATATTTCTATTAAATAGCGGTTAATGTTAATATCGGAGATCATCCAGCTTTTGAGCTGAGCTTGGACGTATTCTGGGCCGCCAAGTTGACGTAGTAGAGCGTCTGTTGCGCAGTTATCGCTATATTTCATCATGTAGTGAGCAAGTTCTTCGATTTTTGGGCCGAAGACGGTTTTCCCTGTACTATCCCAATCCATAAAACAGCCCGAGTGGCGGCGATCTTCTAGATTGAGGGAAATAGAATCATAGAGAGAGAGCTTTCCAGCTTCTTGGGCAGCTAGCAAACTAGCAACTATGGGAAGTTTGTAGACACTGGCAAGGGGGAAAAGACTATCTCCAGCGATGGAAAAGCTTTGATCTAGTTGTGCATCATAGATATAAATACCCATTTGGCCTTTGGGGTTTTGGCAAATTAGCTGCAGGCTATCTTTGAGGGCTTCAAAACCACTTAGGTTTTCTTGGTAAATAGGGACTTGGCTAAATGGCTGCTGTTTTTCCGTTTGACAGGCAAACAGAAATAGGAACAGAAAAGGGCAAAAGAAGTAAAGTGTTTTCATAAAGTAGTGGTTATAGTGTTGGGTCACAAATTAAGAAATTGAGAAGACTTTTAAGGGGCAAAAAATTGAGGTTTTAGCTTTTAGCAGAAGGAGAAAAAGCATAAAATTTATTTTGAAGAACTGCAAAACAAAACTACCAGATAACCAACCAGTTAGCAAAAACAACAAATAAATCAGTATTAAAAGTTTGGAAGTTTAAATTCTTGCCGTATATTTGCAATGCAGAGTGGAGCAGTGGTAGCTCGTCGGGCTCATAACCCGAAGGTCGCAGGTTCGAGTCCTGTCTCTGCAACAAAGTTAAGCCTTCCAATACTGGAAGGCTTTTTTTGTGTCTATATCTAGCTTGGTCCACAACCTAAAGGATTATTATTTGTATAATTGCAAACTTTATTTTTGAGTCTTTGGCTGGCGAGTTGTTGGCCTACCGTAAGTTTGTATACGATGAAAAACTACCTTTCTTTAATTAAATTCAGTCATACTATTTTTGCTTTGCCCTTTGCTATGATCGGTTTTTTTCTGGCCACAGTAGAGGGGAGTGGGCGATTAGATTGGCGGTTATTTGCCTTAGTCCTTTTATGTATGGTCTTTGCTCGTTCGGCGGCGATGGCATTTAATCGCTATGCAGATAGGGATATTGATCGGCGGAACCCACGAACCGTCACAAGAGAGATTCCTGCAGGAGTAATTTCGGCTCGGAATGCGCTCTTTTTTGTGCTTATTAACTGCGCTTTATTTGTGGCGACGACTTACTTTATAAACTGGCTTTGCTTTTTACTTTCGCCGATTGCGCTTTTGGTAGTTTTGGGCTACTCTTATACGAAGCGATTTACGGCCCTTTGCCATTTTGTTTTAGGGGTAGGGCTGGCTTTGGCGCCTATTGGGGCTTATATAGCAGTGAGTAATCAGTTTGCCTTATTGCCTATAATTTATTCCTTTGTGGTGCTATTTTGGGTATCGGGTTTTGATATTATTTATGCTTTGCAGGATGAAGAGTTTGATCGTTCGTTGGGGTTGAATTCGATTCCAGCGGCCTTGGGAAAAAAGCGAGCCTTGATGGTCTCTAATGTATTGCATGGGTTGACTGCTCTTTTAGTAATTTATCCAGGCATACAAGCGACAGAATTCTTTGGGCTTTATTATTGGATTGCGGTGGCTTTATTTATTGGGTTATTGGCCTATCAGCATTTTTTGGTCAAGCCGAATGATTTGTCTAAGGTAAATTTGGCCTTTTTTACCACTAATGGAATTGCCTCGACTATTTTTGGGGGATTGGTCATCTTTGATTTATATTTTTAATGGGCCTTTGGTCCTTTTTGCTCCCCGCCTGCCTTTATGAGTAAGCGGGGATTTTTTTTTGTTGGTTTTGGGGAAATAAAAATGCCCATTCATCCCTGAAGGGATTCCTTAAGGAATTCCGAAGAGGGGTGGGTGGGCGGGTAAATAGCTATGCATGAGGAGCACAGCGACGAATACCTTTTATCGGGTCTACAGGCGGCGAAGCCGCCGCAGGCTGAGGGATGGAGAGCAGTGGCCGAAGGCCAGACCGAGCTTTTTTGACGCGATAGCGAAAAAAAGCGAAGGGCCGAGCAGACTTGCGAGCTGCGGCACAGCCCGACCCGACCGTAGGGAGGGGCAGCCCCCAAAAAACTACTTCTTCTTGGTCTGTTCTACTAGCGTTTCTATAGTATTATATAGATTCTGAATAATATTCGATTGGTTTTGGACCATCTTGCGGAGCTCGTCCATCTCAGAGCGAAGCATATTTTTAATATTGGAAGGAGAGGGCAAAAAGGGAGAAATTTTGGCGCGAACATACCAAATCTCTTGAATATCCTTCACGCTCATTTCGAAAGGTTCATAATAAGCATTGTCAGAGAGAAGCAACACCTTTTGGTCAGCTTTGATATGATTATGTAAGCGTTTGATAAGGACATCGCCTTTAGTGACCACCACATAAACATAATTATCTTTGAGCGAAGAAGCCCATAGACTAGGTTCTAGGTAGCTACAGACCACCTTATCCCCTTCAAATAGTGTGGGTTCCATACTATCGCCAGAAAGATCGAAAGAGCGATGGGTGCCCACTTTATACTTATAATCAGGCAGTGTATAGCTAGGTAATTCTTGAATAAAAGTAGGATCTTTAGACTCTGAGGCATAGCCTGCTTGAGCGGGCACAGGCACATGTACAATACGTTCATCATTGTGGGAGTCAGTAACTACAGTAAGTACTTTTAGGTTAGGTTGAGCCTCTTCCATCATAAAGAGAGGGCCTTCGCCAGAAAACAAATAGTTGGGGTTCATCTTATAAACCTCTATGGCTTTTCGGAGCAGCTCAATAGTCACATCTCGGCGTTTTTTGAGGATTTCGCTTAAGCTTTGGGGCAGATAATCGAGAGAAAGGGCAAATTGTCGGCTAGAGCGGATACGCTGCTCTTTCTTGAGCTGATCGTGACAATGGATAAAACGTTCGGTTACTACAGAGTTCATACGCAAAAAGTTAATGCCCTAAAGCTATTATAGTGAGTGCAATAAGGCGCTCACAAAACAAATTTAACTTTTTGCGTGTACAGTGACAACTATTTACGCAAATAATTTAAACCACTCCCCTTATTCCTTAGCTAAATTCAAAACAACAGACTTTAACAGCTCTGTTATTTTAAGTCATTAAGCAGTTTAGGTTGGCCACATTAACTTCATATAGCCTTAACAAAACCTTTAGGTATTTTGCCTAAATTTCAATAATTGGTTAAATCAGGCTTAATAAATTTGGAAATATATAGTTATTGCAATACTTCCAATGGAATAAATAAAAAACACTTTATGGAAAATTATTACATGCTAGAATTTGAGGTGCCTGCGGATATGCAGGCTCATGTAGAGGCTCGTTCAGCAGAGCAGCATGCCAAGGTAGAAGAATTGATGGCCCAAGGTCGCATTCAGTCTTTTTCTTATTCGGCCAACGCTATGCGTTCTTGGGCCATTGTAAAAGCGAGTTCGGCAATTGAGGTAATGCGTTTAATTCAGGAGTTGCCTTTGCAAGATTGCATGATTCCTAGCATTATTAGTCTAGAAAGCCATTATACTGAGGTTCCTAGACTAGCTACAGCTACACACTAGCTATAAAAGTTAATATAAAAGCAAAGTTGGCTTTAAGAACAATAGCGATTCTTTTGCGAACAATTGACATATATAATCCTCGCTTGTTCTAGATCTAAGCGTTGTTTTTGTCTTGCTTTTACCCAAATAGCAAATTCTGAGGGCGCTTCTTCTTGAAACTCGCCCAACTTTAATAGGGTGTATACACCCTCCCCTGCGGGTAACAACCAGCTATGCTCATCAAGAGCAATCAGCTGGCCTTCGGGATAGGCATGTACAGACAAAACTGGCCTAGAAGCTTGTTCCTTAAGGACTTCTAGAGCCATTTGAGCCAAATCATCTGCAGTGGGGTCTTCCTTGTCAGCTTCTAAAATAACACAACTTCCATTTTGGAAGAGGACCCAGTGGGGATAATGTTCGGCAGTTAACTTACTAATTGTAGTTAACCATTGTTCGTGTATAACTGGATTGTTCAATAGTCTGTTTTTTTGGTTTACTACCAATAAGTTAGAACAAATAGTTAGGCTATACAATAGACCAAGGGCCCAGCTTGCATCTTTAGCAAGCTGGGCCCTTTTTGTTAAAATAAAGTTAACTCACTGAACTGTGATTAGTGTTACTACATCTATCTCTTTTATCCTTGATCTTTGTAACAGACAAAAGGGCTAGAGAATCATTAGCCAACAAAAAAATAGCTTTTGTCAATTTGGTCACAAAGATATACGATAAGTCGCCTTACATTTGTGAGGAACAAGAAAAGAAAAGACAGCTTTGTAAAATAAAATTTCAGCTTGTCGTAAAAGTCACAAACAATCTTTTATTACCATCTTATCTTTGTATCAACAACAATTTACTAAACATCACACTTAAAAATATAAGCATTATGAAAGTTGAACAGCTGTATACTGGATGCCTTGCACATGGCGCTTACTATATTGAATCTGAAGGCGAAGCGGCTATCATTGACCCCCTTCGTGAAACTGCCCCTTATTTGGAAATGGCCAAAGAGCGTGGCGCAAAGATCAAGTATATCTTGGAAACTCACTTTCATGCCGACTTTGTTTCTGGACATATCGATCTAGCTAAAAAATCCGGCGCTCAAATCGTCTTTGGCCCCAAAGCAGAAACTGGCTACGACGCCTATGTTGCAAAAGATAACGAAGAATTGAAGCTTGGAAAATTGCGCATTAAAGTATTGCACACTCCTGGCCACACTCAAGAATCTAGCTGCTTTCTCCTCCTTGATGATGAAGGAGAACAACTCGCCATCTTTACCGGTGACACCCTATTTATTGGAGATGTTGGACGCCCTGACCTTGCAATCAAATCAAATGTAACTATGGATGATTTGGCAGGTATGCTATACGATTCACTTCACAATAAAATCATGCCCCTAAACGACGACCTCACTGTTTATCCTGGTCATGGCGCTGGTTCTGCTTGTGGTAAGAATATGTCTAAAGAAACTTACGCCACTTTGGGCAACCAAAAAGAATTTAACTATGCGCTTCAACCTATGAGCCGCCAAGAATTTATCACTAAAGTTACTGCGGGTTTGGCTACACCTCCCCAATACTTTGGCTACAACGCCATGATGAATAAAGCTGGCTATAATAGCTTTGATGATGCCCTAGCTCAAGGAACTACCCCCCTAAATGTAGAAGCATTTAAAGCTGAAATGGCTAAAGGAACTCTTATTCTGGATACCCGCCACCAAGATGTCTTTGAAAAAGGATATATCCCTGGCGCTATGAGTATCGGCCTAGATGGTAGCTTCGCTCCCTGGGTTGGTGCAATGATCGAAAACCTTAAACGCCCCATTTTACTTATCGTTCAAGAAGGCCGCGAGGAAGAAGCAGTCACCCGACTAGCTCGCGTAGGCTACGACAATGTTGTGGGCTTCCTTAAAGGTGGACTCGACGCTTGGACAGCCGCTGGGGAAGAGGTAACTACCGTTAAAACTATTCCCGCTACCAAATTGGCCCAACTCATCGCCAAAGATGAAAACTTAAAGGTAATTGATGTCCGAAACGAAGGAGAATTTATCTCTGAACACCTTCTTGCCGCTACCAATTACCCCCTTGCCGAAATGGCTAAACAAGTAGCTGATCTTGACAAAAAAGTGCCTTACTATCTGCACTGCGCAGGCGGATACCGCTCAATGATCGCCTCTGCCCTACTCCAAAATATGGGCTTCGAAAATATTGTTAACGTAGCCGGCGGCTTCAAAGCAATCAGCGAAACAGAGGCACCTAAAAGCGATTACGTTTGCCCCTCTACACTACTCTAAGCCCCCCACACTATAAGCACTGCCGATTAAACTATAATCACTAAAGAAAAGCGCTAACCAGCTAGTCGCCTAGCTGGTTCAGCGCCTTTTTCTAGCTAAATTTTAACTCATCATGTTCTTATTTGCACAAGAAGTAACAGACATATTGTCCCAACCCTGGCCTTGGTATGTCGCTGGGGCTATGATTGTTCTCGTTATGCAACTCCTCGTTTTTAACGGCAAATCCTTTGGCGTCTCTGCTAGTATGCGTGCCGCCTGCTCCGCTATGGGCGCAGGTAAAAGCGTCTCTTTTTTCAATTTTGACTGGAAAGGTAGCCAAGGCTGGAATATGCTCTTTATTACTGGTGCCGCCATCGGAGGGTTTATCTCTATGCAGTTTCTTTCTGGTAGCGAACCCATGGAACTGGGCGCCAAAACAATTGAATATGTAGAGAATATCGGCTTTTCTGCCCCATCAGTAACTAACGGTAAAACAGATCTCTTGCCCCAAGAAATTAGTGACCCTAACTTTGTTTTCTCCGCTAAAGGCTTATTCATTCTCATCTTTGGTGGATTTCTCATCGGATTTGGCGCCCGATATGCCGGTGGCTGTACTTCTGGCCACGCAATTAGCGGACTCTCTCAACTCCAAATTCCATCTCTTATCGCTGTTATTGGCTTCTTTATCGGCGGCCTAACAATGACTTACTTTATCCTGCCACTACTCTTTGGCGCCTAAATCTACCTATTAACATGAAGTTTATAAAATATCTAGGTCTGGGTATCCTCTTTGGCGTGGTTATGACCAAATCAGAAGCTATTTCTTGGTACAGAATCCAAGAGATGTTTCTCTTCGACAACTTTCACATGTACGGAATGATCGGTACAGCCGTCATCCTCGGAATTATTACCACCGCCCTGATTAAAGCATTTAATCTGCAAACCTTTAAGGGCGAAGAAATTAAGTTTCATCCCAAGAATATGTCTATCCCACGCTACCTTATCGGTGGCATTATATTCGGCCTCGGCTGGTCCATGACTGGCGCATGCCCCGGCCCAATGTATACACTACTCGGCCAAGGCTACTGGGCCATACTCATCATTATCGCATCTGCCCTAGTCGGTACTTACCTATATGGCGCCCTGCGCTCTAAATTACCGCACTAGCCCGCATAAAATTTAGCTAGTTGTTTGGACCGGACGACTAGTCTAGGAGGGGAAATCGGTCTGGCTCATCTTCTTTTATAGAAGATGAGCCTTTTATTTTTCCCCCTTTGCCTAAACTTTTGCCTCAAAAGTTCCTTAACTTTGACAGGAATACATCCACTTTAGGGGTGTTTGGTTTTTTTTAGGGGCCTCCCGCCTACGGCGGGCGCTACGTTACAGGGCTCGCTGTTCGCTCGGCCCTTCGCCGCTTTTAGCGGCTCGGTCTGGCCTACGGCCACCCCTCCACATCGCTAGGCCAATAAGCCCCAGCCACTAAGCATAAAACTAAACTGAGAATATACCCTTATCACCTGATGCAGCTCGTACTGCCGTAGGGAAAAGTGCCGTCCTCTCTCTTCAGGATAGCCATACCTATGCCAGCCAAGAGCCGCCTAAGCCATAGAAAACCTATGCCAAACGCTATCCAAATTTTTCTCAATGGCCAAGCCATGAGCTGCCCTCCAAATTATAGCCTCTTCCAACTTCTCCAACAATTAAATAAGGAGAAAGAAGGTGGCCTCGCCCTCGCCCTCAACCAAGAAGTAATCCCCAAAGCACTCTGGGCCAATACTTTTCTAAATAACCAAGACCAAGTTTTACTTATTACGGCTACCCAAGGCGGTTAGCCCCAATTTGCTATGCTAAAAATTATATATCATGAGAAAAGATAAACTGCCTCAACAGGAAGGAATTACCAGAACGCCCTTCCCTAGCTCTAAGAAAATTTATGTTCCCGGCCGTATCCACCCCCAAATTAAGGTAGCCATGAGAGAAATTAGCCTCTCTCCTACCAAGATTCAAGCAACCGGCAAACTAGAAGAAAATCCCCCCGTTACCGTCTATGACACTAGCGGCCCATATACCGACCCCAATGTAAATATCGATATCAATAAAGGCCTAAACCCCCTCCGCCAACAATGGATTATCGACCGCCAAGATGTAGAAGAATTAGAAGGCATCTCGTCTAACTATGGCCAAGAACGCCTCGCTAAAAATGATATCGACTGGCTCCGATTCCCTAACCTGCGCAAACCGCTCCGCGCAAAAAAAGGCCAAAACGTTTCGCAAATGCATTATGCCAAAAAAGGCATTATTACTCCCGAAATGGAGTATATCGCTATACGCGAAAACCAAAGAAGAGCCGAACTGATGCAGCAAGGCATCGACTTTGGCCAACAACACCCCGGACAAAGCTTTGGCGCTAATATCCCTCAAGGTTTTATTACCGCAGAATTTGTCCGCGAAGAGGTGGCCCGCGGCCGCGCCGTTATCCCCTCTAATATCAACCACCCCGAATCAGAACCCATGATTATTGGCCGCAATTTCTTGGTCAAAATCAACGCAAATATCGGTAACTCTGCCGTAACCTCTAGCATCGCTGAAGAGGTGGAAAAAGCCGTTTGGGCCTGCCGCTGGGGGGCCGATACGATTATGGACCTCTCTACAGGCCAAAATATTCACGAAACTCGCGAGTGGATTCTCCGCAACTCTCCCGTTCCTATCGGGACCGTGCCCATCTACCAGGCCCTAGAAAAAGTCAATGGCGTTGCCGAAGACCTGACTTGGGAAATCTTTAGAGATACCCTAATCGAACAGGCAGAACAGGGCGTAGATTATTTTACCATCCATGCCGGTGTACGCCTCGCTTATATTCACCTAACCGCCAAAAGAGTAACGGGTATCGTTTCTCGTGGCGGCTCGATTATGGCCAAATGGTGCCTGGCCCACCACAAAGAAAATTTCCTCTACACCCACTTTGAGGATATCTGCGAAATTATGAAGGCTTATGATGTGGCCTTCTCTCTAGGCGATGGCCTCCGCCCCGGCGCTATTGCCGATGCCAATGATGAAGCCCAATTTGCTGAGCTAGAAACCCTTGGCGAATTGACCAAAATTGCCTGGAAACATGATGTGCAAACCATCATTGAAGGGCCCGGCCATATTCCTATGCACATGATTAAGGAGAATATGGACAAACAGCTCAAGCACTGCGGCGAAGCACCTTTCTATACGCTCGGCCCATTGACTACCGATATTGCTCCCGGTTACGATCATATTACTTCGGGCATCGGTGCCGCCATGATTGGCTGGTACGGTACCGCTATGCTTTGCTATGTAACCCCCAAAGAACATTTGGGCCTCCCCAATAAGGAAGATGTAAAAACAGGGGTAGTTACTTATAAGTTAGCAGCCCATGCCGCCGATTTGGCCAAAGGACACCCCGGTGCCCAATACCGCGATGACGCCCTAAGTAAAGCCCGCTTCGAATTCCGCTGGTATGACCAATTCAACCTTTCTTTGGACCCTGATACCGCCCGTGCTTATCATGATGAAACCCTACCCGCAGAGGGCGCCAAAATTGCCCACTTCTGCTCTATGTGTGGTCCAAAATTCTGCTCAATGAAAATTACGCAGGAGGTCAGAGACTATGCCGCAGGCCTAGACGAAAATACCCAAACTGCCCTAGAAAAAGGAATGGCCGAAAAATCAGAAGAATTTTTGAATAAAGGAAGCGAAATCTACCACTAGAAGTACTTCCCGCCCCTACTGCGGGCTCCGCCCGCAGAAAAGGAGCGCAGCGACTGGCTGAGGGATGGTAGGCAGTGCGGCGCAGCCGCAGACCAAGGCAGCTTTGCTGCCGCAGGGCCGAGCAGACCTGCGAGCTGCCGAACAGCCCGACCCGCCCAAAGGGCGGGGCAGCCCCAAATTATTCATCTAATTGTTAAAGGCCTCTACTATGGGGCCTTTGGCTTTTGAAATAGCAAAAATGAAGATCAGATTATTGACACATCCCGAACTCTTGACGGATGAAATACAACTTATCAATGCCCTTTTTGCCGAGGGCTTGGCCTGCCTCAATTTGCGTAAGCCCAATTTTACGGCCCAGCAATATGAGGACTTTCTGGCCCAAATTGATGCTCAATATCACCCCAAAATTATTTTGCACGACCATTATGAACTCTGCGATAAATATAAAGTGCAAGGGATTCATTTGGGCGAGGCCCGCCGCCGCAGCTATAGCCCCGAAGCACTCTTGGCCCTCCGCCAAAAGCTCCAAAAAGCAGGCTTGGCCCTAGGCTCCTCGGTGCATGAACGCAGCACTTTAGACGAATTGGCCCCCAATCATTTCGATTATATTTTTGTGAGTCCCGTCTTTAGCTCGATCTCTAAGCAAGGCTATGGCCCCAAAGAAGATTGGAGCATTAGCCCCTACAAGGCCCAATATGATTTTAGTATTGTGGGCTTAGGCGGCATTGATTTGGACAGCCTTGGCGCCGCCGCCGAAAAAGGCTTTGAAGAAGTAGGCGCCCTAGGCTCCGTTTGGCTCAAAGGCGAGGCCGCCCCCGCCTATTTTTCTAAAATGCTCGCAGCATGTCAGGCCCTTTTGCCTTAAGTATTGCGGGTTTTGATCCCTCTGCAGGGGCAGGCCTTTTGGCCGATATCAAAACCTTTGAACAGCTGGGCGTCTATGGCCTCTCGGTTTGTAGCGCCCAAACCATACAACGGCCCGGCTGCTTTGCCGATTTGCGCTGGACCGAAGCCGATTGGGTGGAGCGACAACTGGCCTTTTTGCTGCAAAGCTATACGCCCAAAGCCGTAAAAATTGGCATTATTGGAGATTTGGCCCTTTTGGATCGGCTCTTGGACCAATTAGCGGCCTTGGCCGCTCCGCCTCTAGTGGTTTGGGACCCCGTGCTTAGCGCCTCTGCTGGTTTTGACTTTCAGCAAGCAGATGCTTTTGAGGACCTCAAAGTATTGATTGAGCGAGTGGATGTTTTTATGCCCAACCGCCAAGAGCTAGAGCGCCTCTGGCCCAAGCAATCGCCCTTGGCCGTGGCCCAAACGATTAGCCAGCAAACGGCTTTATTGCTCAAAGGGGGACATGATCCCCAAGCGAAGGGATTGGACCAACTCTTTTTGGCAGGCAAGCTAGCCGCTCAATGGCCCCCAAAAATGATTGCCCCCCATGATAAGCATGGAACAGGTTGCGTGCTTTCCTCTGCCCTAACGGCCTTTTTGGCGCTAGGGCTCCCCTTAACTACCGCCTTTGGAAAAGCCAAAGATTACAACCTTCAATTTATGAATAGCCAGCCCTCTATGCTCGGTTGGCACAGGAGCTATCAAGATGAGTAAAAAAGAAATTGCCGCCTTGCAATATGTGAGTAGCGGGCAGCGAATACAAGAACATCTGGACCAAATTGCAGATTTTCTGGCGGCAGGTGGTCGCTGGGTTCAACTTCGCCTCAAAGAAGTGAGTACCGCCGATTATTTGGCCGCAGGAAAAACCGCCCGTGCCCTCTGCGATCAGTATCAGGCCCAACTCATTATTAACGACCAAATTGAGGTGGCCCAAGCCGTAGCCGCCGATGGCCTACACCTAGGCCGTAGCGATATGCCCTTGGAGGATGCTAGAGCCATACTGGGCCCAGATTTTATTTTGGGTGGCACCGCCAATAGTTGGGAAGATATTCAGGCGGTTTATTTGGCTGGAGCCGATTATATTGGGCTGGGCCCCTTCCGATTTACCCCCACAAAAAAGAAATTAAGCCCTATTTTGGGCATGAAAGGCTATCGCGAACGGCTGCAACAACTAGAACGCAAGAGCTGGGAGATTCCCATTGTCGGTATTGGCGGCATTAAGCTCGCCGATATAGAAGGCTTATTGCGGACCGGCTTGCATGGAGTGGCCCTTTCTGGCCTAATTAACCAAACGACAGACAAAAAGACCCTAGTCAAAACAATTTATCAACTTTTGGAAATGGCCCCTAGTGGGTATAAATGAAGATAGGCATGAATACATTAAAAATTGCCGATAAGGAATTTAACTCAAGATTATTTACGGGCACAGGCAAGTTTGCCTCTTCTGCCCTGATGCGGGAGGCCCTTTTGGCTTCTGGTTCGGAGCTGGTCACGGTGGCCCTCAAGCGGATGAATGTGGAAAAGTCGGAGGACCCTATTGTGGACCAACTCGATGCGCCGCACATCCACCTTTTGCCCAATACCTCTGGCGCGCGCACGGCTGAAGAGGCCATTTTTGCGGCCCAACTGGCCAGAGAGGCCTTGGGGACCAACTGGTTGAAACTCGAAATCCACCCAGATCCCAAATACTTGATGCCCGATCCCATCGAGACCCTCAAAGCAGCCGAAAAGCTCGTCAAATTGGGCTTTGTGGTCCTGCCCTACATCCATGCTGACCCCGTGCTTTGCAAGCGCTTGGAAGAGGTGGGCGTGGCTGCCGTCATGCCTTTGGGCTCGCCAATTGGGAGCAATAAGGGCCTAAGAACCCTCGATTTTCTAGAGATTATCATTGAGCAAAGTCAGCTCCCCGTGGTGGTAGATGCGGGTATCGGTAGCCCTTCTGATGCCGCCAAAGCCCTAGAAATGGGGGCCGACGCAGTATTGGTCAATACGGCCATTGCGGCTGCTCAAGACCCAGTAGAAATGGCCAAAGCCTTTAAATTGGGCGTTATGGCGGGGCGCATGGCCTTTGAGGCCCGCCTAGCCGAGCAGCGCATGGGGGCCGAGGCCAGCAGTCCCTTGACCTCCTTCCTTGGCGATTAAGCGCCCATCAACAACCTTTAGCAAGCCCTACTATTCTTGAATAGTGGGGCTTTTCTTATTGATATTTTGGGGCCTGCCGCCTTCGGCGGCCGGGCCCTTGCAGGGCTCGCAGGTCTGCTCGGCCCTTCAGCCCTTCGGGCTTCGGTCTGGCCTGACGGCCACCCTTTCAGGCCCCTAGGCCGTTTGGCCTTCGGCTATCATAGCTGAATGCCCTAGTTGACAGCGATCAAGGCCTTTAGGCGGTTTAGCAGGCGGCGAAGCCGCCGCAAAGGAGCGAAGCGACTTGGCCTAGCGATGTGCAGCAGTGCGGCGCAGCTGCAGACCAAGGCCGTCAGGCCGCAGGGCCGAGCAAACCTGCGAGCTGCGGAACGTAGCGCCTGCCGCAGGCAGGAGGCCCCAAAAAACAAAAAGGCCCAAAACCGAAGTTCAGGGCCTTTTCAGGAGAAAATTGATTAGGAATTAGTTGATACCGTGCATCCAGCGTTTCACCACTCCAGAGAGGAGGATGAGGATGACACCGCCACCAACGGCAACAAAACCAAGAATCATAAATACGTTAATACAGATCACTAGCGTATCCTCGGCCACTGTTTTGGATACAGCGGCATTGGGGCTAGCGGCCATCATCTCTTCGATTTGATCTTTGGGGAACTGCTTAGGCTCTGCTGTTTTGAGGCTAGCATCGGTAGAGAGGAAGCTAATTTTTGCTTCTTTGATCAACTTTTCTTTGTAGTGCCCTTCCTTTTGTTTGGCAGCATCTTCCATAATAGCTTTATCGGCAACGGTAACAGCATGATACTTCTCGCCATTTTTGTTGAGCTCCTTAATAAAGAAATCGCTAAGAACAAACTCTTGAAACGAGTGGGTTTCCGTAGCATCTTCAGCGGTAAAGCCGAGCTCCTTCATTTTAGTGGTATCTTTAGAGCTACCTACATACATTCTATAGATCTCTTTATTAGCAAGCATGGCGGTTTTAATATCTTCATTGTCCATACTTTCATTAAAACGATCTAGGCGTTCTGTTTCTACAAAAATCTCTGCCATGTCTACATTAGTCATCTGGGCAATTTTGGCGCCAGCCAAATGCGCAAAAGAAGTAGACATCAGCCAGAAGCCCATGATAAAGCCCACCACTTTGGCAGGAGAAAGCTTAGTCACTAGGGAGAGTCCCACGGGAGACAGGGCCAATTCGCCCAAAGTGTGGAGAAGGTACAAAAGGGCCATAAAGATAGCGGGGATCATCCCTGCGGTAGCCATGCCTTCTCCGAGTTTGAGGACCAAGAAACCAGCACCCAAAAGAATAAGGGCAATACCGAACTTCACGGGAGCAGCAGGTTCCTTTTTAGCTTTGGCCAACTGTGTCCACATAAAAGAGAAGACAGGAGCAAACATCATGATATAAAGTGGGTTGAGCGACTGGAACATGGTGGTGGTCAGGAAGCTCGTTTTGGCCACATTATTATCGGTAAATACGGTAAGGGCACTACCCGCTAGCTCGAAGAAAGTCCAGAAAATAATGGTAAATACGAAGAGTGTAAGTACTACCCAGAGGCGTTCTCTTTGGACCTTTTCATAGCTTGATGAAATAAAAATAAGGTAGCCGACCATTCCAACTCCCATCAATAAAACGATAAGATCAAGTAGTCCGTGACTTTGGAGGAGAAACCAAACTAAAGGTACCGCAATCAAACTAGCAATATAGATTCCCCAATTTAGGGGCAATCCCATTACCTTTGGTGATGTTGGGTTTTCTTCTAGAGTATAAGAGGGAGCCTCCTCATCGCTTACCTCATTTTCTGTAGCCTCATGAGGAGCATAACCTTTATCCTCTAGCACCCCAGAGCGTTGGGCCATCCAGAAAATAACAAGCCCTACAAGCATTCCTACACCAGCTAGGGAGAAACCCCAGTGCCAGCCTTCGATCTCTCCGACTACCCCACAGGTAAGACTAGTGAGAAAGGCACCAATATTGATCCCCATATAGAATAGGGTAAATGCACCATCTCGGCGGGGGTCTGTTCTAGAGTAGAACTTACCGATCATACTCGAGATATTGGGCTTAAAGAAGCCATTTCCGAGAATCAGCATTGCAAGAGCGGTAAGGAAAATATATTCATGTTCGAAAGCCATGAGAAAGTGGCCAATCATCATTAGGATGGCTCCCCACATAATGGCTTTTCGGTAGCCCATAAAGCGCTCGGCTAATAATCCCCCAATAAGTGGAGTGGCGTATACCATAGAGCCATAAGCTCCGTAAACGCTATAAGCCTGAGTATGATCATATTCGAGTACACCTTTGGTCATATAAAGGACCAAGAGGGCACGCATACCATAGTAAGAAAAGCGTTCCCACATTTCCACAAAAAAGAGGTAGAAAAGAGCTTTGGGGTGGGTTTTTTTATTCAGTGCAATAATGATAGCAATCCAAATTGCACAACCCACCCAAGCTATCGTCATGATAGTATAAGGATGCATAGTTTAAAATAAGTAGGTTTGATAATGAAGTAGTTTGTCCCCCCAAAAAAAGGATGTCCTTTTGGGGCTTTAGCGCGACAAGAGGACATCCTGGGGTGTTAATCTTAGATTAAGCTTGCATCAAGGTAATAAAAAGCTAGAAATTATGGAACCTCCCGATAGATTTTAAGTGAGCGGGGGAACTAAACTAAGTTGTTATAATAAAATCCCTCGGTCCTTTAAGTTGGACCAAGGGATTTTAAAACATGGAGAAATGCGACTTTAGTTCAAGAAAAAGATATAGATAAAATAGAGGCCAGCCGCCAAAAAGAGCAAGCCCGTCAGTTTGCGGACATAGCGTTCTAGGGTTTGAATCTGCTGAAAATAGCGACTCATCTTATGGGTTGAAAAGGCCAGTAGATAGGCAAAAAAGAGCACGGGCAGGGCAGTTCCGACAGAAAAAAGGAGGCCCATTAGCCAGGCTTGGGTTCCTTCTTGTAAGGCCAAGGGAACCAAGGCGCCAAAGAAAAGAGCGCCACTATAGGGACAAAAAGCCAGCGCAAAGAGGACACCTAAACCAAAGGCCCCTGTATAGCCTTTTAAGCCTAGCTTTTGGCCCCATTGGCCAAGGCCAGCTTGGCCCAATTTGGGCAGGGGGATCCAGCCTAGCATAAACAAGCCCAGCAAGAGTAAAATAGGGCCTAAAAAGCGTTCCCCCTTAGTTTGTAGGAAAAGGGCGAGCTCAAATTGGCTAGCGCCAAAGCCCAAAACCAATAAGATCAGTAAATAGACCAAGCTTCGACCAAAGGTATAGGCCAAACCAGCCCAAAGCGTAGCTTTTGGTCCCTCTATAGATTTAGCAATATAGGCCGTGGCAGTAATATTGGTAGTCAGTGGGCAAGGGCTAATGGCGGTCAGTAGGCCCAAGGCAAAAGCGGCCAAGGCGGGTAATTCCTTAGTGTGGGCCAGCGTATCTAGAAAATCCATCTTATTGAGCTAATTGATTAAGTGCATTTTCAATTTCGATTTTGAGCTCATCCTCAAACTGGCTATCGTCTTTAGTGGCGCTACTAAAGGCAAAGTCCGTAAGGTCCAGAATATGCTCGGTAGTGGGCGTAACAGTTTGCAAATAAAGGCCAGTACCCGAGGCCTCAAACTTTTTGGCCAGCTCATAATTATCTGCCTCTTCTACACTCATAAACTGATAAACCAGCTTATGCTCTTGGAGTTCTTGGGCAAAATGCTCAGCCAAGACCTTTTTGGTCCTAGCTTCAATAGTATTGCAGGTTTTGCAGCGACGTTTGGTATAGGTTTCTAATAAAAAGAGGTGAAAAGGAGGGCGTTCGGCCTCTTCAATAGTAGGAGGAATAGCCGCTTGCACAGTTTGGGGAATTTCTGCAGGGGGCGTAGCCTCTCCACAAGCAGAAGCGAAAAGAACGATCAAAAAGAAGGGAATAGAGAGCGAAAGTAATTTCATAACGAGCAATTTTCTTAGCGGCCTAG
>Ga0193958_1000258_pt1 | contig 21659 bp, 18 predicted proteins | sample FB_1_MG_FD_140320 | JGI IMG/M metagenome (GOLD analysis project Ga0193958, IMG submission 140320) | Microbial mat bacterial communities from the Broadkill River, Lewes, Delaware, United States - FB_1_MG | ecosystem: Environmental > Aquatic > Freshwater > River > Microbial mats | place: USA...
CTGCTACTTTAGCTTACTCATTTTAATTTAAGATAATTTAGGAGATTTTCTCCTAAATTATAAAACTTAAAAACTAAATAAATATTTATTTAGTCTCATCTATCCATCCACTTCCAATTACTTTTTGCCCATCATAAAAAACAGCCAATTGTCCAGAGGCAACTCCAAAAGCAGGTTCATTTAATGAAATAATTGCTTTAGAATTTTCAATTTTTACATTACAAGGAGTTGAAGTTGATCTGTATCTTAATTTTACAGTACAAGAAAATTCTATATCATCTATAAACATATTTAAATCTTTTGCAATAACTTCATTCACTTCTAGTGCTTCTTTTTTCCCAACAACGATTGTGTTATCTTTTGGATTTAATTTTGTAACAAAGTGAGGATCATGTGCACCATGAACTGTAAATCCTCTTCTTTTCCCTATTGTATAGTGTGCATAACCTTTATGCTCTCCTACTATATTTCCCTTTTCATCTAAAACTTTTCCAGGAACATCAATATTTGCATGTCTTTTTACAACATCTGTGTAAACAGTTTCAACAAAACAGATTTCTTGAGATTCATTTTTTTCTGTGATTCTTTTATATGCTACGTCTAATTCAGCTCCAAATTTCACAATATCTTCTTTTTTATATGTACTTAGTGGAAACATCATAAATGGAAGTGCTACTTTGTCAACTTGTGATAGAAAATAACTTTGATCTTTTGTTTTATCATCAGCTTCATAGAAAAATTTCCCATCTGTTTTTGCATAATGACCTGTTGCTAAATAATTACAACCATTGTCTTGTGCAAAATTTAACATAGCGCCAAATTTGATTTGTTTATTACATTTTACACAAGGATTTGGAGTTGTCCCTTCTAAATATGATTCTACAAAATAGTCATAAATCTCTGCTGTAAATTTATCTGCTAAATCTAAAATATGATATTTTATGCCCAAAAATTTAGATACATCTTCGATATATTCTAAATTTCTTTCGTGATAACCATCAGTTCTATTATGAAGCTTTAAATATACACCTTCAACTTCATATCCTTCTTTTTGTAGCATATAAGCAGTAACCGAAGAGTCAATTCCTCCACTCATACCTACCATAACTTTTTTGTTCATTTTAGTTGTAATCACTTATAAAACCACCACCTAGGCAATATTCACCGTCATATAAAACAAGACTTTGTCCTAAAGTTACAGCTCTTTGAGGTTTATCAAATTTAACTAAGACTTTATCTTCACTTGATTGAGTTACTGTGCAAGCTTGTTTTTGTTGACGATAACGAACTTGTGCCATTAACTTCTCACCAACTTTAGGTGCCTCTTCTAATACCCAGTGCATATGGCTAGCTTCAACATTTTGGTTCATAAGTAAGGGATGATTTGTATCTTGTACAACTGTTAATGTATTATCTTCCATATTTTTTTTGGCTGCATACCATGGGTTATGGGTATGATTATCTGATTCAGTCTCTTTGATTCCTCCAAGACCAATACCTTTTCTTTGACCTAATGTGTAACAAATAAGGCCCTTATGTTTTCCTAATACTTTTCCATTTTCATCTACAATATCACCTGGAATTGCTTTTAAATGTTGAGTAATAAAATCATCAAATCTTTGATTACCAATAAAACAAATTCCTGTACTATCCTTTTTATCACTAACTGGAAGATTATGCTCTCTTGCTATTTCTCTAACTTCTTTTTTAGTTAAATCTCCAAGAGGAAACATTGCATGGGAAAGTTGTTCACTTGATAATGCGTGTAAAAAATAACTTTGGTCTTTCGAACTATCTTTTGGAGTGTCAAGTACGTAGTGGTCTTTATATTTAGCAATTTTAGCATAGTGTCCAGTTGCAATCATATCTGCGCCCATTTTTTTTGCTTCATTTAAAAAGACATTGAATTTAATTTCACGATTACATAAAATATCTGGATTTGGAGTAAGCCCTTTTTTTAGACCTTCTAAAAATACATCAAATACTTTAGTTCTGTATTCTTCAACAAAGTCTTTACCTTTTACTTCAATCCCTATTAGTTCTCCAACTTTTTTAGCATCTTCAAACTCTATACGATTAGGACATTGGCTACCTTTGATTCCGTATTCCCAATTTCGCATAAATAAGCCTACTACATCATAGCCTTGTTGTTTTAATAAAAGTGCAGTAACAGATGAATCAACTCCACCTGACATTCCTACAACTACTTTTTTTTTCATTTATTTATCCTTTTTATCTCTTCTAAAGGAATAATCACTGATTCTCTATTTGCCCAATCTTTATGAGGAACTATAAGGTCCTGCGTATTTATTTTTTTATTATCAAAAAATATTATATCTATATCTAGAGTTCTAGGCGCATCTTGAAAGGATCGCTTTCTTCCAAATCTTTTTTCTAGCCTTTGCATATTTTTTAAAAAATCATGAGGGGCTAGATTAGTTTTAAGCGCGATTATACCATTTAAAAAATCACTTTGTTCTAAAAATCCAAATGGAGGATTTTTTAATAAAGGTGAAGTTATAAGTAAAGTAAATCTTGTGTCTTTTTTTAAGCATAAGATTAATTTATCAAAAATTCTTTTTGTATTCCCCATATTTCCCCCAATACCAATAGTTACAGTATATTTTTTATTTGAGTAACTATTGAATTTTTTAGGAAAATTTGGAGTATAAAAAAGTGTTAAATTTTCAGTTAATTTTTTTTTCATATTTTTATAAAATTACAGCTTTACCATTTTGCATAACAATCGTATCTTCTATTCTAACACCAAACTCATTTGGTAGATAAATTCCAGGTTCTATTGTAAAAACCATATTTTCTTCAATTATCACATCACTTTTTGAATTTATAAATGGAAATTCGTGAATATCAAGTCCTACACCATGTCCGGTACTATGGATAAAATATTTTCCAAAACCTGCTTTTTCAATTACACTTCTTGTTAAATTATCAATATCTTTAGCTTTCATTCCAACTTTAGCTTTTTCAATAGCATTTAATTGGGCTTTTAAAACAATATCATAAATTTTTTGATGTTTTTTATTTTTAAAAGTTTGTTCTCTTTTAAAGTTGAACTTTTCAAAGTTAACTGAACTAGTACAAGTTCTATCAGAACAGTATCTTTTATATTTAATCCCTGCATCTACAAGTAATAAATCATTTAATTTTAATTTTTTACTAGTTGGAAGCGCGTGGGGTTTTGCTGCATTTTCATTTATTGCTACAATAGGTTCAAAACTAACATCTAGTTTTCCTGTTTGTGTCATTTTTTCAAAAGCTTTAAAATATAAAAATTGTTCAGTTTGTTTGAAACCATTTTTTCTAATATATTTTGCAAATTCTTTAAAGCCTTCTCGACCTAATTTTGCAGCTTTTTTTAATAGTTTGATTTCTTCTTCACTTTTTATTGCTCTTTTTAATTTTGAGAAATTTTCTTGGGCAATAAATTGAGTTTTAATACTTTCAGTTAATTTAATAAAAGTAGAGTGAGAAAAATCATTTGGATCAAAAACTATTTTTTTTATCTTAGAACTTTTTAATATTTCTTTTGTTGTTTCTATAAGATTTGAAGATTCAATAACCTGACAATTTTTTGCATACTCTTTTGCTTCTGTTGTATATCTAGCATCAGTTATAAAATATTTATCTTCACCTAAATTTAAAAAGATTACATTATCACACGAAAAGTTACATTCAAAATAGATTGCATTTTCATTTTGTAAAATAAAATTTTTCATAAAAAACCTTTGATTTGGTATTGTTTAACATAAATTTAATTATAATCTTACCTAAATTTTATAAAAGGAATATAATATGAAAATAGCCGTAATTCAAGGACCAAATTTAAATATGTTAGGAATTAGAGAACAACATATTTACGGTCCAATGAGTTTAGACCAAATTCACGATCAATTAAAAAATGCTGCAGCACAAAATGGAGTTGAATTAGAATTTTTTCAATCAAATTTAGAAGGTGAAATTGTTGATAGAATTCAAGAATGTTTAGGAACAGTTGATGGTATTATGATTAATCCAGCAGCATATTCTCACACATCAATTGCAATTAAAGATGCATTAAGTGCAGTTGCAATGCCAGTTGTAGAAGTTCATATTTCAAATATTTATAAAAGAGAAGAGTTCAGACAAAAATCAATTACTGCAAGTGCAAGTACTGGTGTTATTTCAGGATTTGGACCATTTGGTTATCATATGGGTTTAATTGCTTTAATGCAAATTGTTACAGAAGTTAAAGCAGTTGAACAATCTCAACAAAGTGTTGAATAATAGTTTTTTATGAAAATAATCAGTTCAAAATGGGTTTTAACCTGTGATGAAAATAGTAGTATCATCGAAGATGGTGCTATTGTTTTTGATAAGAAAATTATTGAAGTAGATACTCTTTCAAATATCCAAAAAAAATATCCAAATATTCAGATTACACAATTAGAAGACAATTCAGTTTTAATGCCAGGACTTATAAATTCTCATGTGCATTTAGAGTTTAGTGCTAATAGTACAACTTTAAAATATGGTAATTTTATGAATTGGTTGAATTCTGTTATAAAAAATAGAGAAGATTTGATAAATAAAGCAAATACAAAACTTATATCTTCAAAATTAAACAAAATGAAAAAAACTGGAACAACAACAATAGGAGCCATTTCTTCATATTCTTTTGAGTTAGAGGCTTGTTTAAAATCTCCTATTAATAAAGTTTTTTTTGCTGAGGTAATTGGAAGTAAAGGTGATATGGTTGATACACTATTTGCTGATTTTAAATCAAGATTAAATAATGCAAAAAAATATAAATCTAAGAATTTTATTCCAGCAGTTGCTATACATTCGCCATATTCAGTTCATCCTTTTTTAGTAAGGGAAACACTAAAGCTTGCAAGAGAAGAAAACTTGGCTGTTAGTTCACATTTTTTAGAATCACCTGAAGAGTTTGAGTGGTTACATAAAGATGAAGGTTTATTTATAGATTTTTTTAAAAACTTTTTAGGACAAGATAAAGCAGTAACTAAACCAATGGAATTTTTAAATCTTTTTTCAAATATAAAAAATCTTTCTTTTACACATTGTGTTGAAGCTAGTGATGAGGATTTAGAAAAGATTGAACAACTTGGCGCTAGTATTAATCATTGTGTTACTTCAAATAGAGTTTTAAATAATACTAAACTAGACTTATCAAGATTAAAAAATATTAACTTTACAATAGGAACTGATGGACTTAGTTCAAATAATTCTTTATCAATGTTTGATGAGTTAAGAAATGCTTTAATGGCTCATGCAAATGAAAATATTATTGATTTTTCAAAGGTTTTATTAAAAGCGGCTACTATAAATGGAAGTAGAGCTTTGGGCTTAAATAAAGGGCTATTACAAAAAGATTGTGATGCAGATATAATAGCTATAAATCTACCTGATGAGATTGAAGATAAAGATGATTTAGCAATGCATATCATTCTTCATACAAAATTTGTAGATAAAATAATAATAGGAGGAGAGTTTGTTTAATTTTATAAAAATCTTATTTTCACCAATAATAGCAGTTTTGGATTTTATTACTAAATATTTTAAAACAATAGTTTTTTTAACAATTATATATTTTTTAGTAATTGATTCAAATGATAGTTTAGTGGAAAGTAATTCAGCATACGCAAATTTACAAAAGATTGAATTATATGGACCAATTTTAGATGTTTCAAAAACATTAGAAGATATTCAAAAAGCAAAAAAAGATAATAATATAAAAGGTGTTTTACTTGTAGTTAATTCTCCTGGTGGAGCAGTTGCACCTTCTGTTGAATTAGCTTATGCAATTAAAGAACTTACTGCTATTAAGCCTGTAGTTGTTTATGCAAGTGGAGTAATAGCAAGTGGAAGTTATTATGCTTCTATTTGGGCAAATAAAATTATTGCAAATCCTGGAAGTATGGTTGGATCAATTGGTGTAATTATGCAAGGAATAAATGCAGAAGAACTAATGAATAAAATTGGTGTATCAACTCAAACAGTTAAAGCTGGTAAATATAAAGAATCTGGAACACCAAGTAGAAAATGGTTTGATTATGAAAAAGAAGAATTACAAAGTGTAATTAATGATACATATCAAATGTTTATTACAGATGTTGCAAATGCTAGAAAGCTTGATGTTAAAAATCATGAGAAATTTGCTGATGCTAGAATATTTACAGCTTCACAAGCTAAAGAAGTAGGGCTTGTTGATGGTGTTGCAACAATTTCTGTTGCACAAGAAACTTTAGTACAACTTTCAAAAGTTGAAAATCCTATTTGGAAAAAAGAAGATAAATTTGATAAATTTATGGATAGATTAATTTCAGAAACAGTTTCTCAAGTATCAATGAGTTTTACAAGTGGATTAAAAGCTTTTTAAAACTAGATATCAAAAAAGGGTAGAAGAATTATTCTTCTACCCTTTTCTTTTTTACTCTAAATAAAATATTATTATTTAGTTTCTGTAACTACTTTATACGTATCATTTGCAATAACATATTCTTCATTTGTTGGAATAACAAAAATTCTAGAAGCAGAGCCATTTGTAGAAATATCTCTTGATTCTCTTGATCTTTTGTTGTTTTTAACAGGGTCAATTACTAATCCCATTGAATCTAATCCAGCACAAACTTTTTCTCTAATTAGTGCAGCATTTTCACCAATACCACCTGTAAAACATAATGCATCAACACCATCAAGTGCTGCTACATAAGCTCCAACATATTTTTTAATGTTATAAGCAACCATATCAACAGCTAGTCTACATCTTTCATCACCAGCAGTCATCCCATCAAGTACTTCTCTTAAATCTGAAGATTTACCAGAAATTCCTAAAATACCTGATTTTTTGTTCATTATATCTAATGCATCATCAATAGTCATATCTTCTTGGCTCATCATGTATTGTAATGCACCAGCTCCAACATCACCAGCTCTTGTTCCCATCATTAAACCTTGAACAGGAGTAAGTCCCATAGATGTATCTATACATTTACCATTTAATACAGCACTAACAGAAGATCCATTACCTAAATGACAAACAATAATTCTAGTGTTATGTTTTTTATCTAACATACCTCTTGCTTCATTTGAAACGAAGTAGTGGCTAGTTCCGTGGAAACCATATTTTCTAATACCATGTTTTGTATATTGGTCATATGGTAATGCATACATATAAGCGTAATCAGGCATAGTTTGGTGGAATGCAGTATCAAATACAGCTACATTTGGTTTACTAGGCATTAATTCTTGACAAATTTCCATACCTAAAATATTTGCTGGATTATGTAATGGTGCAAGAGGAATTAGTCTTTTCATTGTATCAATAACTCTATCAGTTACTAAAACAGAACCTGAGAATTCTTCTCCACCATGAACAGCTCTATGCCCAATAGCATCAATATCATTAATCGAATCAATAACTTTACCTTCTCCTGTAGTTAAAACAGATAATACAGCTTCAATTGCTTCTTTATGAGTTGGCATAGAAACTTCTAATTTTAGTTCTTTATCATCACTAAACTCATGTTTTAATACACCATCTATTCCGATTCTTTCACAAATTCCTGATGCAAAAACTTTTTTAATGATTGGATTCATTAATTGGTACTTTAAAGATGAACTTCCTGCGTTTAAGATAAATACTAACATATTATTATTCCTTTTATTGAGTTTAATTATTTAATTTGTGTTGCTGTAATAGCTACTAAGTTTGCGATATCTTCAACAGAACAACCTCTTGATAGGTCATTAACTGGTTGATTTAAACCTTGAACAATTGGTCCATGAGCTTCAGCTCCTGCAAATCTTTGAACTAATTTATATCCAATATTTCCAGATTGTAAATCAGGGAATACTAAAACATTTGCTTTCCCTGCAACTTTTGAACCAGGTGCTTTTTTAGCTCCAATTGCTTCAATAATAGCAGCATCTGCTTGTAATTCTCCATCAAAAGAAAAATCAACATTTCTTTCATCTAAAAGTTCACAAGCGTATTGTACTTTATCAACTAATGGATGTTTTGCACTTCCTTTTGTTGAGAATGATAACATAGCAACTCTTGGCTCTAATCCAACAACGCTAGCTGCAGTTGCCGCAGTTGCACAAGCAATATCTGCTAATTGGGCTGCATTAGGCTCAGGAATTACTGCACAGTCTGCAAATAAAATTAAACCATTATCACCAAAGTTTCCATCAGCAGTTTCCATTACAAATGTAGAAGAAACAGTATTAATTCCAGGAGCTGTTTTAATAACTTGAATTGCAGCTTTTAAAACATCAGCAGTTGGAGAGTTTGATCCCGCAACTAAACCATCAGCATCACCAAGTCTTACCATCATACAACCAAAAAATCTAGGTTCAGTTGTCATAATCTCAGTAGCATCTTCTCTTGATAAATTCTTTGATTTTCTTAATTCAACTAATTCATCAATGTATTTGTCAATGTTATCAAAGTTTTTAGGATCAACAATTGTTGCACCTTCAATATTTGCACCACATTTTTCAGCATCAGCTTTTATCGTTTCAACATTACCAATTAAAACAACTTTTGCAGTTTTTTCAACTAATACCTGAGCCGTAGCCTTTAATACTCTCTCATCTTCTGGTTCAGGAAGAACAATCGTTCTTAATTGTAACTTCGCTTTTTCTTTAATGCTTTCAATTAAACCCATGTTAAGTTATCCTTTCTACTTTAAACTTAAGGAAGATTATAAAAGAGGACCGTAGCATTAGAATAGCACGGATTATAATCTCACTTAAGTATATTTTATATGATATTTGAAAAAAAGTACATAAAAGATACATTAATATAAAAAAAATCATAATTTGTGCAAAATAGTAATAAGATATGGAAATACATTGTATTAGGATAGATCTTGAAGGAGTAATATGTACAATTATTGTACATATTACTCAATTTTATTCAAATTTTCATTTTGTAACAAATACAATCAATCTTTAGTAAGATTGTATGTATCTCTTGCAATAACAAACTCTTCATTTGTTGGAATAATATAAATTTTTGTCTTAGATGTTTTTTTATTTATTTCTCTATTTCCTGAAGCTCTTTTAGAATTTTTTTCTTTGTCAATTTCAATTCCCATAAATTCTAAACCAGTACAGACTTTCTCTCTAATTAAATCAGAATTTTCACCAATACCAGCAGTAAAGCAAATTGCATCCACTCCACCAAGAAGACCAGCGTATGAGCACAAATATTTTTTAATTCTATTACACATCATTTCGATTGTTATAGTTGCTCTTTTATCTCCATCATTTGAAGCTTTGATTACCTCTCTTAAATCAGAACTTATACCGGAAACTCCTAATATTCCAGATTTTTTATTTAGATAATCAACTATTTGATGAGAGTTCATTTCTTTCCTCTCCATAAGGTATGGAATAACACCTGCATCAATATCTCCAGATCTTGTCCCCATAATTAAACCCTCAAGTGGAGTTAGACCCATTGAAGTGTTAATAGATTCTCCATTTTTTACTGCACATATAGATGAACCATTTCCTAAGTGACAAACTATGATTCTTGAATTTTTTTTATTTTCTAAAAGTTTAATAGCTTCTTGTGATACAAAATAATGACTAGTTCCATGAAATCCATATTTTCTTAAGTGGTGTTCTGTATAATCTTCATGTGGTACCGCATATAAAAAGTTTTCTTCAGGCATTGTTTGGTGAAATGCTGTATCAAAAACTACTACATTTGGAATATTTGGCATTAAATCTTGGCAAATTTTAATACCAAGTATATTTGCGGGATTATGTAACGGAGCAAGGGGAATTAACTCCTCAATTTTTTTAATCACTTCATCATTTACTATTACTGATTCTTTAAAATATTCACCACCATGAACTACTCTATGACCAATTGCTTGAATTTCTGAAATGGAGTTTATAACTTTTGTTTCATCGTGAGTTAAAGTTTTTAATACAAGTTCAATAGCTTCTTTATGAGTTGGCATATTGATTTCAAAAGTAAGTTTTTTATTTTCACCTACCTCATGCTTTAAAATACCATCAATTCCTATTCTTTCAACTAAACCACTAGCAATAACATCTGCTGTTTTGGCATTTATTAATTGATATTTTAAAGATGATGAACCAGCATTTAATACAAATACTAACATTAATTTATCCTTTGAATTTTATATGATATTTTAACAAAAAACAGGTTAGTTTATATATGCTAATAGTTTAACAGTTATTTAATTTTTACTTTTGGTAGATTTTTTAATTTTATGAAAATTAGAGCAGTCATAATAGCATCATTATAGGCATCATGTTTCCCCATAGTTGGAATTTCTAAATCTTCCATTATTGTGTCAAATCTTAAATCAATATTTGATTGGGGAATTCTTTCTATCTTATAATCATGATAAATTGCAGATACTTCCATTGCTTTATTTGGAAGTTTAATCCCTAATTTAGGAACTAAATATTTATTTATCATTGAAATATCAAACTCTAAAAAATATCCAATAAGTGTTCTATTTCCAATAAATTCTAAGAATTCTTCTATTACATCATCAATATTTTCCGCATTTTCTAAATCACATTCTCTAATATGATGAATTTTTATAGCTTCTGACTGAAGTTTTGTTTGTGGTTTTATAAATTTTATAAACTTTTTACTTGATACAATCACATTATCTTTTATGATAACAGCACCAATAGAAACTATATCATCAATTTTAGGATTAAGTCCTGTTGTTTCACAATCAAAACAAACATACTCATCATTATGAGGTTTATCAAAAAGATATGAATATTTTTCATCTTTTAATTTTTTCTGATTAAAATAATTACTTATAGTTCTAAACATAATTCAACTTGAAATGAAATTCTAATTTTTTCTTTAATTTATTTACAATTTTAAATGAATCTTTTAATAAATCTTTTTCCATCGTGTTTAAATCTTCAGGATTTATATAATTATCAATTTTTTCTTTTTTATCTAATTTATCTAAATTTGATTTTAGTTTTAATGCTGATAGAAAGTTAAATGCCATTGTTAATTCTTTTGCTAATTCAGCTTCTAATACTCCAATTTCTTGAAGTTTTTTAATTCTTTTATTTGTATTTGTATTATAAATATGTTTTTCTAAACATAAACTTCTAATACTTTGAACAATAATAAAAATACCACCTCTTTTTATATCGATTTCATTTTTATGTTCTTTATCTTTACTATCAAAAACAAACCCATCAAAGAAACCTAAAGGTACATCAAAACTTGTTATAATTTTTGCAAAATGTGCATTAAATGTTTGAGAATTACCTGCTATTTTAAATAAATATTCTTTTAATTTTAAAATTAACTCTTTATCTCCTGATACACAAACAGCATCATAAAAAATTGCTATATTCATGAAATTATCGCCATTTGGTTCATTTACCCATTTATATATCAAATCTTTAAAGTCAGATTTTCTTCTACACCAATATGGATTAGAAACCATGATATTACCTTCACATCTAGGAAAACCAAAGTCAACTAATGTTTCAGTAAATCTACTTGTAAATTCTTGAATCTTTTCATCACTAATTGGGCAATCATCAGAGATTATTAGTGCATTATCTTGATCAGTTTTAAGAACTTGCTCCCCTCTACCTTCACTTCCCATTACAATCAAGCAAGAGTTATCTAAAAGTTCAGTAGGTGCAAGTATTCTATAAAGTTTGTCAAGCAGTTTTTTATTTAGTTGGTTTATCAATTTAGAAATAAACTCTATTTTTACACCTTTTGCATTTAGTGATTTTATTATTTTTATAAACGATAAAGATGCTTCTTTTAACTCTTCTATTGTTTCAGCTTTTACTATTTGATTTGATACAGAAAATGTATTTGTAGCAAAGAAAGATGAAAGTGAAATTTGATCTAAAATTCCTGTTATTTCATCATTATCATTTTTTACAACAACTCTTTTTAAACCATGTTTTGCCATTACTAGTTGAGCATTAAATAAAAAGTCATTTTCATTTATGTAAATTAAACCTTTAGTAGCAATTTTAATAACTTTATCATCAAAATCCATTCTATTTAAAATAACTTTTTGTCTAAAATCTGAATCTGTGATAATGTACATTTCATTTTCATCATCTTTTAGTAAAATAGTAGGAACTTTTTCTTTTTTGATAATTGTAGCAGCTTCAAATATAGTTTTTGAAGAATCTATTATTACAGCTTTATGTATTCTGGCATCTTTTACTCTTGCAACCATAATATTAGCCATATCTTTATTTTTTTCAATATCAATATGATTATTTAATTTATCTGAAATTGTTTGAAAAAAATAGCTTTCTAGTTGAGGGTTTTCATGTAAAACTTTTATAAATATTTCTCTGGGAAGAGAATAACAAATTGTTTCTTGTGCAGTTATAAAAGAGTGTTTAGAATAATTTTCAATTAATGAAACAGAATCAAACATTTCATTTTTAGAATAAATTGATAAAACTTCATCTTCAATTTTTTCTTGAACTAGTCCTTTTAGAATAAAAAACAGATGAGATGGTTCACTTTCTTCTTTTTGTATTATTTCATCTTTCTTGAAATAAACAATATCCATAGATTCTACAAAATCATCAAGTTGCGACTTTGTAAGGTTATTAAAAGGGTGAATTGATGATAAAAAAGCTTTTTGTTCTAGTATACTCATGGGGAACTCTTTATTGAATTATATATTAATATAATAACTGAAATATAATAAAAAAATTATTATTAAAATAGTTTCATTTAATACAAAAAAAGTGTTATATTAAATAAAACTATTTATCAAAGAGTAAACTCTTTGATAAATTTTAAAATTAGTGAGAAACTGCTCCTGCAGCTCCAATACCAGTGTTTGCTCTAATATTTTGTGCTCTAAATTTCTCTTTTTCATCTTTACCTCTTTGAGAGTTATCAGTTTTAGAAAAGAACCAAATTGAAACAAATGCAATAGTTACAGAGAATAGTGCAGGATGTTTATATGGGAAAATAGCTTCAGCATTTCCTAAAATCTGTACCCAAACAATTGGTCCAACAATTACAAGTGTAACAGCAGTGATAAGTCCAATAAATCCACCAATGAATGCACCTCTAGTTGTTAACCCTCTCCAGTAAATAGATAAGAATAAAATAGGGAAGTTTGCACTTGCAGCAATACCAAATGCAAGACCAACCATATAAGCAATATTTTGTTGTTCAAATGCGATACCTAAAACAACTCCAATAATACCAACAATAACAACAGTAATTTTAGAAATTCTAATTTCTTGCTCTTCAGTTGCATTTGGGTTAATAACATTTGCATAAATGTCATGTGAAATAGCAGATGCACCTGCAAGAGTCAATCCAGAAACAACTGCTAAAATAGTAGCAAATGCAACAGCTGAAATAAATCCTAAGAATGCATTTCCACCTAACATATGTGATAAGTGAATTGATGCCATATTATTCCCACCAAATAGTTTTCCATCAACAAAGTATTGAGCTCCATCAGCAGAATTTAAAAATGCAATAGCCCCAAATCCAACTATTGTAATAATAATCCAAAAATAACCAACAAAACCAGTTGCATACACAACAGATTTTCTAGCTTCCTTAGCATTTCCAACTGTAAAAAATCTCATAAGTACGTGTGGTAAACCAGCAGTTCCTAACATTAATGCCATTCCTAAAGAAATAGCAGAAATAGGATCAGAAATAAATCCTCCAGGACTTAAAATAGACTCACCAGCTTTATGATTTTCTGTTGCACTAACTGCAAGTGATTCAAATGAGAAATCAAAATGGTATAAAACCATAATTGCCATAAATGAAACACCTGTTAGTAATAAACAAGCTTTAATAATTTGTACCCAAGTAGTTGCAAGCATACCACCAAAAGTAACATAAATAATCATCATTACACCAACTAAAATAACAGCAAATTCATATTCCATACCAAATAAAACTTGAATTAATTTTCCAGCTCCAACCATTTGTGCAATAAGATATAAAACAACAACAGATAAAGAACCAAATGCAGCAAGAGTTCTAATTTCTTTTTGTCCAAGTCTATAAGCAGCAATATCTGCAAAAGTAAATTTACCTAAGTTTCTTAATTTTTCAGCCATAAAGAATAATATAATTGGCCATCCTACTAAAAATGAAACAGCATAGATAACCCCATCATAACCTTTTAAGTAGATAAGTCCTGACACTCCTAAGAAAGCAGCAGCAGACATATAGTCTCCAGCAATTGCTAAACCATTTTGAAAACCAGTAATCCCTCCACCAGCTGTGTAAAAATCACTTGCAGATTTTGTTTTTCTTGCAGCCCAGTAAGTAATACCTAAAGTACCAACAATAAAAATAAAGAACATAATAATTGCAGGGATATTAAGTTCTCTTTTTGTTGCTTCAAATGTTGCATCACCAGCAGCAAATGCTGTAAGTGCAAAAATTGTTATTAGTGCTAATATTTTTAACATTACATTAAATCCTTTACATCTTTTTTAATTTCATTTGTTAAGTCTTCAAACTCACCATTAGCTCTTTTTACATAAATAAGAGTAGTAATGAAACTAATTACTAAGATTGCAAGTGCTATTGGAAATGCTATTGTCGTTACACCATCACCAATTTTTGTTGCTAAGATTTCTTTGTCAAATGCAATTACCAAAATATATGCATAAAACATAACTAGTACAAAGATACCTAACTTAATACCAAAACCATTTCTTTTAGAAACTAGTTCTTGATACTTAGGATTAGATTCAATTCGTTCAACTAATTCGTCGTTCATTTTTGCTTCCTTTTTCATTTAACATAATGATATGTTATGCTTATTACAATTTCTCATATAAGATATTTTAATGATAGCATTAAAATAGCAAATGAGAAAAACGCAATTCATTATACAAATAAATACAAAATTGACAGAAATTTATTTTTTAAATTGTGTAAAAAAAGTGTATAAAATGTAGATAAGTAACATAAAATACATATATAAATTATTTAATTTAGTTATTTTTTTTAAAAAAAGTTTAAGAGTATCTTAATAATAATGAAATCTATTATTGATATGTGTAAAAAAGTAATAATCAACTAGTTAAATGTTACTAAAGAGAATTAAATCTCTTTAGTAATGATATTAATGCTCAACAGCTCCATCAGCTCCAATACCAGTTTCTGCTCTAATACTTTGTGCTTCATATGCAGCTCTATCTTTTTTAGCTCTTTCAGAATTATCTGTAATTGAGAAGAACCAAATTGCTATAAATGCAACTGATACAGAGAATAGTGCAGGGTGTTTGTAAGGGAAAATAGCTTCAGCATTTCCTAATACTTGAACCCAAACAATTGGCCCAATAATAACAAGTACAACAGCAGTGATTAACCCCATTAATCCACCAATAAATGCACCTCTAGTAGTTAATTTTGACCAATAAATTGATAAAAATAAAATTGGGAAATTCGCAGATGCAGCAATGGCAAATGCTAACCCAACCATAAATGCAATATTTTGCTGTTCAAAAGCAATACCTAAAATAACTCCAACAACTCCAATAACAATAGTAGCTCTTTTTGATACTTTTATTTCTTGCTCTTCAGTTGCATTTGTATTGATAACAGATGCATAAAGGTCATGAGAAATAGCACTTGCTCCTGCAAGAGTAAGCCCTGAAACAACTGCTAAAATTGTAGCAAATGCAACAGCTGAAATAAATCCTAAGAATACATTTCCCCCAACCATATGTGATAAGTGAATTGCAGCCATATTATTTCCACCGAATAATTTACCATCAACAAAATATTCTTTACCTTCTGGAGAGTTTAAGAATACAATAGCTCCAAGACCAATTACAGCAATTACTAAATAGAAGTAACCAATAAAACCAGTTGCATAAACAACAGATTTTCTAGCTTCCTTTGCATTACCAACTGTAAAGAATCTCATTAAAACATGAGGAAGACCAGCTGTTCCTAGCATTAATGCAAGTCCAAGTGAAATAGCTGAAACTGGGTCTGAAATAAATCCACCAGGAGCCATAATCGCTTGACCTAAAGTATGTGTTTCAACAGCTTTTGTAGCTAATGCTTCAAAACTGAATCCAAAGTGACTTAATACCATGAATCCCATAAATGTAACACCTGAAAGTAATAATACAGCTTTGATAATTTGAACCCAAGTTGTTGCTAACATACCACCAAAAGTTACATAAATAATCATCATAATACCAACAAGAATTACGGCATATTCATATTCTAAACCAAATAATACTTGAATAAGTTTACCTGAACCAACCATTTGTGCAATAAGATATAAAGTAACAACAGCTAATGAACCAAGAGCAGCTAATGTTCTAACTTCTTTTTGTCCAAGTCTATAAGCAGCAATATCAGCAAATGTAAATTTACCTAAGTTTCTTAATTTTTCAGCCATTAAAAATAAAATAACAGGCCAACCAACTAAAAATCCAACTGCATAAACTAAACCATCATAACCTTTTAAATAAACAAGTCCAGAAAGTCCTAAAAAAGATGCTGCTGACATATAATCACCAGCAATAGCCATACCATTTTGGAATCCAGTGATTCCTCCACCAGCAGTATAAAAATCACTAGCAGATTTTGTTCTTTTTGCTGCCCAATAAGTAATACCTAATGTTCCACCAACAAAGATGAAAAACATGATAATTGCAGGAATATTTATTTCTCTTTTCGTAGCTTCAAATGTTGCATCACCTGCAGCAAATGCAGTAAGTGCAAAAATTGCGATTAGTGTAAATATTTTAAACATTACATTAGATCCTTTACATCAGCTTTAATTTCATTTGTTAAGTCTTCAAACTCACCATTTGCTCTTCTTACATAAATTAATGTTGTAATAAAACTTACAATAATAATAGCAGCAGCAATTGGAAATGCAATTGTCATTACACCCTCACCAGTTAAAGTCCCTAAAATACTTGGATTAAAAGCGATTGTTAAGATATATGCATAAAACATTACTAATACGAATATAGATAATTTCAATGCAAAACCATTTCTTTTTTTTACTAACTCCTGATATTTAGAGTTATTTTTGATTCGTTGTACTAACTCATCATTCATCTGTGCCTCCTTGTTTTATAGAAATACAATTTGCTTAAGGCTATAAATAGCAATAAAATAGCATTCTGTATTAAAATAGTAGGCATTATACTTATGTAAAAATTATGTTTGACTATTATTTCACTAGAATTAAACTAATTAAGGTGTAAATAAGTAACTTTGTAACTTTTTGAAGCTACTTATATACGATAAATTTATGTTTATAAATAATTTAATAAGAGTTTAGTTTGTATAAAAAGTTGTTTTTGCAGGAGTCATATTTCTGAGTTTTAGAAACATCATTGAAGTCATAATTGCATCATTTAATGCATCATGTTTTCCAAGAGTTGGTATGTTTAGATTTTTCATAATAGTATCAAATTTTAAATCTATAAATTCATATTCACTAGTTTTTTTTCTAGTTTTATAATACATTGAAGAAACTTCAATTGTTTCATTTGGTATTTTTATTCCTAAATATTTTTTTGTATATTTTGAAATCATTGCAATATCAAATTTTATATAATATCCTACAATTGGTCTATTGCTAATAAATTCTAAAAGTTCTAGAACAGCTATTTGGGGATCAACAGCATTCTCTAAATCAATAGGTCTAATACGATGAATTTTTATAGATTCTGCAGCAATATTTTTTGATGGTTTTACAAAAATATTAAAAGTTTTTCTCATCAAAATTTTATTATCTTTTATATGAACAGCACCAATTGAAAGAATTTCATCTTTTCTCGGATTTAATCCACTTGTTTCACAATCTAAGCAAACATATTCATTTTCAATTGGTTTATCGAATAAAAAACTGTATTTTTCATCTTTTAGTTTTTTTCTATTTAAGTTTCTAAAAAAATTTTCAAACATTATGAAATCTTATCAATTCTAAATGTATATGTAATGAATTTTTTAAAGTCTATTACAATTTTGAAAGAATCTTTTAATAAATCTCTTTCAATTTTACCCAAGGTATGGGTATCAATCTCATTTGTTATTTCTTTTCCATCTTGAATAGCATCAAGTTGAGCTTTTAATCTAAGAGTGTTTACAACATCAAAAGCTTCAAGTAATTCTGCAGCTTTAGCTTTTTCTAAAACTTTTCTTTCTTCAAGGATTTTAATCCTTTTAACAGTAGTAGTTTCTCTAATTTTTTCTCTTAAAGCTAAACTTCTTATCCCTTGAACTATAGGAAAAACAGCAGTTTTTTTGATATCAATATTATGTTTTTTAGTCATAAAATTTGCGATGGTACTTGGTGTATCAAAAGTAAGTGTAGCCTTTGCAAAATATGCCATAAATACATCTTTATCATGAAGTTTATTAAATAAATCATCTTTTAAATTAATAAGAAGTTTTTTATCACCTGCAACTGCAAATGAATCAAAGAATATTGCTAAATCCATATAATTTTGCATATCAGGGGCCTCTATCCATCTGGCAGTTTCTTTTTTATATTGTTCAACTGTTTTACACCAAAATGGATTTGAAACCATTATATTTCCTTCACATGGAGGATAACCAAAATCTATTAGATATTTTGTTATCTCATCCATGTATGGTCTATACTGTTCTACATCAATTTCATCTTTTACTACAAGGGCATTATCTTGGTCTGTTTTAATAATTTGTTCATTTCTACCCTCACTTCCCATTACTATAAAACAAGCATTTTTTTGAAGTTCAGTAGGAACAACTAATTTATAAAGTTTTTGATAAACTTTTGTATTTAATTGCCCAATTAAATTTGAAATATGATTTACTTTTACGCCTTTTGCATTCAGACTTCTAATGATATTTAGTAAGTCTTTACTAGCATTTTTTAAGTCATCAATATTTTTTGCTTTTTTTATTTTAGAGTCAACTACATATGTATGATTTGCAAAATGTGATAAAACATCGATTTGTTCTAATATTCCTATCATTTCACCTTTTGTATTAGTTACACCAATTCTTTTTATGTTTTTTTTGATTAAAACTGTTAGGGCTTCAAATAAATAGTCATCATGAAAAACAGTCAGTAAAGGAAAAATTGCTATATCTTTAACTAAGATATTCAAATCTCTTCCTTCTAATAAAACCTTAACTTTTAAAAGTGAGTCGGTTATAATTCCATATTCATTATTTCCTTTTTTTACAATAATAGTTGAAGTTTTATATTCCATCGATTTTTCAATAGCATCAAGTAATTTTGTATTTTCCTCTACTATACATGCTTCATGAATCAAAGTATCTTCTACTTTTGCAATCATAAATGATGATAATTCAGATGTATATTCTTTATCTTTTAGTGTTTGTATTTTATTAACTAAATCTTTTAAAAAGTAATCTTTAAATTGTTGATTTTCTTCTATTAATTTTAAGAAAGTCTTTTTTTCTAATTCATAACAAATTAAATCTTCATAAACTTTAAATGTATTTTTACATTTTCCATAAATTAAAGAATTTGAATCAAAAGAATCTTCATGATGATAATCCATAACAACAAGATTATCTTGTCCATATTCATAGACAGAACCTTTTATAATTATAAAAAAATGATTAGATATTCTCTCTGGTGTTATTAAAACTGAATCTTTTGGATAATATGCTATATCCATGTGTTTAATACAGTTATCCATTTGAGAAGGAGTTAAAACTTGAAAAGGGTGTATATTTGAAAGAAAGGCTTCTTGATCTTGTAGACTCATTTAGATTATCCTTGAGAAGTACTTTTTTATATTAAATATTTTAACATAAAAAAATACTAAAAGCATACCCGAAGGTATACTTTTTAGTTTTACTATTTCTAGTGATCGTGCGCTTCACCAGCTCCTGAAGGAATTCTAATATTCTCTACAAGTTCTTGGATATGTGCAGGTGGTTCTGGAGTCATTCTAGATACAACTAATGCTACGATTAGGTGTAATAATGTTCCAATTGTACCAATACCAGTTGGAGCAATTCCAAATAGGTAATCTTCTTTACTTCCACCTAAGAATACGAAGTAAACAATGTATCCGAATGTGAAGAATAGACCAACTAAGATACCAGCAATAGCACCTTCTTTGTTCATTCTCTTATCAAATACTCCAAGTATAATTGTTGGGAAGAATGCAGCTGCAGCTAAACCGAATGCAAATGCAACAACTTGAGCAACAAATCCTGGAGGGTTAATTCCTAAGTAACCAGCAACACAAATTGCAGCTACTGCTGAAACTCTAGCCCACATTAACTCAGTTTTCTCATTTAATGTAGATTTACCAGTCTCTTTATCTTTGAAGATAACTTGACCCATTAAATCGTGTGAAATAGCAGAAGCAATTACTAGTAATAAACCTGCTGCTGTTGATAATGCCGCTGCTAAACCACCAGCTGCGATAAATGCAATAACCCAGTTTGGTAAGTTAGCAATTTCTGGATTCGCAAGAACCATGATATCTCTATCAACATAGATCTCATTAGCAATTCCATTTCCTTTTGCAAGTTCTGCAGCATCTGCAGCACCTTTACCATTTGTAGTTAATCTGTGACCATCTTCTGCAAATGTAGAACCATCATAAGTTGGTTTTCCACCTTTACCATCAAATGCTGCACCAGATGCATATTGGATTTTTCCATCACCATTTCTATCATTCCATGCTAATAATCCACCTTGTTCCCAAGTTTTGAACCAGTTACCATGATTTGGTGTACCATCTGCATGTGTTAATTCACCAGCAACAAATGCTTTATATTCAACATTTTGAACATTTTTAATTAAATTAACTCTTGAAAATGATGCAACTGAAGAAATAGTTGTATACATAATCGCAATAAATACTAACGCCCAACCAGCAGATACTCTAGCATCTTTAACAGTTGGAACTGTAAAGAATCTAACAATAACGTGTGGTAAACCAGCTGTTCCTAACATTAACGCAGTTGTTAACATGAACATATTCCATAAATTTCCAGGCTTAGTATATTCACTAAATCCTAAATCTACTAATGATTGATCAAGAGCATGTAGTAAATATGTTCCTTCTGGAATAATTTGTACACCATCATTGAATGCGAAAGTAGTAGTTGCAAAAATACCTAATTGTGGTATAAATGTATCAGTAACTTGTAATGATAAGAAAATTGCAGGAATCATGTATGCAAAAATCATAACAACATATTGTGCAACTTGTGTATATGTAATACCTTTCATACCACCAAGTACAGAGTAAAAGAATACAATAGCCATACCAATAAGTACACCTGTATTTACATCAACTTGTAAGAATCTTGAGAATACGATACCAACACCTCTCATTTGTCCAGCAACATATGTGAACGAAACGAAAATAACTGATACAACTGCAACTAATCTAGCTGCATCTGAGTAATATCTGTCACCAACGAAATCTGGAACAGTAAACTTACCAAACTTTCTTAAGTATGGAGCTAATAACATTGCTAGTAGAACGTATCCACCAGTCCAACCCATTAAATAAGCACCACCATCAGAACCTTTGAAAGAAATGATACCAGCAAGTGAAATAAATGATGCAGCTGACATCCAGTCTGCAGCAGTTGCCATACCATTTGCTAC
>Ga0193958_1000259_pt1 | contig 21636 bp, 20 predicted proteins | sample FB_1_MG_FD_140320 | JGI IMG/M metagenome (GOLD analysis project Ga0193958, IMG submission 140320) | Microbial mat bacterial communities from the Broadkill River, Lewes, Delaware, United States - FB_1_MG | ecosystem: Environmental > Aquatic > Freshwater > River > Microbial mats | place: USA...
TCTAACGCGCGAATGGCTTGAGGCTTGTTATCCTCTATCCCGATCATGACATGACTCGGTTGCAACAAGTGCGCGATAACCTCGATACCCTTAATAACATTTTCAGAATGCTCACGTAGTAGCATATCGTCAGCCGTAATATAGGGTTCGCACTCCATCGCATTTAACACGAGCGTGTTAACAATATGGTCATCGCCTAAATGCAGTTTTACATCTGTCGGAAAGCCCGCGCCACCCATACCACTGATGCCATGATGACGAATAAAATCGATCAGTTCTTGCTTAGGTATGGCCTTATAATCTTCTAAGCCAGCATGCTCAATCCACTCATCCTTACCATCAGTTTTGATAATAATACAAGGCGCTTGCATACCTGAGGTATGAGGTACTTCGTGCTTTTCAATAGCGACAACTTGGCCGGAACTAGGCGCATGTACATTAACACTAATACGGCCCGCAGCTTCAGCAATTACCTGTCCTTTTCGAACATAGTCACCCACTGACACCACCACCTCAGACGGCGCACCAATATGCTGAGAGAGTGGAACGACAAGCTGCTCAGGAATAGGGGCAGTTTGAATAGCAAGCCCTGTAGAGCGGTGCTTATTCTCTGGCGGATGAACACCACCATGGAAAGAGAATTGAGTGCTCATTGAGCCACCTCCCCTTCAACTAACGCCCCACGACGATCAGTCACTATCAGCTGAACACCCGGTTGAGGCATATCCCACTTCCAAGTATTCAACGTTGTCTCTATTGGTAACATATCAATACAATCAACAGGGCATGGTTCTACGCAGAGATCACAACCCGTACATTCCGATTCGATAACCGTATGCATCTGCTTAGCAGCCCCTAGAATTGCATCTACAGGGCATGCCTGGATACATTTAGTGCAACCTATGCACTCATCTTCTCGGATATAAGCAACGGTTTTAACAGGTTCTTCTTCAGCACCGCCTTCCAAAGGCAATACTTCAACATCGAGGAGGTCTGCTAACGCTTCAACCGTACTCTGACCACCTGGAGGGCATTTATTAATAGCATCGCCTTCAGAGATCGCTTCGGCATAAGGGCGACAACCTGGATAGCCGCATTGCCCGCACTGTGTCTGCGGTAACATGCCATCAATTTGATCTACAAGGGGATTCCCTTCAACACGAAAACGAACCGAGGCAAAGCCAAGCAACAGACCAAAAACAAGTGCCAATCCTAATAAGGCTAATACTGCAATTAGAACAAATTCCACTATTAGCCCCTAGATCTGCACTAGACCAGTGAAGCCCATAAAGGCTAACGACATCAACCCAGCTGTCACCATCCCAATGGCAGCCCCTTGAAACGGTACTGGTACATCAGCAACAGCAATACGCTCACGCATAGCGGAAAACAAAATTAACGCGAGAGAGAACCCAACGGCAGCACCAAAGCCATAAACAATTGAGTCGATAAAACCATTGAGCTTTTTGATATTCAGTAAGGCTACCCCTAACACCGCACAGTTTGTTGTGATTAAGGGTAGAAAAATACCTAATACTTTATAAAGTAACGGGCTTGTTTTACGCACAACCATTTCAGTGAACTGCACCACTACGGCAATCACTAAGATAAACGTTATCGTCTGGAGATAACCCAGTTCAAGAGGCTCAAGCAAGTAAGTGTAAGCCAAATAACTGCATACTGAAGACAACGTTAGAACAAACGTTGTTGCCAGTGACATGCCCATGGCCGTTTCCAACTTATTGGAAACCCCCATAAATGGACACAGCCCTAAGAATTGGACCAGTACGAAGTTATTCACCAGCACCGTGCTGATAACGATCAGAAGATAATCTGTCATAAGATCCGTAACTAACTAAATGGCACGATCAGGCATCAGGTATCGATGCACTAAAACTAAGCACTTAAGGTAAAATTAGATTTTGCTAAAGTTTACCGTTTCTCTTGAAGTTTAGGTATAGCGTGAATCTGACATAGCGCAAAAAATAGGGAGGAAATCCTCCCTAAGCTGTGATCAGATTATATTTTGCTGTTTAAGCAATGCTACCGCGGCTTCCAACTGATCTGCAGAAGAGTCACCCGATAACTGTTCAAGCGAGATATTGATAGCACCGTCTAAGTGAACATCGGTCTCTAACAAAGCGATCAAACCCGCTTGGTTTAATAGAACATCCAATGCGGCAATCTTACCATTCAAATGAGCTAGCTGCTCATTATTGTAGGCAACAACGCTGCGACCCTGCTCAAAAAGAACAGACTCTAAGCTATACAGAATCGTTTGACGCTGCTCTGAAGTGCCTCCAAAAAGGGCCAGTGTCTGTGCTGGTTGTCCTAGACGAACAGCCCGATCAGAAGCACCGATACGCGATTCGCTGACTAGATTCGAATCAATATCCACTTGCTGCTCAGAACCATCATTAATAATCATACCCGCGGCAACAGTCGCATTGGTAAGGCGATCAACAATAATAAATGAGCCTGTACCATGGTGTGCACGATAATCATCAGCGACAACCGGGCGCTCTAGGGTAATTTCACAGCGACCAATTTCGTTAAGCTCTAGCGTATTCGCTGCACTCTCTTCCAACGTGTTAACATCAATACGGTTGCGTACATTGCTAATTCCGCCCGCAACACGTGTTGTATTGAGCTTCACTTCATACTGCCGACCGGCTTGCATTGTCTCTTCCGACATCCAAACGACCATCGCATCAAAACGACTCGTACTGGAAGGAACCGAATCACTATGAACCAACATATCGCCACGAGAAATATCGATCTCATCTTCAAGCGTTAAGGTGACGGCCATTGGCGGGAAAGCTTCTTCAATCTCACCTTCAAAAGTAACAATGGATTTAACCTTACTAGACTTGCCTGAAGGTAAAACGGTGACCTCATCACCCGGACGAACGATGCCAGAGGTCAAGGTGCCACAGTAACCCCGAAAATCTAGATTTGGGCGATTAACGTATTGCACAGGGAAACGAAGACTATCAAAATTTTGATCATTCGCGATCTCAACGGTTTCCAATGTCTCCATCAACGGATCGCCTTCGAACCATGTCATCGACTCAGAAGGCGTTACTACATTGTCACCTTTCAAAGCGGAGAGCGGCACAAACTTAATATCAGGCAGATCAAGCTGCTTAGAAAACTCTATATATTCAGCCTTGATCTCTTCGAATCGTTCTTCACTGTAATCAACAAGGTCCATCTTATTGATCGCAACAACGGTGTGCTTAAGCCCCAACAAAGACACAATAAAACTATGACGCTTTGTCTGCACTTGTACGCCGTAACGCGCATCGATAAGAATAATAGCTAAATCACAAGTAGAAGCACCTGTTGCCATGTTACGCGTATATTGCTCATGACCCGGGGTGTCTGCAATGATGAATTTACGCTTTGATGTGGAGAAATAACGATATGCCACATCAATTGTAATACCTTGCTCACGTTCAGCCTGAAGACCATCAACCAGTAGAGCAAGATCTAACTCTTCACCTGCATTACCTACACGCTCATTATCTTTCTGAATTGCCGCAAGCTGATCTTCATAGATCATTTTTGAATCATGTAATAAACGACCAATAAGTGTCGATTTACCATCATCTACACTACCGCAGGTTAAAAAACGCAGTAGCTCTTTATTCTCATGTTGATGCAGATACTCTTGAATATCAGATTCAATCAGGTCGCTATGGTGACTCATTTATTCTCTCCTGGGAGAAGCGTTTGCCTAACCAGCACAACGCTCTATATCATTTCAGTGTTAACCAACGGTGCGTATATCTTAAAAAGCATGATTAAGACCTGTTGCACCTAACGTTTAGGAAAAACTAGAAGTACCCTTCCATTTTTTTCTTCTCCATCGAACCAGAACTATCGTGATCGATGGCGCGCCCTTGACGCTCAGATGTAGTGGTTAACAACATCTCCTGAATAATCTCCGGAAGCGTTGCCGCTTCAGACTCAACAGCACCGGTTAATGGGTAACAACCCAACGTACGAAAACGTACACTTTTCATCTCCGGCACTTCACCTTCCTCTAACGGCAAACGATCATCATCAACCATGATCATCATGCCATCACGCTCAACAACGGGGCGTTTCGCAGAATAGTAAAGAGGTACAATTGGGATACTTTCTAGATAGATATACTGCCAAATATCTAGCTCAGTCCAATTAGATAGAGGGAACACACGAATACTCTCCCCTTTATCTACACGTGTATTAAATACATTCCAAAGCTCTGGACGCTGACTTTTTGGGTCCCAACGATGGTTTTGATCGCGGAAAGAGAACACACGTTCCTTTGCACGTGACTTTTCTTCATCACGCCGGGCACCACCGAATGCAGCATCAAACTGGTACTTATCCAATGCCTGCTTCAAGCCTTGCGTCTTCATGATATCGGTATGTTTAGATGAACCATGCGTAAACGGTCCAACGCCCATATCAACGCCATCTTGGTTAATATGTACTAACAGATCCATACCTGCTTCTTTGGCCATCTTATCGCGGAATTCGATCATCTCCTTAAATTTCCATGTTGTATCAACATGCATTAGAGGAAATGGAGGCTTGCCCGGGGCAAAAGCTTTACGCGCAAGATGCAACATAACCGCTGAATCTTTACCAACTGAATAAAGCATAACTGGGTTATCAAACTCAGCTGCGACTTCACGAATAATATGGATACTCTCAGCTTCTAACTGCTTGAGATGCGTTAAGCGATGTTCAGGTAAAGCGCTCATCAGAAAATACTCTTTCTATTTAAACGGTACGGACATGGACCTTATGTAAAGCACCCAAGTTCGGATACAGCTGTCCAATATTGCGGCGCATTATGACAGCCCACTTAATAAAACACAAAAGAATAAATAATTACTTTTTAATAACCAAAGAGAATATAAAGACACCTGCCAAAAACCCTCATAACAAACAACACTTATCTCTTTTTGGTATAAGTAGATTTCTAATTAGTATTTTGAGTTATATGCAATCACCTCTATTATGCCGCCAGATTATTTGTGGACAGGTTTACTCATGGAACTTGCATATAGCTTTGCAGGATTAGTTGTTGGCTTCATTGTTGGCCTCACCGGTATCGGTGGTGGCGCATTAATGACGCCTATCCTTATTGTTGTTTTTGGCATACCACCGATTACAGCAGTAAGTACTGACCTACTATATGCAGCGGTAACTAAGTTTGGCGGTGCAATCACCTATACACGAAAAAAACTTGTTGAATGGAAAATTGTCTTATTACTCTTAGCCGGCAGTATTCCAGGTAGCCTTTTAACACTGAACTACCTAAGCGGTCTTGGTGGGTTAGAAAAAATAGAGCACCTAATGAATTTAACATTAGGCATATCTCTGGTTCTTACCTCATTCGCCGTATTTCTAAGAAACAAGATTCGTAATCAAGCGATGAAGTGGCAACACACAAATGCAGCCACACATGCTCGTAAATGGCGTCCAGTAGTGACAACGCTGATGGGCTTGATTTTGGGCTGTTTAGTAACACTGTCATCCGTAGGTGCAGGAGCACTGGGCACAGCCGTATTAATTCTTTTATACCCACGTATGAGTATGCCAAATATTGTGGGCACCGATCTAGTTCATGCTGTAGTGCTAACCGCTATCGCTGGAGCAGGTCATTACCAGATGGGCAGCGTCGATTTAAGCCTTCTGGTTTACCTATTAATAGGTTCTTTACCCGGAGTATTCATGGGTAGCCATATTGGCACCCGTCTATCTCCTAAAGTAATGCAACCCATTATGGGATCAATTTTATTAGCCATCGGCCTGCGATTCGTACTCGCAGGTTAAACCCTAAAAGTGAGGTGTCCGGTCGTTTATCGTCCAGACAAGGGAATAAGTTATGTATCAGTATAACGAAGTCGACCAAAAACTGGTTGATGAACGCGTTGAGCAATATCGAGATCAGACCCGCCGTTTTTTGGCAGGCGAGCTACCAGAGGATGACTTCTTAGCTCTACGTCTGATGAATGGTCTTTATGTGCAGCGTCACGCACCTATGTTGCGTGTTGCAGGCCCATACGGCATGTATAACTCAACTCAGCTACGTAAACTGGCACACATTGCCCGCACTTACGATAAAGGCTATGCGCACTTTACTACGCGTACAAACTTACAGTTTAACTGGCCTCAGTTAGAGCAAGTACCTGATATCCTTGCCGAGTTAGCAAGCGTACAGATGCACTCAATCCAAACATCTGGCAACTGTATCCGTAATACGACAACCGATCAATTTGCCGGTGTCATTGCAGATGAGATTGAAGATCCTAGACCTTACTGCGAAATCATTCGACAGTGGTCATCTTTGCATCCGGAATTTGCTTACCTACCTCGTAAATTTAAAATTGCCATCGCGGGAGGTCCAACTGACCGCGCAGCGACCCAAGTTCACGACATTGGCCTTAGTATCGTTAAAAATGATGCTGGCGAAGTTGGATTTGAAGTACTGGTCGGCGGCGGATTAGGTCGTACGCCAGTTATCGGCAAACAGATTCGTCCATTCCTTGCCAAGGAAGATCTGCTTTCATATTTAGAAGCGATCATTCGTGTTTATAACCTGAAAGGGCGTCGCGATAACAAGTACAAGGCACGTATCAAAATACTTGTACAAGCCATGGGGATTGATGCTTTCCGCGAGTTAGTGGATGCCGAATGGGAACACACGCGCAATACAGATCTCAAATTACCTTTAACAGAGGTCGAGCGAGTCAAAGCATTCTTTAAGCCGTTTGACTACGATAGCAATGCATCGAATGACACATCCTTAGCGCAAAAGCTTGCTGAAGATGATGCATTTCGCACATGGTATGAGCGCAACACAGTAGAACATAAAGTAGCAGGCTATCGAATTGCTTATGCTTCACTTAAACCGTACTTAAAACCTGCGGGTGATGTGACCGATGCTCAACTTGACCTAATGGCCGACTTAGCTGACAAATATAGCTTTGGTGAAGTACGAGCAACTCACAACCAAAACCTAGTGTTGGCGGATGTTAAAAACAGTGATCTTTACAGTGTTTGGCAGGTGCTTTCTGAAGCAAATCTTGCCCGTCCAAACATTGGTACGTTAACAGATATGACGGTTTGCCCTGGCGGAGATTTCTGCGCCTTAGCCAACGCAAAAACATTAGGTATTGCCGACCAGATCAATCGTAAATTTGAAGACATGGATTATGTCCATGATCTAGGTGATCTGAAATTAAATATGTCGGGCTGTATCAATGCCTGCTCACATCACCATGTTGGGCATATCGGTATTTTAGGTGTCGATAAAAAAGGTGAAGACTGGTACCAAATCACCCTAGGCGGTGATGATGGGTCTGAAGCCGCATTAGGCAAAGTAATCGGTAAATCGGTCGCGTCTGACGAAGTAGCTGATACGTTGCAAAAAGTTATCGAAGTTTATGTCCAAAACCGCTTTGAAAATGAGCGTTTTATCGACACATTCCACCGCATCGGAATGGCACCATTTAAGGAGTACGTATATGCCCCTGTTAATTAATCGTAAAGTTGTCACTGACAACTGGACACTTGTAAGAGATGAAGCCTTTGAAGAGAACGCTTCAATTCCGGCAGGCGACATTATCGTACCGCTAACAACCTACTTAGCGCATAACGAATCATTAACGGCTCGAACAGAGCAGGTATCCATTCAAATAAATGGTGATGATGATCTAAGCGCTGTTTTGGACAATCTCGATCAATTCCCATTGATTGCGATAGACTTCCCTGCTTTCCGAGACGGCCGTGGTTTTAGCATTGCACGCCTTCTCATTCGTGAGGGTTATAAAGGTGAAATCAGAGCCACGGGTGATATAGGTAGAGATCGCTTAGCGTATTTAGAGCGCTGCGGCTTTACATCGATTCAGATCGATGATGAAACTTATACACCTGAGATGCTAAGCGCCTTTGATGAGATGAGTAATTACTATCAAAGTGCTACAGATAATGTACGAGCGGTTTATCATCAGTAATATATTCAGCTGAATAATAGAGACGGTGAGGGTCCCTATCGTGAATGAGCAAATGAATTCTGAATTACAAGGCAAAACGAAAGCGGTTGCGGCCCTACTTAATAAAGGCCTTAGTGACCACAATGGCTCAATTGTTTTCGCTAACAGTTTAGGTGCTGAAGATGTGGTCATCGCTGACATCATCAGTAAACACTGCCCTGATATTAGTAATTTTGTGCTTGATACAGGTCGTCTGCCTGAAGAAACACTCAAACTTCTGGCTGACGTACAGGCACGTTATAGCAACCTTACCGTAAATGTTTATTACCCTGAAGCCGCTGATGTTGAGGGGTTCGTTGCTGAAAACGGAGTGAATGCTTTTTACGAATCTCAAGATTTGCGAAAAGGCTGTTGCTTTGTACGTAAAATCAAGCCCTTAAAACGCGCACTATCCACCAGCAAAGCGTGGATTACAGGGCTTCGACGTGAACAATCCGTAACTCGTGACGAAATACAGTTCGAAGAGTGGGATGAAGGTAACAATATGCACAAACTAAATCCGCTTGCCGATTGGTCAGAGAAGGAAGTTTGGGCATATATCAAAGCAAATGATGTTCCCTACAACGAGCTTCATGACAAACACTACCCAAGTATTGGCTGTGCACCTTGTACCCGCGCTATCTCAATGGGAGAAGATGTACGTTCAGGCCGCTGGTGGTGGGAGAACCCTGAAAACCGCGAATGCGGCTTACACCCAGCAACACCGTTAAACTTTAAGAATTAAGCTAGATCCCGAAGCAAACGGAGTATTGCTTCAAACAGGAGACCGCTCTGCACCTGCCTTTTTAAACAGGTAGATTATAATTAGCTTCCTCCCCCTTCGGCCCAGCAAGGCTTTGATCGGTGGCTAAACTTTAATAATCTACCGGCAGGCTGCAGATTTTTTATCAATTGCCTCCAACTCATCACTCAACGGATTCACCTTCCAAGGCGATTGAAAGAAAGTATCAACATAAACACTATCCACATCATCAAGCTGACTAAACATCCAGTTTGGCTTTTTATCCTTATCAATCAACAGCGCACGAATACCCTCTACTAATTCAGGTCTCTGGCAACAGCGCGTGGTTAAAATCATTTCAGATTCAAATGCTTGCTTTAACGTATATTCCCGACTGAGTGATAGCTGTTGGTAGATAATTGCCGTGGCTAAAGGGCTACCGCGCTCTAGGGTATCTTGTGCCCGTCTCCACCAAGAGTGATCTACATCCCTTTCAGCGATGGCCCTCACAATATCCGCAAGCCGATCAAAACAGGAAACATCTACGATGTCATCGTAATAACGTTTTATCATCGACTCTGGCAGCCTTGACGAACCAGCAGAAGCTCCAAGCTCGTTTAAGGTAGACGTGACCACTTGATGAGCGCAACCATACCAACGAACACGACATAGTTCTGGTATAACACGGTTACATAGAGATGAATCGATAAATTGATCCGCAAGACGCAATAACAGTGCATCCGCCACATTAAGCCGGCAAGCCGTTAAACCAATAAATAAACCGATACCTTCGGGCATTTGGTTGAGGAACCAACTAGCACCAACATCAGGATAAAGCGCTATGCTCACCTCAGGCATCGCTAAAGAGGAGGACTCTGTGACTACACGGTGGCTACATCCATTCATAATGCCAAGCCCGCCTCCCATCACGATTCCATCCCCCAAACAGATAATAGGCTTGGGGTATGAATACAACGAATAGTCCAGTGTATATTCAGCAAGAAACCAACGTTCAATGTAGTCCTGGTCAATCACTTCAGATATCGCACTGTAGAGCCGCACAATATCACCTCCGGCACAAAAGGCTTTATCTCCAGCACCATCAAGAACAATCGCCACAACGCGTTTATCGCAACGCAGCTCATCCAGCTTAGATGTAATGAGATGAATCATATCTAGGTTAAGCGCGTTAAGTGATTCTGGTGAATTTAACGTCATTGATACAATCACGCTTCCATCGATCGTTATATGCTCATCAAAAAGAACAACACTCACCAACACCACCATTGACCAAAAAATATGGTCCTATCCTACAGATTGTTGAGACACTAAACGCTGACCTAACGCACCAACATAATGCATAAAAAAGTTGTATTAAAAAAACTGCACCAGCAGTAAGCGCGATACTCCATAAGCAGAAAAACAACCATAAATACTGACAAGAATTATCCAACCAAGTCACCCTAAGCGCTTAATCTACTGTTAAACTATAAGCATATATATCGAGTTAATGTCTGGAGTATGATCGGTGGATTACTTACCTCTATTTTTTAAATTAACCAACCAAGATGTTCTTCTCGTCGGGGGCGGCAATGTTGCTTTACGTAAAGCACGCCTTCTTTGTCGAGCGGGCGCAAAGGTTACGGTTATCTCTCACCGTGTTTGTGATGAACTTCAGCAACTACTTGATGTAAACCAAGGGGTCTCCATTGTTGGTGAATATCATTCAGCATTACTTGATAATAAAATGCTGGTCATCGCAGCGACCGATGACAATGAACTGAATGAACGTGTGCATTTTGATGCCGTTGAAAATAACACCCCCGTCAATGTCGTTGATAGCCCCAAATTATGCACCTTTGTATTCCCTGCTATCGTTGACCGATCCCCAGTAGTCATAGGTATATCCTCAGGAGGCAGCGCCCCCGTTCTAGCCCGTTTATTACGAGCGAGATTAGAAACCTGGATACCTAAGTCATACGGAAAACTTGCGAGTATTGCCAATCACTTTAGAGATCAGGTAAAACAAAAATTCAGCACTGTAAACCACCGTAGAGTTTTTTGGGAGAATGTTCTACAAGGACAGATCGCCGAAAAAGTTTTCGCGGGAAGAGAGTCTGAAGCAATACGGCTTATTGAAGCAAAGCTTGCGAATGAAGATCCAGAACATCAAGTCGGTGAAGTCTATCTCGTTGGAGGCGGCCCGGGTGATCCTGAACTACTGACGTTTAAAGCGTTACGCTTAATGCAGCAAGCCGATATAGTGCTCTATGATGCACTTGTTTCGGAAGCAGTGCTTGACCTATGCCGTCGCGATGCCGATCTCGTTTTTGTCGGCAAAAAACGCGATAACCATGCCGTTCCTCAAGAAGGTATTAACGAGCTACTGGTCAAGCATGCCAAGTTAGGTAAACGCGTTGTGCGCTTAAAAGGCGGCGACCCTTTTATTTTCGGACGCGGCGGAGAAGAGTTAGAAACCCTAAAAGCGCACAACATCCCTTTCCAAGTGGTACCCGGTATCACAGCGGCAAGCGCCTGTTCTACGTTCTCGGGAATACCGTTAACGCACAGAAACTATGCGCAATCGGTGAAGTTTGTCACCGGACAGCTAAAAAACAGAACATCAGACCTAAACTTTGATGAACTGGTACATCCCAACCAGACCGTTGTTTTTTATATGGGTCTTCATACCCTGCCCGTTCTAAGCCAAAAGCTTATTGAGCATGGCAAGCCTTCCGATACCCCCGTTGCCATTGTCTCCCGCGGAACATCTGCCGATCAAAAAGTACTCACTGGCACCTTAAAAAATATCACTGAACTACAGGAAAAAGCGCAACTCCCAGCACCCGCACTTATCATCGTAGGCGAAGTCGTCTCATTGCATGAAAACCTAAGTTGGTTCGGAGAGGAAGTATTGGCACAAAACTTATCCCCTGTAAAAGCAGAGCAATAAACCTATCAGGCTAGTGAAGCAATCCTAATACATTGAATTGCTAGCCTGACAACACCTCGTTCATTAGCCTTCTTAGCCAACCAAAGCTACTTTTAAGTATAAATTCGCATTAAAATAGCGATTAAGCACCTAATAAAACCACCCCCACATTCTGTGGATAACTCAGTTAATATCTTTTGGGAAACTCCCTCAAACCCTTATCGTTACTGGGCTTCACAGAGTAAACAAAAAACAACCAGCGAAAACACATAAGCCTTTAATATCAACAAGTTAAGAATATCAATATATATACTTAATATTTTCACTAATATCTTATTGGCAGCCATTTAAGATAATATTTTTTATGTGGGTATGTTTATCGCAGATCTCCATAGCAGCACCCGAAACACCTAGCGCTACGGCGAAAACAGTATAGAGGTAGACCAATGTGCAACTTCTCTTATATGCAATTCGTGTAATAGTGAAACAAATACTTATACACAGTGCGTTTATTTTTAGTTGTGAAACGTCTCTTAAGCATACTCATCACCTTATCTGTCCTTGGTGTAGGGCTCATCCTAAGCTTTACATTGTTTGTTGTAGGGCAGCATGAATTTGACCAACAAGTCAGTCAGCAAGTAACGAATGTACATAAACAAGTTCGTGATCGATTTCGCGTATTTGATGAACTGATTGCCAATGATGAACGCGAGCTACATAAGCGCGCAAGACGAGCACTATTACGGCTCTCGGAAGTCCTCGACCATAAGAATTTTAATCCCGCAGACTGGGGCCCTCAACGACTGCAGGCTTTATCAGAAGAACATCAAGTAGATGCTATCTATGTCGTTGATCGGTCGACTAAAGTTGTCGCAACGAATTTTATTCCAGACTTAGGATTTGAGCTGGGTAGCATTTCCGATTCATTTAATACTTATATTAATCAACTATATGGTACTGGGCGCATTGAGGTCGACCGAATCAATGTTTCCTCGCAAACAGGCATTCTTCAAGTTTACGCCTACTACGCCCCTCTCAATTCCGATTATATTCTTGAAGTTTCTTATGACGTCAAAAAATACCTCACCAGAAGCCACTCATCTCGGTACGTAGATTTCATGTTTGGTGATTTTTTTACTGAACTCACAAAAACCAACCCCATGCTCGAAAAAGTCGACATCTATCTGGTGAATAATTACGCTGCATTTCCCTTTTTAGAAGACACGCCTGCAATAGAGACCGAAGGATTACCTGATATTCCCAGCAAAGGGGTGATCACGGTTAAAGCTAAAAACAATGTTCTTCATCACTATAGCCAAGCAAACCTGAATCGCTCCAACCTACACAGCGCCGAATACTTAGCCATCAGATCTACATTTAATTTATCACCGATCTATCACTTAATGCATAAATTTTTGGGTATAAGCCTTGTCGTCATACTCATTATTTTAGGGATCGCTTTCTTTCTGATCTCCTTCCTTTTTGATAAGTGGATTATCAAACGTATCTTTCGAATAATTGCTGCGCTAGAGAGAAGTGCTGATGGCGATTACAGTGACCAAATAGTCTCTGGACGAAAAGATGAACTTGGCTTAATCGCCAATCACATCAACAGTATGAACCGTCGCATTTCACAGCGTGATGCTGAACTGAAAGAGGTTCGATTACACCTAGAGCATAGGGTCGAAGAACGCACGGCTGATCTCCAACAACAGATAGAAGCGCGCAAACAAGCAGAGAAGAAATTAATCATGCTTGCATCGACTGATCCGCTCACCCAAGTACTGAACCGGCGAGCCTTTAATCAACAAGCGACAAAAGAGATCGAACGAGCACATCGTTACAACCACCCTCTGTCATTAATTTTGCTAGATATCGACCATTTCAAAAAAGTGAATGACTCCTTCGGACACAAATATGGTGACCAAGTACTGGTTGATATAGCTCAGCTGATTCAACCATGTTTACGGACGCCAGATAGCTTATGCAGACACGGAGGTGAGGAGTTTATTGTTCTTTTGCCAGAAACCGATCTAGAGCAAGCCTCACAGTTAGCCGAGCGCTTAAGGGAAGCGATAGAAAAATATCATTTAGACGCCGAAGCGAAAAACTTTACCATTACCGCAAGCTTTGGCGTTAGCTCATGGGAAAGACAAGAGAGTGATATACAACCCTCTATCCACCGGGCAGACGAAGGGATGTATACGGCAAAACAATTAGGTCGAAATCGAGTGATTGTGTTTAATCATGCAATGACAGCAACCGACGCTACTGAATAGGTATAAACAAACTTACTTTTGAGAATCCATCTGCTTTTGCTTGACCCGATCAAGTAGTTCAACAGTAATACGCTCTAAGCCCTGCTGCCGAGCAGCCTTTTCAACTTTATGACGGATTAACTTACGCACAAAAAAAGGCGCTGCGTCCACACGCTCTTTTGCCGCGCTATCCCATTCCAATTTAGCCGCCATCAAACTACTCCACCTTCTGAAAAATAACTGTCTTTTAAAGCGAGCATTATACGCTGCTATATTGATAAACCAAGTAACTTAAATACGACTGGAAATGGCCGCTTTAGCCAAAAAAGTTATCCAAAAATTCTGTGCATAACTTAGTGGATGGTTTGGGGAGATGTCGCCTAACCCTATAACCTATAGGCCTTACAAGAATCTGTTCACAATCTCATCAGGCATCATATTTTACTGGTAGAAAAGATCTCGGTTACAAGCCTTTCAACAGCAGGCTCATCATCACTACTACGTAAATATGTACGCAAGCCCATGAGCTGAATAATGACTTTTTTAGCTAAATCAGCGCAATCAATGTCAGCCTTTAACTCCCCTGCCGCCTGCGCTTCACTTAACAGCTCTGATATATGGTACTCGGTCTTTTTGAGCAGCGCTTTGCTTTCAGCAACAAGCTCTGCCTGTTCATCCGTTAATTCAGCAATCGTTTTGACCAGCATACACATATCGCTGGGGACGTTATCTCTCTGCCCTAGCACAATAGCCCTAATAAAAGCTTCAATACCTTCGAGTATTGATGGTGAATTTGAAAGGCTTTGCTGTAAAAGCTCATTAGACTTTTTCGAATAGCAGTGAAGCGCCTCTCTAAAAAGCTGCTCCTTACTCCCAAACGCCGCATAGAAACTACCGGGCCTTAAGTTCACTGCCTGCTGGAGATCACGTGTAGATGTCCCATGAAAACCTTTCTCCCAAAAAAGGAGCATTGCGGAATCCACCACAGTGTCCCGATCGTACTTTGCTGTATTAGCCATCATCAACACTTTTTTTGAACATATGATCAATTTTAGCTTGATCAATCGATCAAATACAAATACGATTTAAATTATTGACCATACGATCAAAAAAACAGGTGATTATTATGAATGATCTTAATGTACACAACTTAGAAACCGCACCGAAAGAGAGCCTCCCTTTTTTAGAAAACTCCATCAAAGGCTTTGGCATGATACCGGGCTTACACGGCGTCATGTCTGAGTCACCACAGCTATTAGAAACCTACCAAATATTGCACAAAAAGTTCCAAGAGACCTCTTTTGATAAAGAAGAGTTAACCGTGGTATGGCAAACCATTAACGTTGAACACGAATGCCACTACTGCGTGCCTGCGCACGCTGCTATCGCAAAAATGATGGATGTCGATACATCACTTACTTCAGCCTTACGCAACCGCGAAGCGATGCCAACACCAAAACTCCAAGCCCTCCACGATATGACGCTTTCAATTGTTCGCAATCGAGGTGTCGCAAAAGAGCAAGAGGTGTCAGCATTTTACGCCGCCGGCTATGGACCAAAACAGCTACTTGAAATCGTTCTCGGCCTCTCACAAAAAGTGATGAGTAACTACGTTAATCATCTAGCCGATACCCCGCTTGATGCCCGCTTTGAACCATTTCTATAAACAGCCGCAGATAATGTGATCCATATAGAATAGGTCTCGTATAAACGGTACAGAATGAGCCAATGAGGTTTGCTATGTACCGTCTCATCTATAAAAGTGAATCTGCGAATACCCTTGACTGGGAGCAGGTCAGAAATATTCTTTTACACAGTGAAAGGAATAACGAAGACCTCGGGATTACAGGCACGTTACTCGCTTCAGAACACCATTTTTTGCAAGTAATCGAAGGTAAATTTGAACAGGTCAATAAACTTTTCATGACGATCGTTCAAGATACACGGCACCACAATATACAACTCATCTCCTTTGATCTGATCGACAGTCGGCTTTTTGCAGGCTGGGGTATGAAAGGGCTAGGCCTTTTCGATGTCAACGCTGATCAAGCCGCGCAGCTAAAACAAAAGTACGGTGAACAAGATGGCGAAGTAAAATTCCCACTGGAGAGTTGGCAAATACTGTCACTGATTAATGACTTAGATATGATGCAGGCACTTCCTGATTGGAAAAACCAATAACTCAAAATGCCTTAACGTTATTTTAGATTGCCTACTATTTTTTAAATGGTGAAGGCCTCACGGCTTTAACAGAGATGCTACTCTCATACTTCTCTTGAACTGGATAACGATCTTTATTTTTGCGGCTAGGTTTCGAACGTTTCTTTTTCGGTGGTCGAAGGGACTCAGGCGATTCGGTCAACCTTCCATTTTCAATGTAAGGAACCGGACGTAGCTTTATTTTCTGTTTAATTAGTTTTTCTATACGATTTAAGAACTCACGTTCCGCTGGTGAAACAAGTGATATAGCTTCGCCCATTTCACCGGCCCGGCCTGTTCTTCCTATCCTGTGAACATAAGCTTCGGGCACATTCGGCAAATCGAAGTTCACAACGTGAGGCAGTGATTCAATATCTAAACCGCGTGCAGCAACATCCGTAGCCACTAGAATTTGTAAATCCCCCGACGTAAATTCGCTTAACATGCGAATCCTTTCCCGCTGTGTTTTATCGCCATGTATTGAGGCCGCATCAATACCCTCTTTCTTGAGGTAATCAGTCACCTCATCGACCCTTTTTTTAGTGCGAACAAAAACAAGCGCTTGCCCCCATCGTCCCTCTTTTATCAAGTAACTTAAAACATCAGCCTTATCACTGTTATCAACGGCATAGGCGTATTGCTTGACCTGATTTGAGGTTGAATTTCGTGGACTTACTTTAATTTTCTTAGGGTTGTTGAGATAAAATTCAGCCAATACCTCAATACTCTCATCCGCGGTAGCAGAAAAAAGCAATGTTTGGCGAGGTTCCGCTGCAAACGCCATAATCTTTTTAATCGGTTCGATAAACCCCAAATCAAGCATTCTGTCGGCCTCATCTAATACAAGGAACTCTAAATGCTTTAACGTGATTACTTTCTGTTGCAGAAGGTCCAATAAACGACCAGGCGTAGCCACTATAATATCGGCTCCACGCTTTAATTTCCGAACCTGGTTATCAACTCGAACACCTCCATATATCGACATCACACGCATATTGAGCGAACGACCATACTCCAAGGTATTATCTGCTACTTGGATAGCCAGCTCTCGGGTCGGCGCAAGTACCAACGCTCTTATCTGCCGATACCCTGTAGATGCTGGTGTTTGAGAAAGCTTTTCAATGATGGGCAATGCAAAGCTTGCGGTTTTACCGGTACCCGTTTGCGCTTCAGCTAATAGATCTTCTCCCTTCAATACAAGCGGAATTGCCTTCGCTTGAATAGGCGTTGGTTTTTTATAACCTAAGGTTTGAAGTGTGTTTTGAAGCTCTGTGCATAATGCCAAGTCAGAGAAAGAGGATAGATCACTCATCCAGATATTAAACCGCCATAAAAGAAAAGATACTGTTATTTTACCTGATCTAATTGATCTAGGCAGTGTTTAAAATGAGAAGCAATAAGATCAACCCCTTGATCAATCTCACGATAGTTTTCAAAGCAAAATCCAATAACCAAACCTTTAATCTTTTCACCTCCCTGACAATAACCTGATAATGCACGCACACCGAGACCGCTTTGATTCAATTCAGACACTAACTTGGCGTCATCCATGCCATCAGGTAAACCTAGCACAATATGCATCCCACCCTCTGCATCTAAAATGGGCAAACTACCCAGCCATCGATTGCTCGTTATTGCGTCAAGACAATAAGTACTCTTTTCCATATAAAGCTGCTTCATTTTTTTCAGATGACGAGCAAAAAAACCTTGCTGCATAAATTCAGCCATCGCTACTTGAGGCACTTGCGAAAGGCCACCATCCATATAACGACGCGCCTGTGCGAAAACGCTAACCAATGCCTTCGGCAACACTAAATAACCCAGACGTAACGAGGGAAACATAGAACGACTAAAGGTACCGGTATAAATAACCCGCTGCCTTTCACTAATAGAGTAGATCGCCGATACGGGCCTACCTACGGCATATTCAGAGTCATAGTCATCTTCAAGTATCCAACCACCAGACTCTTCTGCCCAATGAATCAGGCTCAATCGCGTTTCAAGCGGAAGAGTATGCCCCAAAGGGAAATTTCTGGAGGGTGTAACGCTAATCAGTGAAATCCCCGAATGAAGATCTGTTTGGCAAAAGTGATCTAGCGAGATCGTGCTTACTTGGCAACCCGCAGCAGAAAAAGCCCCTGCGGTTCCTTGAAAACCTGGTGTCTCTACAAGCACTTGGTCGCCGCTATTCGTTAACAGATGAGCCACCATATAGGCGGCCTGCTGAGAACCGGATGTTACGATAATTTGCTTAGCGGGCACTTCAATGCCTCTATTCTTTAACAAATAATCAGCGATCTGCTCTCTAAGCATCAACACCCCCTCAGGTGGCGATGACAGTAATCCTATTCTGCCCGCAGCCGAGCCTAAACAACGCTTCCATTGTGCGATAGGAAAATGATCTAACGAAGGAATTGCCGGTTGGAGCAAACGTTTTACATCAGAGTTCAAGGGGCGTAAGTCTAAAAGCTTATTGGCATAATCGGATATAACTAAGGGCTCAAAGACCTCCTCTACAATCGCTTTAGGTTTTAGCCATGCTTCTGGTAACTCAGCAACAAAACTTCCTGCACCGGTCTTACTGTCTATATATCCCTCTGCCGCGAGCATTTCATAACTGGATTTAACCGTATTACGTGCAATGCCCAATAGATCAGCCAATTCACGTGTGGCAGGCAACTTTGCGCCCGCTGGCAATCTCCCTTGTAATATGGCTTGTTGTAATTGCCGAAATAACAGCCGATAACGAACCTCCCCTTCCGCAATAGGGTTCTCATCAACAATCTCTTTTATTAACAAACGCAAGGTCACAACAATGGGCCTATTAGAAATACATTTATTGGATCTTTTGTAGATCCTATTAAGCCCTTAATCTAACCCATATACAACAAACTCAATACGACAGACTCAATAGTAGGAGCCAGATAATGAGTAGCTTCAATGTGACCGATAAAACCAAACTAAAACGAGGCCCTAAACGTGCGAGTTACGACAAAGAGGTCATTTACAGTATTCTTGATGAAGGGCTTGTTTGCCATGTTTCCTGCTCTTGGCACGGTCAACCGATGATTCAACCCACACTTCACTGGCGTGATGGCGACCTGCTATATATTCATGGCTCAAGTAAAAATGGATTGTTTCAAGCCCTACTAGCTGGCGAAGAAGCAGCAATCAGCGTTACGTTGTTAGATGGCCTCGTTTTTGCCCGCTCAGCATTCCACCATTCCGTTAACTACCGCAGCGTTATCCTGTATGGCAAAGCGGAGATTATCGATGAAGAGACTGAAAAGCGGAAACAACTCGACCTTATGCTGGAAAAAGTAAGAGAGGGGCGCTCAGATGAAGCACGGCCAGCCAACGATGCTGAATTAAAGGCCACAACCGTCATTGCTTTTAAGATCGAAGAGGTCTCCGCTAAAATTAGAACAGGCGGGCCTGTCGATGATGCAGAAGATATGAAACTAGATGTATGGGCCGGTGTTCAACCTATTTCGATCCAGTATGATGAACTCATGATCGAATAAAGCTAAGCAGGTGAACTTGATTTTATTAAGCTCGTAGCTTAGTTCATACCTACCACTACATGCTCGATATCATTCTCCGAATAACCGCACTTAAAAGCTCAAGGCACTATACCCGGTTTTAAAAATTAACCTACATAGCACGATTACATTAGTAATAAATAAAGCGCCGACCCTCTAAATCGGCGCTGACAAATTAAGCCCAGCCAGCATGAAATTTATAGCTCATTAATCTGACGGCGAAGATCCTCAATTTTACGAGCCATCACCTGCTCTAAATGATCGATCTCTTCGAGTAATACCTGCTTCTTCGTTTGGCTATCTTTTTCAACTTTGACCAAAGACTCCAATTCAGCAATGGCACGTAGGAAGTATCCTGAAGGCTCACTCGCAGCACCATAACGAGTTCCCATCTCCACAGATTTATCAGTACGCTTAAACTTAAACTTCTTACTTTTAGAGAACCAATCTCCCTGCTGACGCCGCAAATAGATTTTCAAAATATCCATATTGCCTTCAGTTCGCGTAGAGAACTTTTCAATATCAAGCGGATCACTAAAACCCATCTCTTTTAGCGCCGTAAACTGCTTCGTCATTATCTCTCTCCATAGTAGTGCTACCGAGTATCAATTATTGAGTGTAGACGATTAGATAAAAGACGCTGGAAAAAACAAAATAGGCAAAAAAAACGTGCTGTCAGAGCATAATCTGAGAGTAAAAAATTAACGATCACTTTTCCCCACATACTGTGGATAACTTGGTGAATAGTTTTTGGGTAGATCGCGCAAAGCCACAAAATACGCGGAATCTAGCAAATCGTATATTTTTTGAACCAACTAAAAAAACAGCTTTATTTTCAATACGTTATATGAATCAATAAAGTATTAACTATTTTTTCATAAAGAGAATTTAACTATTGACAGCTAGGCCTTGAAGGCTGTGCAAAAGAAACGAATAAAACGGTGAAACCCGAAAGTAGCACCGTTCTATATTTTTCAGTAGGAATAACTCACCGTTAACAACAGTGCCTAATCTTCAGGCAGCTCTAGCTCAATATGAGTTTTAGGGATACAGCAGCAAGTGAGCACTTCATCATCTTGCAGATCCAACAAGCTTTCTTGTACGTACTCGACTTCGCCCTCGATCAAACGAACCTTACAACAACCGCAATACCCACCGCGGCAGTTATAAGGTGCTGGAATCTCTTGAACCTCAAGCGCATCCAGCAGTGTCGTCTCATACTGATAATAAAATGTATGATGGTTATTAACTTTGATTCTTGAAGGGCCAGCCATTATCTCGTCCTTACAGATCAAAGCCGTCAAAATCATCATCCCCTACTTCGTTGTCAATCTGACCAACAAGGTAAGAGCTAATTTCCGCTTCCTGTGGTGCTACTTGTACGTTATCACTCACTAACCATGCATTCATCCATGGCAGCGGGTTCTGACAAGAAGGAAAGATCTCTTCTAAATTTAATGCTTTCATACGTACATTCGTAATGTACTCGACATAATCCGATAAAATCTTGGCATTCAAACCGATCATCGAACCTTCACGGAACAAATATTGTGCCCAATCTTTCTCTTGCTGAGCCGCTTCCTTAAAGATCTCATACACTTCAGGTTCGCACTCTTGAGCAATCTCTTTAAAGACCGGATCATCTGCGCCTGATGCCATGATATTAAGCATGTGCTGCGTACCCGTTAAATGAAGCGCTTCATCCCGAGCAATCAACTTAATGATTTTTGCATTACCTTCCATGATCGCACGTTCTGCAAATGCAAAAGAGCAGGCAAAACTCACATAGAAACGAATCGCTTCCAGCACATTGATCGATACCATTGTCAGGTAAAGCTTCTTCTTCAAATTACGCAATGACGTATCAAATACTTTACCGTTAATCGTATGCAGACCTTCACCTTGAATATTATAAACACTGCACAGA
>Ga0193958_1000262_pt1 | contig 21496 bp, 25 predicted proteins | sample FB_1_MG_FD_140320 | JGI IMG/M metagenome (GOLD analysis project Ga0193958, IMG submission 140320) | Microbial mat bacterial communities from the Broadkill River, Lewes, Delaware, United States - FB_1_MG | ecosystem: Environmental > Aquatic > Freshwater > River > Microbial mats | place: USA...
AAGATTTCTTTGCAAACTATAGAAAAAGAGTTTGAATCATATATAAATAAAAAAGAGTCAATCACTTATAACAAAGAGAATAAAAAATTTGATATAAAAGAGCATTATTACTTTTATGAGTTAGAGTTATATTCAAGGGCAATATCAAATGAATCTAATCATGACTTCTCAAAACTTTTTTTAGAGTTGATTAAAAAAGAGGGCTTAGAGCTTTTAACTTGGAGTAAAAAAGCTATAGAGTTGCAAAATAGGGTGAACTTCATAAATGAAAATATGAATAGTGAATTGCCACTATTTACAAATGAAGCTTTACTAGAAACTATTAATATCTGGCTAGAGCCATACTTGCAAAATATCACAACAGTAAAAGAGCTTGAAGCTTTGGATATGTACTCTATCTTACTTGGGATAATTCCTTGGGAAGAACAACAACTTTTAGAGACTCTTGCTCCAAGTAGTATAAAAGTTCCAAGTGGTTCAAATATAAAAATAGATTATTCAAATCCAAAAAATCCAATCTTAGCAGTAAAAATACAAGAGATGTTTGGACTGAATATTACTCCAAAAATACTAAACAATAGTATGGCTCTTCAAATACATCTTCTAAGTCCAGCTTTAAGACCAATACAAATAACAAATGATTTGAAAAGCTTTTGGGAAAACTCATATGATGAGGTAAGAAAAGAGCTGTTTTCAAAGTATAAAAAACACTATTGGCCTAATAATCCTTTTGAAGCTGTTGCTACTAGTAGGACTAAGAAGAATATGATGAAGAGTGATTCTTATTTTACTTGAATAATGAAAAAACAAAAAGTTATTAAGTGAGTTAACTGATGCACTTAATCGCTAGAATTTTTATCTCTAAACTTAAAATCTAAAAGTTCTGATAAAATGAAATCATAAAACCATTAAAAATTAATAATAAAATAGAAGGATGAAAAATGGCTAAAACGAATTACAATTATGAAAAACGAGCAAGAGAAATAGAAAAAGAGAAAAAAAAACAAGAAAAATTAAAGAAAAAAGAAGCTTTGAATAATAGTAAAAAAGAAGAGGGAAATTCCTCTTCTGGTGATGAATAAGCTAAGAAAATGGGGCTTTTAAAATGAATGAAAATATAATTTATGCGTTTATTGTATTAGCAGTTTTTATAGCTTATAAAAAATATACTCAATACAAAGTATTAAAACTTGTTCCATCATTACTTACTCAAGGTGGACAAATCATTGATGTTAGAAGTGAAGAAGAGTTTGCATCTTCTCACAAAAATAGAAGTATAAATATACCATTAGGTTTACTTAAAAAAAGAATGAAAGAGTTAGATAATACTAAGCCTATAATTCTTTGTTGTGCAAGTGGAAGTAGAAGTGCTTTAGCAAAGCGTATTTTGATAGCAAATGGATTTGAAAATGTTCACAATGCTGGAACATGGAGAGCTCTAAAAAAGTTTTAGATAAAATCCTTTTTTATACAATAATCAAATTTTACTTTTCAAGGAAAATAATAAATGAAAATTCATAGAATAAACCCATGCAAAAGATGGTCAGATGTTACAGTTTTCAATGGAATAGCAACTTTTACAGAAGTTGCAGATACAGATTCAACAGCAGATATAAAAGGTCAAGTTGCTCAAATATTTGCACAAGCAGAAGAGAGTTTAGCTACAGTTGATAGTGACAAATCAAGAATCTTAGCAGTTACTATTTATATAACAGATTTTGGAAATTTTGATGCTTTAAATGAGATTTGGGATTCATGGTTTCCTGAAGGTTGTGCTCCTAGTCGTGCTTGTGTAAAAGCAGAACTTGTTGACCCTGATCTATTAGTTGAAATGACATTTACAGCAGCTGCTGGTGAGAAATTTCAATCATAAATATATTTCAGAAAATGGATAGAGGTGTTTTATTTATGCTTGCAAGTGCTTTAATAGGAGCACTAAATGGGGCAGTAACAAAGCTTTTATCAGAAGATATGAACCCAATAGAGATAGTTTTTTATAGAAACTTATTGGGTGTAATAATTATACTTTATAGTCTAAATAAAATAAAAATTTCTATTGATACTACAAAATTACATTTACTTTTTTTAAGAGGATTCTTTGGAGCTTTAGCAATGGTATTATTTTTTTATACCATTGCAACTATTCCATTAGGTGAGGCAGTTGTTTTAAATAAAACATCTCCTTTTTTTGTGACTATATTAGCATATTATCTTATGAAAGAGAAGATTACTCTTCGAATATTTTTTGCATTGATTATTGGCTTTATAGGTATTATATTTATTATGAAACCTTTTGGTGTTCTTATATCTTTTGAACATATCTTAGGGGTACTAGGTGGTTTTTTTGCAGCATGTGCTTATGCAACAATAAAAAAAATCAAAGATATTTATGATGCAAGAGTTATTATGCTTTCCTTTATGACAGTTGGTTTACTTCTTCCTCTAGTTTTAGCATTTACTCCCTATGTGACATTTCAAATGCATACAGATTTTTATATTTGGGCTTTGATTTTTTTTATGGCTATTATCTCAACTGCTTCTCAGTGGTTTTTAACTCGTGCTTACAGCTTAAGCAATGCAAGTATTATTGGTGTTGTTAGTTATAGTAATATTCCTTTTGCTATTGGATTTGGACTTATACTTGGAGATGCTATTCCTGATAAATATACTTTTATTGGCATTGTTTTTATAGTTCTTGGTGGTATTTTGGTTAGTATGAAATCATTAAAGAGAGAATAAAAAAATATGATTACAGATATATCCTCATATAAAATATTGCAAATATGTTAAAATCAAATAAAAAAAAGAATAAAATGTTTAAAACAAATGATTACTGGGAAGAAGAGTTTATAGAGTATGATGATAAAAACTTGGATTCAATCTATTTTGATGATTGTACTTTTGTAAAATGTGACTTTTCTAAAGCTGTTTTTTATGCTTGTAAGTTTACAGAATGTACTTTTATAAATTGTGATTTATCCCTAGCTTCTCTAAAATCTTCTACTTTCAATGATGTTAGTTTTGAAAATTGTAAGCTTATTGGTATTTCTTGGAGTAGTTGTCAAGAGCCTTTTGATGTCACTTATGACTCTTGTAATCTTTCTCAAAACTCTTTTCATTTACTTGATTTAAGACAAATAAAGTTTAAAAACTCACTTATAAAAGATACTGGTTTTGAAGAGTGCAATTTAGAAAAAGCACTTTTTGAAACTTGTGATTTAGAGTTAACAAGTTTTATTAATAACAATTTAAAAAAAGCTAACTTTGAAACATCAAAAAACTATCTAATAGACCCAAAACAAAATGATATCAAAGATGCACAGTTTTCTCTTCCTGAAGCATTGAGTTTTCTAAGTTTACTTCCTATAAAATTAAAATAAATTTTATAATAATATTTTGAATATAAGCTAAGGAGATTGATATGATAGCACGAGAATGGAAAGGTAGATGCCCAAAAAAACACGCGGAAGGATTTATTAAATATTTATACAAAACAGGTATAAAAGATACTTCTAAAACAGAGGGGTTTTTAGGTGCTCAAATATTTAATCGAGAAGTTAATAATAAAGTAGAAATCAAACTTATTACATATTGGGTTGATTATGATTCTATAAAAACTTTTGCTGGTGAAAAAATTGAAAAAGCAAAGTTGTATCCAAAAGATGCGAAATACAAAGTAAAGCCAGACTATAAGGTTTCACATTATAAAGTAGAAGAAAATTACTGGATTTAATTAAATTTAGTAATTACTTATCTAAAAATTACCTACTGTTTTAAAATTTTGTAATTTTTATAATAATTAATCAATTCAATAAAAATCAAAGCAATAAGTCCCATAATCCAATATAAAAGCCACTGACTAATCATTCCTATAAATCCATCTTCTGATATATAGTCCACAATTTGAAAGATTAGAAAAAATATTATTGTTGATTTTAAAGATAAGTTGTTTTGTGTAAATCTAATTATTTCATAGCCTTTTAGCCTGTATTTAAAATATATAAAAATAGCACTAACTACTATTAATGCAGTTATTAAAAGATACTCTTCCTTTATCATTTCTATTGTTTTATCTTGTCCAAATACATATAAATATACGCAAATAATAGCTATAAATGTTGAAATAAATAAATTTCGTGTGCTCATAAAATATTCCCTAAGTTTTTTTAATTTTATCAAAATAGTGATTAATATGTTGTTTGAAGAATAAACTAATAATTATATAGATAATATGATACTAATATATACACTAAGGAATAAAATGAGTGATAATAGAACAACAAAACTTGCAGTATTAATTGATGCTGATAATGCTCAAGCTTCACTTATCTCAGAACTTTTAGCAGAAGTTGCTAAATTTGGAACAGCTAGTATAAAAAGAGCTTATGGTGATTGGACTAATAGTCATTTAAAACAGTGGAAAGAACATTTAAATAAACACGCTATTCAACCAATGCAACAATTCTCATATACAACTGGAAAGAATGCTACAGATGCTTCATTGATTATTGATGCTATGGATATTTTACATGAAAATAGTTTAGATGGATTTTGTTTAATCTCTTCTGATAGTGACTTTACAAGACTTGCTACAAGAATAAGAGAATCAGGACTTATTGTTTATGGGTTTGGTGAGAAAAAAACACCTGAAGCTTTTATAGCAGCTTGTGATAAGTTTGTATTTACTGAAATTTTAAAAGAGAAAAAAGAAGTTACAGAAGATAAAGATGAGTCAAATAATCTTGAATTAAGACCTATAATGATTTCTGCAATTAATGCAGTTTCAAAAGATGATGGCTGGGCACAATTATCAAATGTAGGTGGATATATAAATAAAAATCATCCTTCTTTTGATTCAAGAAATTATGGTTATGATAAATTAGGAAAATTAATTAGAAATTTAAACTATATTTTAGTAGATGAAAGAGAGTTTAATGATGACTCAAACAATGTTCATATATACATAAAAATAAGAGATAGATAATCAAAATAGATAGTTTAAAACTATCTATTTATATAAGGTTTTTTCGTTGATAATCTATTATCAATAAGTCCTCTACCAATAGTAAAATGGTATAAAGATTGGAAATGATTTGTTTTAAGACCAATTACTCCATGTAAAATATCATCTAAGAAACATCCAATACCCGTTGCACTTAATCCAAGAGATGTAGTCTCTAAATATAACTGCTGTCCAATAGCTCCACAATCCCAATATAATTGTTTATATCTAGAAGCTCCATAAGTTTCTAATTGATTTATAAATTCAGCTAACATTCCTAACGTAAATGCTCCATCACTTGCAATATCTTGATTACATGAAATTGCCTTAGCTAAAAATTTAAAATCTCCCTCTTCAAGTTTATAAAGTTCTCCAGCATTTGTATCTACTTTTTCCCAAAGGAAACTCTCTTTTAATAGAGTTTGTAGTTGTTTTTTATGATTTTTATTTCTAAGAAGAATATAAAGTCCTGAATCAATCTCTTGGACACTATGAACAAATATTACTAAGTGTACCGCTGAGGTATTTGATTTTACAGAGCCAATAATAGTTTCAAACTCTTTTTTTGAAATAGTACAATCATCTTTATTCATCATTTGAGCAGAACGTCTTTTTAGAACGATGTCTTTTGCTAAACTTGAAGGAGTTCTATATGGATTTATTTCATAAATATTATTTATGTATTTTTTTGTATTTAAATCATCACTTAAAGTTGCATTTTCAATTTTTTCTAAAATCTCCCAATTATGCCAATCAACACTTAGTTGATTTGCCTTTCCTCTATAAGTTTCTTCTAAACTCAATCTAATAGGCTTAATATCAATATTTTCTATTGAAGCTGGATTATTTAATGCAGATACTAAAATTAGCATATCAGCTAATTCTCGCTCTTCTGGCACATATCTATGGGCTTGTTCAAATCCTAATAAATCTTGAAGTTCACTATCTTTTGTATTAATTACTTCAATTTTCCATCCTAATATTGAAGCTGAAATTTCCAATGCTTTTAAGGCATGACCACAATCAAGCTGTGTATATCTCCAAGACCTTTCTCCATATTTCCAAGCCTCTCTCCAAACAATTGAAGATAAACCAACTAGAAAACTATTATTTGGAAGAGTTAATTTTTCATTTACCTTTGATAATAATTCTAATTCATGGTTCTGAGGACAATAGTGATAAAATCCATCTTCAATTCCTGCTATTTCATTTGAAATAATATATGCTTCACTTGGCTGTAAATTTCCACTTGAGGCATTACATCTTAAAGCCCACGATTGATCGCCATACTCTTTGATTGCTGCAAGTCCAAGTGAGAATTGAAAAAATTGTGATATTGCCTCTTTGCATAAAGGTGCTGAAATTGGATTTACTTGATTAAATATTTGACTATATTCTAAAGTATTATTTTCAAAAGATAGAGGTAATTGTACTTTTTTAGTATCTGTATATGTTCTATAAGGATTTGGCTGTGTTGCCCAATCCATATAACCTAAAGACCTTGCGTATCTTTGCTGTGAGTGTTTTGTTTCATTATGATAGGTATAAACCATTTGTAAATTTTTATTCATAAGATATGTTAGCACAGAAGCTTTAATAAAGTATTAAAAAAAGAATTAATATCTATTTTAATATTAACATTTAATTAACAAGTTTATATTAATATAACTTTAGGTAATAAATAAATAATAAGGTAAAGTAATGTTAAAAAGAAATAAATATCTATTTAGTTTAATTTTATTGAGTAATATTTTCACTGGATGTGGTGGTTCATCATCTAGTGAGACAACAATTGATACTAGTGCCTCTGCTGTAAGTATAATATCATTAGATACAAAAAAGTCACTTGCATACATGGGAAATGAAGAGCGTTTGGCACACGACATTTACAATAAATTTTATGATTTATTTCCAAGTTTAATGCAATTTAGAAATATTGCAATAAATTCAGAAACTAGACATATTGAGGCAGTACAACAATTAGTTCAAAAATATGAAATAACAGGTACTGAACTAAGTGATAGTAATTATACATCTTTGTATTATCAAAATAGTGATATATCACAAATGCAAGCGGGAGTTTATGGAGTATTAAGTGTACAACAATTATATGATGCACTACTCGTAGAAGGAAGTAATGATGAAATAAGTGCTCTAAAAGTAGGTTGTAAAGTTGAAGTTACAGATATAGAAGATTTAAATAAATATTTAGATTATGCAAATAATGATAATGCAAGTGATATTGTTGAAATATTTGAGTTTTTAAGAGCAGGAAGCTATAGCCATTATTGGACTTTTGATGCTGCATTAAAAAGTAAAAATGTAGTAAATGGTTGTAATTTAGGAGTTGAGCCTTATGGTGATAAAAATGGGATTTATCCTGTAATTTAAATATTATATAATTTTAACTTTAATTATTTTAGCTATCATTAGCCTAAAAATATTATTATAATTTATAGGTAAAAAATGAAAGAAAAAATATATTTAATTCCAGGACTAATGACTGATCAAAGACTTTGGAGCCGAATTACACCTTTATTAGAAGATGAGTATGAATTGGTTCATATTCCTATTCCTCATACTACAGATTTTGATGAAATGATTGATATATTAAGTGAAACTTTTAAAGAAGAGAAAGTAAATCTTTTAGGTTTTTCTTTAGGTGGATATGTAGCTTCATATTTTGCAGTTACCTTTCCTCATAGAGTAAATAAACTTTTTATGGTAGCTGCAACACCTGGTTGTTCTACTGAAGCTGAAATTGAAAGAAGAAAAGAGAAGTTTGTAATTATAGAAAAAGAAGGATTTCAAGGTTTAACTTATGAAAAGGCAGTTTCTTTAGTTGAAGAACAAAATAGAAATGATATTGAGCTTATAGAAATTATTCAAAATATGTTTAGTGATCTTGGTAAAGATACTTTTATTTCTCAACTTACATCAACTTTTTATAGAAAAGATTTATTTGAAGATCTATTAAATTTAGATATTCCTATATGGTTTTACTATAGTACTGAAGATAGACTTTTAAATAAAAATGCTATCAAACAATTATTAAGTATTGAACATAATATGAAAGTGATTTCAAGAGAAGGAACAAGTCATAATCTACCTTTGGAAGTACCTATAGAATTATCTTTATTGATTAAAAAGTGGATTAATTCTTAAATGAAAAAAGTTTTAGTTATAGGATATGTTTGGCCTGAGCCAAACTCATCTGCTGCTGGAAGTCATATGATGTCTATTTTACGTCTTTTTAAAGCTCAAGGTTGGCAAGTTGAATTTTCAACTCCTTGTGCTATTTCCGAGCATATGATTGATTTAGAGGCTGAGGGAATAAGTAGTAAATCAATCGAATTAAACTCAAGTTCTTTTGATGAATATATAAAAGAATATAATCCAGATATTGTACTTTTTGATAGATTTATGATGGAAGAGCAGTTTGGAAGTAGAGTTGAGCAAAATTGCCCAAATGCTTTAAAAATACTTGATACCGAAGATTTACAGTTTCTAAGAAATGCTAGACATCAGGCTTTAAAAGAGGATAGGGAACAATCACAAAAAGATTTAAATAGTGATTTAGCAAAAAGAGAAATAGCTTCAATTTTAAGGTGTGATATTTCCCTTATTATTTCTACATATGAAATACAACTTTTAACTGAAACTTTTAAAATAGATTCCAAAATACTTTATTATCTACCTTTTATGATTGATTTATCAAAAATTCCATCAAATACTTTAGAGTTTTCTAAACGTGAACATTTTATGACTATTGGAAACTTTAGACACGCTCCAAATTGGGATGTTGTTTTATATTTACAAAAGATTTGGCCACTTATTAAAAAAGAGTTACCAAATGCACAACTTCATATTTATGGCTCATATCCACCACCAAAAGCAACAGCTTTAAATAATCCTAAAACTGGTTTTTTAGTCAAAGGCTGGGCAAAAGATGCAAAAGAAGTAATGGAAAAATCAAGAGTTTGTTTAGCACCTATTAGATTTGGAGCAGGAATAAAAGGAAAACTTCTTGATTCTATGATTATGCAAACTCCCAATGTAACCACAAGTATTGGAGCAGAGGGCATGGTTGAAAATGAACCTTGGAGTGGAGCTATTTGTGATGATATAGAAGAGTTTGTAAAAGCAGCGGTAAATTTATATAAAGATGAAAAACTATGGTATAAAGCTCAAAATAACTGCAAAAAACTTTTAGAAAATAGATATGATTCAAAACTTTTAGGTAAAAATTTAATAGAGCATATTTTACAGGTAGAAGAAAATCTCTCTAATCACAGACTTGATAATTTTATTGGTTCGATGTTGAAGCATCATACAATGGCAAGTACAAAATATATGTCACAGTGGATTGAAGCTAAAAATAAAAACAGTTAGTATTTTAGTTGATACCAAACTGTTTTTTATAGTTTTCTTCAAGTGGTGTTTTATCTTTATAATCTATAACTTCGCCGATTTGAATTTGGATTTTTAAACCCTTAGTTCTTTTTTCAATTGCTTCTTTTAAAACTTTATTAGCATTAGTTTTAATATATACAGGTAAAATGTTTATTCTATTTTTTAGAGCAATTATTCGTGCACCTTCTTTAAAAGTAGATATGGGAGTATCTAGTTTATTTCTAGTCCCCTCTGGAAAAATGAAAATTGAAAAACCATCTTTTACTACCTCTTTTGTATCTTTGAAAAAAGGTGCCATATTTGAAGATTCTCTATCTAGTAGAATCGAACCTGCATTTCTAGTGAAGCTACCAAAAAAAAGTGAGTTATACAACTCTTTTTTAGCAACCCAGAAACCATATATTGAAGTATCTAATAATGCAACTTCAATAATTGAAGGGTCTAATATACTTTTATGATTTGAAGCTAATAGATATTGGCCGTTTTTTGGGATATTTTCTTTATTTAATACTTCAATTGAAATATTTAATTTTGAAAGAAGTTTTAATGAGTATTCTTCTCTTAATTTTTTCTTTTCTTCTTGATTTTTGGCTTTTTTTAATTTAAATCCATATAAGTTTGTTAGGTAAGTAGCATAAATTGCCATATTTATTTGTTTTAAGTTCAATATAATCCTAAATTTTATTTTTCAAGGATTATATCAAATTTGTTTGAAGCGAAGATGATATTTAAGAGTTTTATATTAATTTATATACAATGGGGCTTTTAATCTATAAAATAAAGGCTTTTTTTGGTACTTAATAAATTTTTTAAAATATTTTTATTTCTATTATTCTCAACTTATTGTTTTGCCCATGGTATGAGCGAAAGTGAAAAACAAATAATTTCCGAAGGTGGAAATCTTCATTTTATATATATTGGTGCTGTTCATATGCTTTGGGGATATGATCATTTACTTTTTGTATTAGGTGTGATTTTTTTATTAAAATCATTTAAAGATATAGTTAAATATATCACAGCTTTTACTCTTGGGCATAGTATAACTTTGATTATTGCTACTTTTAATTCAATCGCTATTAATTACTATTTGATTGATGCAATAATAGCTTTGAGTGTTTGTTTTATTGGGTATGTAAATATTAAGACATTAAAAAACCAATTTGAACATAGGGTAAATATGATTTTTGTTATATTTTCTCTTGGATTAATTCATGGTTTAGGATTATCTACGAGATTACAACAACTTCAATTAAGTAGTGATAATCTACTATTAAACATACTTTCATTTAATCTTGGAATTGAATTAGGACAAATAATAGCTCTTTTAATAATGCTGTTTTTTATTAATATTTTGAGAAAATCGAAAAATTTCAAATCATTTTCTTTTTCAATAAATATCTTTATAATTTTTGCAGGAATTTACTTTTTTATTGTTCAAGTTTATGAATATAAAAATAGTTTAAATACTCAATATTCACAGGTTTTAAATAAGTGGAATGAAGAAATAAAAATCATTATTCCTTCCCATGGAGATAAAGAGTATAAATTTAGGATTGAAAAAGATAGACAAATAGAATTTGAATGGTCAGTTAGTAATGATGTAAATCTTTATTTTGATTATCATGGAGATCCAGATGGCGCTGTAAATGGATACTTTAAAAGCTATAAAGAAAGTACTCAATCATCAGATAGAGGAAAATTAATTGCTCCATTTACTGGAATTCATGGATGGTATTGGAAAAATGACACGCAGTTTGATGTAATTATCACTCTTAAAGTAAAAGGAGATTATAAACGTTTAGATTTATAAATCTAAATGTTTATTTTTTTCTTTCTAATATTTCTATTAAATGAAAACCAAATTGAGTTTTTATAGGGCCGTGAACTTTATTTAAATCTTTTGTGAAAACTACATTATCAAACTCTTTTACCATATCTCCTTTTTGAAATCTTCCTAGATTTCCACCTTTACTTTTAGAGCCACATTTAGAGAATTTTCTAGCAGCTTTTTCAAATGTAATTTCTTTATTTATAATCTCTTTTTTTAGTTTTTTAGCCAAACTTTCATTTTGTAGAAGTATATGTCTTGCTGTTGCTTCTGCCATTTGTAACCTTTTTATTTTAATTTTATCAAAATAAAGTTGTTTGTTTTTTTAATGCTATGATTTATTGTTATAATCACGAAATTAAATAAGTAATATAAGGATTTTGATGAAAAATGAAGATGTAAAAAAAGAGTTTGCAAGAATTATTAGAAATGCGCAAATATCAGCAGCAATCTTTTTTATACTTTTAACACCAAGTATTGTACTAAAAGTTAAGGATAAAACTGAAATGTTTGGACTAACTCAAGATACTTGGTTTAATGCATCAATCGCAGGATTTTTGATTTATTTGGGTTATACAGTTTTTTTGTGGAAGTGCCCAAAATGTGGAAAGTTTCCAGGAAGAGGATGGTTTAGAAAAAATTGTGATAGTTGTGGAGTTGAATTATCTTAGAATAAAAAGAGGGAAGAACCTCTTTTTATGATTTTGGTGTACATTTTTTACTAATAATACACACTGGACAAAAACCTACAATTCCTACTACAAGAGGGATAACCCCTAAATAAAACCAAGCATTTCCTGTAAAATAACCAATTGCAATAAGTACTAATCCTATAATAATTCTAAATGGTCTACAAAAAGCTCTTATTTTATCAAATACGTTCATAATAATCCTTTATTAAAAAAATTAATTATATAACAAATATTAATAAATTGCAAATAAGTAAAACTTATAATAAATTTTGATAATACTAAAGAAATCACTAAACAATTAATAAACATTGCGTTGTTATAATCTTTCTATTATAAACATAGGGATTTTTATGAAAAGTTTAATAATTTCAATTTTATTTCTCTTTAGCTTTTTATATGTAAATGCTAAAGAGTATAAAGCAGTCAAGATGATTGATATTCAGGGTGTTATTTGGGGAATGGATTTTATAAGTGAAAATAAATTAATACTAACAGTTAAGAATGGAAATATCTTTTTATATGATATAAAAAGAAAAAAAATAGATAAGTTATATGAAGTAACTGACGTTTTTAATGTTGGTCAGGGTGGTTTACTTGATGTAAAAATTTCACCAAATTTTAAAAAAGATAAAACAATATTTTTCACATACTCTAAAAACATAAATTCAAGGGGTGCCACAACACTTGCAAAGGCAAAATTTGAAAATGATCAATTAACAAATTTTGAAGATATACTGGTTACAAAATCAATATCGAATGAAAATGTACACTATGGAAGTAGAATAACATTTGATGAAAAAGGACATTTGTTTTTTGGAGTAGGAGAGAGAGGGGTAAGAGATAATGCCCAAGATTTAACAAATCATGCTGGAACTATTTTAAGATTAAATCTTGATGGTACAGTTCCAAAAGATAATCCTTTTGTAAATGATAAAACAAAATTGGATGAAATATACAGTTATGGACATAGAAATCCACAAGGAATTTTTTATGATAAGAAAAATAATAGACTTTGGGAAGTAGAACACGGTCCAAAAGGTGGAGATGAAGTTAATTTAATTCAAGCCTCAAAAAATTATGGCTGGCCGATTATCTCTTATGGAAGAGAATACTGGTCTAAAAAACCTGTTGGTAAAAAAGAAAAAGAAGGGATGCTTCAAGCTAAGAAATATTATGTACCTTCTATTGCTACAAGTTCGATAATTTATTATGATAAAGATATTTATAGTGAGTTAAAAGATAAATTAATAGTGAGTGCTTTAAAACTTCGACACTTAAATATTTTGACTGTAGATAAAAATGCAAATATAGTAAAAGAAGAGAGAATTTTTGCAAAGCTAGGAGATAGAATAAGAAATATAGCCCAAAGTCCAAAAGGACTTTTATATTTTAGTACAGATCAAGGAAAGATATATCTAATCCGAAAGGATTAGATATCAAAAGCTATTTTTTTATCAATAAATATTTTATCAAAATTTATATTTGATTGATAAACTAATACTTCAACTCCCTGTTTTGTAACTTCTTTAAAAGCTTCACAATATTTTTTATCAATTTCACAAGCAAGTCTAAAAGGTAAATTATCAGTTCTTTGAATCACATATAACATAACAGCTCTATGCCCTTGCTCTACCATTGTTTTTAATTCATTTAAGTGTTTTGTTCCCCTTGATGTAACAGCATCTGGAAAAGCTAAATTATCTTCAATTTTTAAGCTTACACTTTTAACTTCCACATAACACTTTTGATTCGCATTTTCTAATAATATATCAATACGACTTTTTTCACCATATTTTTGTTCAGGTTTTAAAGAACTATATCCTTGTAACTCTTTTATTGTTGTATTTTCAATCGCTTCAATAGCTATTTTATTTGCAACACCTGTATTTGTACAAATTAATTCTTTTCCCATTTTTGTAAGTTCTAGGGTATATTTTAGTTTCCTTTTTGGGTTATCATGAAAAGTAACCCAAACATCACAGTTCTCTTCAATACATGAAGTCATAGCCCCACTATTTGGTACATGTGCTGTTATCTCTTCTCCATTTTCTAAGATAATGTCTGCTAAGAATCTTTTATATCTTTTTATTAATTTTCCTTTTATTAGTTTTTCAAACTGCACCAATAAATCCTTTTTATAATCTTTTAAATTTTATTGTATATACTATCTCAACTTCTATTTTATCTTACTAAGGAAAGTCAATGGATGTTATACATAGAAAAAGAGAAAAGTCACTTGGGATACTTGAGCTAATTGCCATTGCATTAGGTGGTATGGTTGGTGGTGGTATTTTTACAATACTTGGAATTTCAGTATCAATGATTGGGGCATATACTCCTATTGCTATTATTTTAGGTGGTATTATTGCTTCTTTTGCTGCATATTCTTATATTAAACTTGCAGTTTATTATCAAGATGAAGGAGCAACTTACTCTTTTTTTAAAAAGACTTTTTCAAGCTCAGCATTTGCCGTTTCACTTATAGGTTGGTGGGTAATTTTTGGATATATAAGTACTTTGGCTTTATACTCTTATACTTTTTCCTCTTATGCTCTTAGTAGTTTTTCCTTTGCAAATGATGAATTTATTAGAAAACTTTTAGCTGGGATTATAATATTGATTTTTACAATAATTAATATTTGGAGTGTAAAAGGTATGGGAAAAATTGAAGATTTAATGGTTTACACAAAATTGGTAATATTAGTTGTTATATCCTTTGTTTTAATAAATAATAGCAATACTACAATTCCTATTTTATTACAAGAAAGTAAAGATATCCAGTTTTCTAGTGTTTTAATTGTTGCTTCTATTACTTTTGTAGCTTATGAAGGATTTCAACTTGTTATAAATGCTGTAAAGGAAATGGACAATCCAAAAAAAAATATTCCTGTTTCGATTTATAGTGCAATTGCACTTGCCATATTAATATATGTAATAATTTCTCTTGGTGCAATACTTGCAATTTCTTTTGATGATATTATTGCAAATAAAGAGTATGCACTTGCTTCAGGAGCAAATAAAGTTTTAGGACATTGGGGCAATGATCTTGTAATTATTGGAGCTTTATTAGCAACAAGTAGTGCAATTAGTGGAACTTTATTTGGTGCTTCAAGACAGATGTCTATTATTGCAAAGGATGGATTCTTTCCTAAAATCTTAGAAAATAGAAATAGTTTTAATATACCAATAAACTCAATAATAGCTATGGCACTTTTAGCTTTTTGTTTAGTTTTAAGTGGTTCATTAAAATTGATTTTAGAGTTTGGAAGTGTAACTTTTTTGATAGTTTCACTCCTTATGGCCATAGCAAACTATAAAATAAGAGATAAAACAGACTCCTCTAGTTTTACTACAATCGCTGCGATATTTTTATTGTCAAGTAGTACTTTATTAATTATTTATTATGAATTTAAAGTTGAAATTGAACAAATGATATTTATTTTTGCTATCTATTTAATTCTTACATTTTTTGCGTGGTTTTATTCAAGGGGTAAAAAAGTAAATACAAAATCCTAAAGGAATGCTTTTTGCATACTATTTTTTAAATAGGAGCAAAAATGGCAAATTTAAAAGAGTTTGAAAAAAATAAACATTTATTAAATTATGACAAAATGGATTTACTTCATATGGAATTTTTAGATATTTATAATAGTGTAAATATTACTTCACCTAATAGTATAAAATCAAAATCAGTAGAGTTGCTTGAGCACACAAAAAAACATTTTAAGGAAGAAGAAAAACTTATGGATAGATATGATTATCCAAGAAGTAGGGAACATAAGGATGAACACAATAAAGTTTTAGCTGAATTGCAATTTTTTATTGATAAATCTCATAGTATTTTTGGAATGAATATTCTAAAATCATACTATATGGAAAAGCTTCCTTATTGGTTTGATCTACATTTAATAAGTATGGATAGTGATTTATCTGCTTATTTAAAAAATTTTAACCTGAAAAATAATGAACAAAAAAAAGAAGAGGTAAATTAGTAGTTTAAAACTCTATTTACATACTCTCTTGTTCTCATTCCTATTAAAATCTTTGTTACAAATTTTTGGTTTTTTAGAAAGTTGATTGCTGTTTTATCAAGGGTTTCATCTATTATAAAACCATCTTTTTCTAGATTTATTTTTGTTTGTAATGAAATATTGTGTTTTACATTTGATTTATAACATTTTAAAAAATTGTTTAATTTTATTACTTCATTTGAAGTTAGTTGAAGGTTTTTATTTATGTATGGGATTACTTGATAATCAATTGTATCATCCACATCTCCTGCCCATCTAAACTGTCCCATTATTGAAACAAGTTGATTAATTACACTATTTAATGAAGTATTATTTAGATTGATTAATTCTTCTTTTATTTTATCATACTCTTTACATATCGCATAATCAGCAAGTCTTACCATTCCTTTTGATGAAAAAGCATTTAGAGGTCTATTTATATGAATATCTATATTGTTATCGTATGCCCATTTAGCACATGCTATTCCATCTGTTTCTAATAAATTCATAGGAAGTTGTAAAACTTTTAGATGATGCTTTTCATTTGAAACTATTTTTGATGCTTCTTTTGCATAAGTTAAAAGATTTTTATACTCTAAAAAATGAATATCATCACTCTTTTTTGAAAAAGAGTTTGAGCTAATTCCATAGGCTTTTATTTTTCCCTCTTTTACTTTTTGTTCTAATAATACAAAAGCATCTTTGATTCTATTTTGCATAATATTTTGGTGGTGAGTGATTTCTTCTTGCGTAGAATTACTTTTAATCTCTTTCATCAAGTAATATTCGGGGTTGTGAAGTAAATATACATCTATGTAGTTTGTATCTAATCTTAATAAAGAGTTATCAATCTGGTCACTTAAAAAATCTTGGTGGATACTATGAAAGCAATTTGTATCATACTTTACTAAATCCTCAACAACAAAACCTTCATTTACTCTTTTCATATTAGGACCTTGAATATATCCACCCTTTGAAACAACAGTGAAATCTTCTCTTTTTTTGTCTTTTAATACTTCTCCTATAAGCCTTTCAGCATCCCCATACATATAGTTTGATGATGTATCAAACTCTTTTATACCATTATTGATTGCAAACTCTATTGCTTCTTTATGTGTTGATATTTGATTACTAACTCGGTAAGTTCCAAAAGAAAATTGTGATAACATATATAACTCCTAATATTTTATTCTACCATAGAGTTATAAAAATATTATGTTAAGATTTTATATATTTTATAAAGGATTCTATATGTTATTCCCTAAAAATTTTAAAGAAGAAAAAATAAAAGTAAATAATATTGAAATAAATGTAAAATATGGTGGTAATAAAATACCATTATTACTTATACATGGTTACCCTCAAACACATCTGATGTGGCATAAAATTGTAGAAGAACTTTCAAGTGAGTATTATCTTATAGTTCCTGATTTAAGAGGTTATGGAGATAGTTCTAAACCAAAAGGTGATGAAGAACATATAAATTATTCAAAAAAAACTATGGCTAAAGATATGGTTACTTTAATGAATGCTTTAGGATTTGAAGAGTTTTTTGTTGCTGGACATGATAGAGGAGCTAGAGTTACACATAGAATGTGTTTAGATTATCCTTCAAAGATAAAAAAAGCTTGTGTTATGGATATAACTCCAACATACCATATGTTTAAACACACAAATCAAGCCTTTGCAACAGGATACTACCATTGGTTTTTCTTGATTCAGCCAGATAATTTGCCTGAAACTTTAATTGCTTCTAATGCGAGATATTATTTAGAAGAAAAACTAAAAAGATGGAGTGCAAAAGACAGTGATTTTAATATAGTTTTTCAAAAAGAAGCCGTTGATGAATATGTTAGATGTTTTGATGAAGAGGGCATTCATTCTTCTTGTGAAGATTATAGAGCAGGTGCTAGTATTGATATGATTGATGATGAAAAGGATAGAAATAGAAAAATTGATATGCCACTTTTAGTTTTGTGGGGAGAAAAAGGTTTTGTAAATAAAACTTATGATGTTTTAAATGTATGGAAAGAATATGCAACAAATGTAAATGGAAAGTCTCTAGATTGTGGACACTTTCTCCCTGAAGAAAAACCAAAAGAACTTTGTGAAGAGCTAAAAAACTTTTTTAAAGACAATTAAATAATTAATGTAAGTATTAAATTATATATATTCAGATAATATTTTTAATGAAACATAATCTTAAAAATACGGAGTGTATTTAATGCCTATTACCATTACGAATGTTGCTCAATCAAACATAATAGTTATTATTTGTTTGATTGCAGTTTTTCTTCTTACTTTACGTAAGACTCAACATACAGATATTTTTCCTGTTCCTACAACTCAAGAGTTAAAAGGATTAGGTATTTTAACTGTTGTATTTGCACACTTTGCATATATGCTTGTAACAAATGCAGATTTTTTATATCCCCTTTCTATAATTGCTGGGGTTGGTGTAGATTTATTCTTATTTATGTCTGGATATGGTTTAAGTGTTGGTATGCTCAAAAAACCTATGCCTGTATTAGAGTTTTATAAACGACGTTTGATTAAGATATTTATTCCATTTTGGATTGCATTGATTATAATCTTTGTAGCGGATATATTGTTTTTAAATATTGATTATTCATTTTCATATATACTTCAATCATTACTTGGTTGGTTCCCAACTGCAAGGGGTTATGGAGATGTTAATTCTCCATTTTGGTATATTACTTGGATGATTATGTTTTATGCTCTTTATCCAATCTTTTTTAGTGTAAAAAGACCTTGGCTAACAGCTTTAATCTTAGCAACAATTGCTACTTTAATTGGAGTTTATAATCCTTTTGATTTACAAGATAACTGGCTTCATAGATTACATACTCTTGCATTTCCTATGGGAATTGTGTGTGCTTGGTTATTAAGAAAAGAGAAAGATAAAGAAAATAAACTTGTTACATTTTTAACTAACTTTAGAAATAATTCAAAAGGAATTGCTAGATATATTGTAATTGGGCTTATGTTAGTTGCAGTTGTTTATTTCTCATTACGTTCAAATGCTGGACATTGGCCAACATTAACAGCACTATTAAAGCAAGGTTATTTTGTTGATCAACTTATGTGTCTTATTATTATGTTAGCTTTTATAGTGATCTTTTCACTTAAAAAACTTGATAATAAATTCTTAGCTATATTTGGACTTTATTCTTATGAAGTTTATTTAATTCACTGGCCATTGATGTCAAGATATGATGTATTTTTTAATATCTTACCAGCATGGGGTGCGGTGATTGCTTGGCTAATTACTTTTATAGTTGTTTCTTGGCTACTACAAAAACTTGTAACTCCTGTGAGTTCTTGGATTGATAGAAAGTTTGCATAAATTAATTAAACTAAAAGACTAAGCGTCTTTTAGTTTTTTTATTAAAGGTAATTTGTCTAATAAATCTTCACAATATTCCCATTGTGTTAATGTCTCTTTCCACTCTTGTGGAATTGCATCAACTCCAAAATAAGCCCCTAAAACCATACCAATAGCGATACTTCTTGAAGCGTTATCTCCACCAACCATTGCATTTGCTTGAAGGGCTTTTTTTAGTCCATCTTCTTTATTTGCGTATTTTAGTATGAAGTAAATACTTCCTGGAAGTGTACCCTCTGTTGGACTTGCTTTTCCTACTTTTATAGGTTCACTTCTTCCAATATCCCAAAGTCGAGCCATACTTGTAAGTGCTAAATCATCGCTGAATTGTTCTTTTGAAAGGTCTGAGTTTGGATTTGCTTCTTCTTCATATTTTGCTATTGCTTGTTTTGTTTTATCTTCAAAAAATCCACCCATTAAAACTGCAACTTCTTCAATAGCATCTCTTGGAGTCAAGCCTCTTAAAACTCTATGAGTAACTCTAGCAAAAAACTCACCACCTCCAAGTGCAGAAAAGTCTTTATGTGTAAACATAGTTTTTCTTGCAACATCAATTAACTCTTCTTCATTTTCATAATATCCATGTGCTGCTACATGTCTTATAGCCATTGCATTTGATATTCCACCCAAGTGTTCGATTTTTGTTCCATGTTTTACTTGTGAGTACGTTTCTCTAGTCATCGTACAAATCCAAGAACCCCAACCATTTTCTAGTCTATTCATCCAATGGGGAATCAACTCTTGTACAGAAAAAGTTCTAGGTGGGGTTGCAGTAGCTGCTAAATGCTCTAAAATTACTATATTATAATCACCATAATCAGTAGTCCCACCAGCACTTTTACCTGGATGGTAGTTTCTCTCTCCCCAACCAATACCATGAGTTTGTCCACCCATCATCTCTCCTGGACTCATAAACTTTTCTATTGGTTTTTGTCCATAAGCTTCAAAGATTTTTTTAGCATCATATTCGTAGTGTGTTCCTAAACATAAAGCATCCCCAACAATCGCTCCAAAAAAAGCACCTTTTATATTTTTTTCTTTTAAATTTTCGTTTGATAATGTATTCATAATTTTTAACCTAATATTTATTTAATAGTTGATTATAACTAAGCATTATTTATTTTGCATAAAAAAGACTATATATAAAATATTAGAGTTTTTGTTTTGATCTAAATTTGTAAATAGTATCTAAAAATTCAAATTCCAAATAATCAGCTTGAAGCATCAATCTTCTATTTCCTGCTATTTCTATTCTTTCTTCATTTGATAATTGATTTTTTAAAAATTTATCAGTAAGAAGTTCATTAACTCCATATATTGGATCACCAACTATTTTATGTCCTATAGAATTTAAATGAACTCTTATTTGATGTTGTCTTCCTGTAAGTGGAATTGCTTGTACTAAAGTTTGATTTTTTTGTCTATCATAAGATATTGCTTTGATTAAAGTTAATGATTCTTTTCCTTTATCATCAGTTTTCATTTTTAGTTTTATTAGTCCTGTATCATTTAAAATAGGAGTGTTGATTTCTATTTCATCTTTTATCTCACCTTCTACTAAAGCGAGATATTTTTTTGTGTAAAGTTTTTCTTCAAACATAGTTTTCAAAATCATATCGCTAAAGGCATTTTTAGAAACTAAAACTAATCCAGAAGTTTCTGCATCAATTCTGTGAACAAGTGATGCTTTTTCTCCCAAATAATATTTCACTTCATCTAAAAGAGTATATATATTTAGTTGATGAGAAGAGGGATGAACCATGATTCCACTGGGTTTATCAAATATTGCAAAATGAAAACACTCAAATATAGGTTTCAAACCTTTTGAAATAGGTTCAAAAATAGTTATATAAATAAATTTTGATTTTATGATTTGACTTTTTTGAAGTCTTTTATTATTCTCATCTGTTATTTTGCCTTTTTCTAAAAGAGTTAAGCTAAGTTTTGAATCAATATTTATATCTTCAAGTAAAAAATCTTCAATTTTTTTGTCAATAATTGTTCTAAACTTTTTTTTTATATATGGCAATGAAAATTCCTTTTTTTTTGAAAGTATACAATAGCTGTACTGATAGAATAAAGGAATAAATATTGCATACTTAAAATAAAAAGGAAACTTATGTATCAATTTATTTTTTATGAAAA
>Ga0193958_1000265_pt1 | contig 21176 bp, 21 predicted proteins | sample FB_1_MG_FD_140320 | JGI IMG/M metagenome (GOLD analysis project Ga0193958, IMG submission 140320) | Microbial mat bacterial communities from the Broadkill River, Lewes, Delaware, United States - FB_1_MG | ecosystem: Environmental > Aquatic > Freshwater > River > Microbial mats | place: USA...
TACCGGCTAAAACCAAAAGGAGAAAAGAATGGCTAGAATTAGACATTACGAAACTATGTTTATAGTTAAAGCGACACTTACAGATGAGGAAACTCAAGCAGAAATTGCAACTGTAAAAGCAAATATTGAAAAAAATGGTGGAACAATTGTTTCTGTTGATGATATGGGTTCAAGAAACCTTGCATATGAAATCGAAAAGCAAAAAAGAGGTTACTACTACGTAATTTACTTTACTGCACCTTCAGAATCAATCACTGAATTAGAAAGAAATTACAGAGTAAATGAAAATATCATTAGATTTATCTTCATTAAATCTGAAAGTAAAACAGAAATTACACACTGGACTGCAATGTCAGACGAAGCTGCTAAAAGAGCTGCAAAATAATTTTAGTGATTTAAAAGGAATTTTTTATGTACAATAAAGTGATAATGATAGGAAACCTTACTAGAGATATTGAATTAAAGTATCTTCCAAGTGGTAGTGCTATAGCAAATGGAGCTATTGCTACAAGCCATAAATATAAGATGCAAAATGGAGAACAAAAAGAAGAAGTTTGTTTTCTAGATTTTTCTATATTTGGTAAAGGTGGAGAAATTTTTAATCAGTATGTACGAAAAGGTTCAAAGGTTATGCTTGAAGGTCGACTAGTTTTTCAACAATGGAAAGCACAAGATGGGACAAATAGAAGTAGACATGCTCTTAGTGTAACAGAGTTTAAATTTCTAGATGGAAAATCTGATACACAACAAGATGGTGGTATGAATAATTATAATGCTCCACAACAAAATAGTCAACCACAGCAAAATTATAATGCTCCGCAACAGCAATATAATCAACCAGCACAACAAAATTACAATGCACCACAAGCACAACAAAGTGGCGGTATGAATAATGCTTATGAGCAAAACATACCTACAATTGATATAGATAACGACGAAATACCGTTTTAGTCTATAGAAGAATATAAAAGGAACTATTATGGCTGAAAGAAGAAAATTCGCAAAAAAATATTGTAAATACTCTGCAATGAAATTAGATTATATTGATTACAAAAATGGAGAATTATTAAAAATCTCTATGTCTGAAAGAGGTAAAATTATGCCAAGAAGACTTACTGGAACATCTAAAAGATTTCAAGAGCAAGTTGAAAATGCAATTAAAAGAGCAAGACACATGGCTCTTGTACCTTATATTGTAAATACAAGTGATTTAGCAGACGCAGCATACGCTAGAAGATAATAAATTATTTATACAAAAAAGGGGAACTTCTTCGGAAGTTCCCCTTTTTTTATGCCAAAATTATTAAAATTTGCTGAATTAAACACAATTATATTAAAAATTAGTTATAATCGCGAAAATTAATATAAGGTTTCATACCTAGGAGAAAAAATGAGAGATATTAGAAACATTGCCGTTATCGCGCACGTTGACCACGGTAAAACAACACTTGTAGATGAGCTACTAAAACAATCTGGTACATTTAGTGAAAGAGATGAAACTGAAGATAGAATGATGGATAGTAATGATATCGAAAAAGAAAGAGGTATTACTATTCTTGCAAAGAATACTGCTATTGATTATAAAGATGTAAGAATCAATATTATTGATACTCCAGGCCATGCCGATTTCGGTGGAGAAGTTGAGCGTGTACTTAAAATGGTTGATTCAGTTTTATTACTTGTTGATGCACAAGAAGGTGTTATGCCTCAAACTAAGTTTGTTGTAAAAAAAGCACTTGAAATTGGACATAGACCAATTGTTGTAGTAAATAAAATTGATAAAGATGCTGCTGAGCCAGATAGAGTTGTAGATGAAGTATTTGACCTATTTGATCAAATGGGTGCTACTGAAGAGCAACTTGAATTCCCAGTTATTTACGCAGCTGCAAAAAATGGTATCTCTAAATTATCATTAGATAGTGATAATGAAACAATGATTCCATTATTAGATATGATTTTAGAAGAAGTACCTGAACCAACAGGTTCGGATGATAATGGACTTCAACTACAAGTATTTACACTTGGTTATGATAACTTTATTGGTAAAATTGGTATTGCTAGAATCTTTAATGGTACAATCTCTATGGGAGAGACAGTTACTTTAGTTAAAGCTGATGGAGAAAAAGTTAATGGTAGAGTTACTAAACTTATTGGTTTCAAAGGTTTAGAAAAAATGGATATTGATAAAGCTGGTCATGGTGATATTGTTGCTATTGCTGGTTTTGAAACTGTTGATGTTGGTGATTCTTTATGTGATCCTAAAAATCCAATGCCTCTTGATCCATTACATATTGAAGAACCTACATTATCTGTAACATTTGCAGTAAATAACTCTCCATTAGCTGGTACTGAAGGTAAGTTTGTAACTTCTAATAAAATTCAAGAAAGACTAGATGCTGAAATGAATACAAACATTGCTATGCAATATGAAGCTAAAGGTGAAGCTGCATTTGAAGTAAGAGGAAGAGGTGAATTACAAATTACTATTCTTGCTGAAAATATGAGAAGAGAAGGTTTTGAATTTTCAATCTCTAGACCAGAAGTTATTGTTAGAGAGATTGATGGTGTTAAGTGTGAGCCTTTTGAGCATTTAGTTTGTGATGTGCCTGATGAATTTTCTGGTTCAGTTATCGAAACTTTAGGTAAAAGAAAAGCTGTAATGTCAAACATGGTACCAATGGGTGATGGTAGTACAAGAATAGAATTCGAAATTCCAGCACGTGGATTAATCGGATACAGAGGTCAATTCCTTACTGATACTAAAGGTGAAGGTGTTATGAATCACTCATTCTTAGAATTCAGACCACACTCTGGTTCTGTAACATCAAGAATGAATGGTGCACTAGTTTCAATGGAACAAGGTGAATCAGTAGCTTACTCAATCTTTAACCTTCAAGATAGAGGTATTATGTTTATATCTCCACAAGATAAAGTTTATGGTGGTATGGTTATTGGTGAGCACTCAAGAGCAAATGATCTTGATGTTAACCCAGTAAAAGCAAAACAACAATCAAACGTTAGATCATCTGGTGCTGATGAAGCTATTAAAATTATTCCTGCAAGAGATATGTCATTAGAACATGCTTTAGAATGGATTGAAGATGATGAGCTTGTTGAAGTTACTCCTGTTTCTATTAGAGTTAGAAAAAGAGAACTTGACCCAAGCGCAAGAAGAAGAGCTGAAAAACAAAAGAAAGATTTAAAATAATCATATCTGTTAACTCCTCCTGCCCTTGTGGAACTGGCAACAAATATAAAAAATGTTGCCAACCTTTCCACAAAGGTAAACTCCCTACGAATGCTTTAGAACTAATGCGTTCAAGATATAGTGCATACTTTTTGGGAAATACAAAATATATTATAAAAACAACTCATCCACAAAATATTGACTTCCAAGAAGATATAAACTTATGGGAAAAAGATCTAAAAGAATTTTCTAAAAACTTTACATTTGAAAAATTAACAATAATTGAATTTATTGAATCTGAACCACTCTCATATGTCACATTTCGTGCACAAATAAATTGTGATGGTCAAGACCATACTTTTACTGAAAAAAGCTCATTTAAAAAAATCAATCATTGTTGGAAATATTTAGAAGCCGTTAATATATAACATCACAAAACAACTAAGAAATAAATCTAAACATATAATAAATAAACTTTAGATATACTATTAACTAAAATATATAACAAGGTTCATAATATGAGTTTAAAAGAAGATGTTAACTACATAAAAAAAGAGATTTCTACAGAAGAAAGTTACATGGAGAGTGTTTTCAAAATTGAAAAGACTTGGAAAAAATATAAAACTTCTATTATAGGTCTTACAACAGTAATTATTATCTCAGTTATTGGATTTTATGTATCTCAATACTTTAAAGAACAAAACAAAATTCAAGCAAATATTGCTTTTAATGATTTGCTGAAAAATCCTAATAATCAAGAGGCGATCGCTATTCTAAAGGCAAAAAATCCTAAACTATATGAAATAGCTCAATACAAATTTAATGATACAAAAATTATAGACGCTGAGTTTTTTAAAGAGTTAGCATTATACACAAAAGCGATTAATGAACAAAATATTGACAGTATTAATAGTGTTACTCAAAAACAAGAATTTATTTTAAAAGACTTTGCACTATTTAATAAAGCTTTAATCCAAGCTAAAGAAGCTAAATTCACAGATGCAAAAGAAACGCTTAAACTAATTGATTCAAAATCAGAAGTATCCCCTATGGCAAAAATGTTAGAACATTTTTTATTAACTAAATAAGTAGATTAAATATGAATAAAATATATTACATATCAGTACTTTTCTTAATCATTTTCACCGGCTGTAGTTCGAAACAATATTATGAACCAGAAGACACTTACAGCTTTCCTCAAGATACACTTGATTTAAAAAGTTCAATAATTGATTTAAATAGTAATGGTGCAACGTTAGAAGATAATATTTTTGTATCAAGTAAGGGAGTTTTACCTAATCAAAAAGATGGTTATAAATTTCTTAATTTTAGTGATAATACAATATTATCTGCAAATTTAAATGCGTCTATTTATTTACAAAATACTCAAATGAATGAACTATTATCATTTGATAAAAATATTATATCTGCAAGTAAAAAGAAAGACTTATTGGCTTTTAGTTCAATCGATAATTCGATTACCTTGTATAATATAAAAACAAAACAAGTGTTATTTAAAGAGTATTTAAAATCTTCCTTATTAAATAACATAAAAATAGCTAATCCAATTTTTTTAAATACTGTTGTACTTTATCCTACCCTAGATGGGAAGGTAGTAATCGTTGACTTAAGAAGTAACACTATAGTTAAAACTATTAATATTGATCCTAATAATGATGTAAATAATATAATTTTCCTAAAAGAGATTGATGAAATACTTATTGCAGCAACATCAAAAAAACTTTTTACTTTTTTAAACGGTAAAGTAAATCTAAAAGAGATTGATGTACAAAATATAATTGTAAATAAGAATAATATTTATGTTGCTACACTAGATGGTGAAATACAAAAATATAATTTTTCTTTACAAAAAACAGCATCACAAAAATTCAAATTTGCAAAATTTAACGCACTAGCATTTGGAAGTGATTTATATGCATTAGAATCTCAAGATTTTCTAATAAAGATCAGTGAAGATTTTAAAAAAATAAAAGTTTTTGACTTTTCTTTTGACGAGGAAGAAAAAGTTATTGGAATAGATAATAAAATATATTTTGATGATGAATATCTTATTTTAAAATAAGATGTCATTACTATTTAATATAAAAATGGTAGAATGATATCCAATAATATCTAAATCATGCAGGATTCAATATGTTCAATGGGAAAAATATACTTATTACAGGTGGAACGGGAAGCTTTGGTAGAAAGTACACAAAAATTTTACTTAAAAATTATAATCCAAACAAGATTATAATATATAGTAGAGACGAATTAAAACAATATGAAATGGCGCAAGAATTTAACCATTCTTGCATGAGATATTTTATTGGTGATGTAAGAGATGCAGAAAGATTAAAAAAAGCATTCAGAGATGTTGACTTTGTTATCCATGCTGCTGCATTAAAACATGTACCAATTGCTGAATACAACCCAATGGAATGTATTAAGACAAACATTAATGGAGCACAAAATGTTATAGATGCTGCCATTGAAAATAATATTGAAAAAGTAATAGCACTATCAACAGACAAGGCTGCCAATCCTGTTAATTTATATGGTGCAACGAAACTAGCAAGTGATAAACTATTTGTAGCAGCTAATAATTTAGTGGGAGAACAAAACACTTCTTTTGCTGTTGTTAGATATGGAAATGTAGTGGGTAGTAGAGGAAGTGTAGTACCTTTTTTCAAGAAACTTATCGAGGAAGGAGCAAAGGAGCTACCTATTACAGATGAAAAAATGACTCGATTTTTTATTACACTTAAAGATGGGGTAAATTTTGTTTTAAAAAACTTTGAAAGAATGCAAGGTGGAGAAATCTTCATTCCTAAGATAGCTTCTATGAAAATTACAGAAATGGCTAAAGCGATTGCACCTGATTTAGCACATAAGGTTATAGGAATTCGACCAGGTGAAAAACTTCATGAAATAATGTGTCCAGCTGATGATAGTCATTTGACATTAGAGTTTCATGATCATTATGTTATCAAACCAACAATAACTTTTACTCATAGAGTAAACTACAATACAAATAAGATTGGAGAAAAGGGTTCCCCTGTTAATCAAGGATTTGAATATAATTCTGGTAATAACACACAATGGCTAAACAGTAATGATTTATTAGAGATGGCAAAAGAATACTAAAATGAATTTTATTCCTTACGGAAAACAATCAATTGAACAAGATGATCTAAATTCTGTAATTCAAACACTAGAATCTGATTTCTTAACTACAGGACCTAAAGTTAAGCAATTTGAAGAAGCACTATGCTTATACACAGATGCAAAATACTGTGTTGCAGTTTCAAATGGTACTGTAGCACTTCATTTAGTGTCATTAGCACTACTCAATAAAAATGACAAAGTACTTACCACTCCAAACTCGTTCCTATCAACATCCAATGCTATATTATATGTAGATGCTATACCCGTATTTGTAGATATATGTGAAGATGGAAATATAAATTTAGACTTATGTGAAAAAATGATTCAACAAGACTCATCAATTAAAGCTATCTATGCAGTAGCTTTTAGTGGGAATATTCTAAATCAAAAAAAACTAAAACATCTAAAAGAAACTTATAATATAAAAATTTTAGAAGATAATGCACATGCAATAGGTTCTCAATACGAGGAAATAAAAGCAGGAAGTTGTAAAAACTCAGATTGTTCAATTTTTTCCTTTCATCCTGTAAAACATATAACTACAGGTGAAGGGGGAGCTATCACGACAAATAGTAAAGTGATATATGACAAACTCCTCATGCTAAGAACCCATGGAATGACAAAAACAGAAGAATTAATGCCATGGGAATATAATATGGCTGAATTAGGCTTCAATGGTAGAATTACTGACTTTCAATGTTCATTGGGCTTATCCCAACTAAAAAAACTAGATAGCTTCATTGAAAAAAGAGTTATGATTGCAAAAAAATATGATGATGCATTTCAAAGCTCAATTATTAAGCCTCTATATACCTTCAATGGAAAATCTTCTTATCATCTTTATGTAGTAAGAGTTAGTTTTAAAAAACTTAATATTACCAAATTAGATCTGTACAATAAATTACGAGACAAATACAATATTGGACTGCAAATTCACTATATGCCAATCAATAAGCAACCTTACTATATATCACTTGGATATGGGAAAGAATCTACCCCTATTATGGATCAATATTATCAAGAATGTTTTTCATTACCAATGTATCCAAAGCTAAGTGAGGAAGAACAAAACTATATAATACAAAGTTTATTTGAGACTTTAGATGAAAACTAATTGTATTGCTATTATACCAGCAAGAGGAGGAAGTAAGAGAATTCCCCGTAAAAATATCAAAGATTTTTTTGGAAAACCACTTATTGCTTATACTATTCAAGTTGCTTTAGAAAGTGAATTATTTGATAAAGTTATTGTAAGTACAGACGATGAGGAAATTGCACAAATAGCAATACACTATGGAGCAGAGGTACCAGTCATGAGACCAAAATCATTAAGTGATGATATGACTGGAACTCAAGCAGTAATAGACTTTACAATAGACTTTTTAGATAAACATTACAAACGTTATGATTATATTTGTACATTATATGCAACTGCACCTCTTTTAAAAGTGAATTACTTAAAAGAAGCATACAATAAAATTAAAAACTCTTCGGCTAAATATTGTTTTAGTGCAACATCTATGCCGTTTCCTATTCAAAGAAGTTTCAAAATTAATAAGTTAGGTCGGTGTAAAATGTTCACTCCAGAATATTACAGTACAAGAAGTCAAGATTTAGAAGAATCTTATCACGATGCTGGACAATTTTATTGGGAAAATAGAAATATTCTCTCAGAGAAAGTCATATTCGGTGAAGATAGTATTCCTATTATTTTACCAAGATATTTAGTCCAAGATATAGATACACTTGAGGATTGGAAACAAGCTGAAATACTTTATGAAATTATACATAAAAAAAACAATGGCTAAAACAGTTCTATTTCGAGCAGATTCATCATCTAAAATTGGTACGGGACATATTATGAGAGATCTTGTGCTAGCTAAAAAGTATCAACAAAATAATTATAAAGTGATTTTTGCTACACGAAATTTAATTGGAAATATTAATAATGAAATAGCAATGGCTGGATATCAAATTAAACTTTTGAAATCTAATAAGCAATCTGAAATAACTAAAATAATACAAGAGAATAATATAGATGAAATAGTAATTGATCATTACCAAATAGATTGGAAGTATGAAAAAGAAATAAAACTTAAAACTAACATAAGAATAGTTTCTTTTGATGACATCTATCTCAAACACCATTGCGATATAATTTACAATCATAATATTTATGCAGATAAAAAGAAATACAAATCATTAGTACCAGATAATTGTATCATTCAATGTGGTTCAAAATATACTTTGTTACGAGATGAGTTTATTACAGCAAAGAAAAGTATTCTTAAGAATAAAAAAACAAAATCTATTTTCATAGCAATGGGTGGAGCAGATACAACAAATTTGAATATTAGCATATTGCGAACACTTGAGAACATATCTAATCTTACTATACATATAGTGACCACAACATCAAATAAAAATATCAAAAACTTGCAACAATTCATTATAAATAAAAAGTCTATCCACCTACATATTAATTCTTCACATATTGCATCTATTTTATCTAAGGCTTCAATAGCAATAATTACACCAAGTGTTATGGCAAATGAGGTTTACTATATGAATATTCCATTTATTGCTATTAAAACTGCTGATAATCAAAAAGAGATGTTTAAATACTGTAAGAAAAAAAAGATTCCTATACTCAAAAAGTTTAATGAAAAAAAATTACTTCAATACACTAAAATACTATTAAAGAAAGTTAAAAATGATTTCAATCACTAATTTTATACATCTTACTCTTAATGAAAAAAAAATGATTTTAACATGGAGAAATAATCCAACTATACAGAAGGTTATGCATAATAAGCAAAAAATAACCCTTGACGAACATATAAACTTCATTGAGACTCTTAAAATAAGTGATTCGAAAAAATACTTCCTTGTAAAAGAAGGAGACACCTATATAGGAGTTATTGACTTTATTAATATCTCAAATAATCATGCAGAACTTGGTATATACACAAATCCTAACTTAAAAGGATATGGGAAAAAGCTTTTAAATGTGTTATGTAGTTATGCTTTCGATACAATGTTATTAACAAAACTGTATGCAGAAGTTTATATAAATAATTACAAGGCAATTAAGCTTTATCAACATTTTAACTTTAAAGCAATAACAACTGATACTAACAAGGGAATTTACTATATGGAGTTAGCAAATGAAAATTGGTCAATTTGATTTAGAAAAAGATGGTACATATATAATTGCAGAGCTAAGCGCAAATCATGGTGGAAAGATAGAAATTGCAAAAGAAACTATAAGAGCCGCTTATGAGATTGGCGCAAATGCGATAAAACTTCAAACATATACTGCGGATACACTTACTCTTAATTGTGATAAAGATGACTTTATTATCAAAGGGGGAACACTTTGGGATAATCAAAAACTTTATGATCTATACAAAGAAGCTTTCTTACCATGGGAATGGCATGAAGAACTCTTTAATTATGCTAGACAATTAGGTATAGATATATTTTCATCTCCCTTTGATAAAACTGCCGTGGATTTTCTAGAACAATTTAACCCCTCAGCTTATAAAATTGCCTCTTTTGAGATTACTGATTATGAACTTATTAGATATGTCGCATCAAAAAACAAACCTATTATAATCTCTACAGGAATAGCCACAGAAGAAGAGATATCGGATGCTATTCGAATATGTAGAAATATGGGGAATAAAGATATCATCCTGCTTAAATGTACCTCAGCTTATCCCGCACCATTAGAGGAAGCTAATTTAAAAATGATTCCTCATATGAAGGATAAATTTAAAGTAATCACAGGTTTTTCAGATCATACACTAGGGAGTACTGCTCCAATAGTTGCAGTGACTCTTGGAGCAAAAGTAATAGAAAAACATTTTATTTTGGATAAATCAATTGGAAGTGCTGATTCTGACTTTTCAATGGACAAAGATGAGTTTTCTAAGTTAATAATAGATATACGTAATACTGAAAAACTAATTGGTACAATTGATTATTCTATGACAGAGAAAAAACAAAAGTCTAGACAGTTTGCAAGAAGTTTATATATCTCTAAAAATATAAAAAAAGGTGATATATTTACAGAGCAGAATATCAGGAGTATAAGACCAGGCTATAGTATGCATCCCAAACACCTTCATAAAATACTGGGTTCTAAAGCTACAAAAGATTATTCGTTTGGCGATAGATTAATCTAAATTTAAGAAAAGACTATTATAATATTCTTAATAACTACAAGGTTGAAAAATGGTAATCACACATCAAAGAAAAACATGGGAAGAGGAATTCGGTGAAGGATACTTAGAAAGAAATGTCTATAACCCAAAAGAACTTAATGACTTTTATCTTCAAAGATTTGGGATTTCTAAAGACACTATGAATAATAATTTTCTTCAAGATATTCCAAAAGATGCAAAAATTTTAGAAGTTGGAACAAATATTGGAAACCAGCTACTGCATCTTCAATCTCAAGGTTTTACAAACTTATATGGAATAGAAATACAAGACAGAGCTATCAATTATTCAAAAAATAGAACAAACAATTTAAATATAATTAAAGGTGATGCACTTGATATTCCTTTTAAGGATAATTATTTTGATGTCGTTTTCACTCACGGAGTACTTATACACATTTCACCTGAAAATATTACTACGGCAATAAATGAAATTTTTAGAGTAACAAATAAGTATATTTGGGGACTTGAATATTATGCTGATACATATACAGATTTAGAATATCATGGGCAAAAAAATATTATGTGGAAAAATAATTTTGCAAAGTTATTTTTAGATACACATAGTGATGCCGTCATTCTTTCTGAGAAAAAATATCAGTATCTTGATAATCCAAGTTTAGAAGATCAAATGTATTTACTACGTTGTAAAGAATAATAATGGTCGATTATACAAAATATAAACAGGATATGATTACCTTAATTGAGAATAAGCAATACAATGGTTATTTAAAAGTTCTTAATTTAATTTTTACATCAATAAATAGTAAAATTGATATAGATAACTTCATAGTGATCTTCATTAATTTAGAAGATCAATATAAAATACATAATCAATATCTACTAGAACAAGATTATATCTCACTTTTAATATTAATAAGAAGTAAAATTCTTAATCTTCTGAATAATGGAGAATTACCAACAACAAACTATTTATATCTTTATATAATTTACAGTTGTTTTAATATTCAAACTGATCATACTATAAATGATAAAATATCTTTCTTTCAAGAAGATATTCAATCTATAAATTTCAATAATGATGATTTTTTCTTAGAAAGTAATATTATTTTTTTACTTGAAATACTAAATAACAATTCTAAAACTGGGCTAGTTAACTATATTGATAGAATTTTGTATTGTAATGAAAATAATTCAATGAAAAAGAAATACTTAGATTTCGTAGAAACGATTACAACAATTAACCAAATACCTTATGAAATTATTCAAGAAGCTATAAATATGCACATTAAGATTCCTAATCAAGAATTTCTAATTGAATTAAAAAAAAACAACATACTTCTTTTTTCAAAAACAATACGTTTTATATTCGAAAATAAACATATTAACTCATTAAATACTTTATTAGATTATTTGTCTTACTATACTGAAAATATATTGTTTCATCAATTAATGGAATATTATTCAAATAATAATAAAGCATTTACAATGTTTCCTGATTTTTGTAAACTAAATCTTAATGAATCAAATACATTACACAATATAATACAACAAATTTACTCACCAAAAATATCTTTAGAGCATAAATATTCATTATATTGGATTCTTGTTAGTCATAACTTTACAAGAAAAATAGATAGAATTGATTCTGAATTAAGTGATATCTACAAATACTTATATACAGAAAATATAAAAGAGTCTAAAATTGTACTTACTCAAAATAATAAGATGGAGAAAAGGGTCTTCTTATATACATCACAATATCTAGATGATTCACATGCCCCAACAAGAATCCTTAATATTTGGGCTAAAACATTCGATTCTTTAGGGTATAAAGTTATTATCTTTTCTTGTACACCAAGACCATTCCCATTTCCTTTTATAAACCAAAGAACTTTTTATATGAATCGAATTAATCCTATCGGCGAAGTTATGAAAAATGATGATAACATACCAATTATTGAACTTGGGGGTGATATAGGATTTAGAAACATTTACCCTGAATTAATAAAAGAATTAAATATAAATGAAAATGACACTATCCTTTTAATTGGACATTCCTGTTTACATTTCGATATTTTACCAAATACTAAAAAATATATCATTCCAACCACAACACCAACTAACATTATTTTGTCAACTGCTAATACTTATATTCTAAACTATGAAATAGATATTAAAAATATACATCAAAATAAAATGAACTATTTAGAAGGACCATCTAATTATAATGCAAATAGTGATAAAAGCCAATTTATCATCAAACGTATAAATTCAAATATGAGGATAAACCTTATTGTTATAGGGAATAGACTGGATGACGAATTAAATGAAGACTTTTGGAGTAGTATTCGAATTATTTATAAAGAGAATTCAGATATTCTTTTACATATAATTGGGAATATATCTCCATCATTAATCCCTGAAGACTTAATAAAAAATGTACATTTGGAAGGCTATAGTAACGATATAGATAGATATCTAACTAACATGCATTTTTACATAAATCCTGATCGACAAGGAGGTGGTTCTAGTGCAATTATGGCAATAAATCATGGTATACCCGTAATTACATTACCTAAAGGAGATGTCTACGCAAATATTTATGGATCATACTATATTAATAACATTTTTGAAATGAATACTTTTATTAATAATTATATGAAGGATACTTTATTTAAGGATCACATCGATTCATTGAATAGACAAGTTGTTAAAAAGTACAATGAGACCAGTCAAACTATTCTTAAAAGTGCACAATTTATGGCTAATTAACTATATAATAAAAGATTTGTTATAATATTTACAAGGAGAGGTATATGAATAAAGAAGAAATAGACATTTTTAACTATCAAATGGAAACAGTAGGTTACTATGTTTATGAAAATTTTATTAGTGATAATTTATGTGATATATTTAAAAAAAATATCGCCTTTGAATTAGAAAATTACCAAAGCTACAATACAGAAAGAAGTAAGCTAGACCAGTATCACCTACACAACCTACTTTGTAAATATCTACCAATAGCTAAACTATTAGAAGATAAAAGACTTGACCTACTACTTTCTCAATTACTTGGTGAACACTGGATAATGTATGCATTCACAAGCTCTTCTTGCCCTCCCATGTCTACAAATTACGGAGGAAGAATTCACGTAGATTCTCCAAGATGGATAAATAACTATTCTACTAATATTGGTATTTTATGGGCTTTGGATGACTTTACTATAGAAAATGGTGCAACTCATGTTTTACCTGGTTCACATCATTCTAAAAATATTCCTCCTCATGATCATTTCAAAGAGAATTCTATTCAAGTAAAATGCAACAAAGGAAGCCTAGTTATCTTTAATGCTCGTGTAGTTCACAGTACAGGATTTAATACAACTGAAAAATGGAGACATGCATTAACCATGAATGCATGCCGTTCTTATATGAAACAAAGAATGGATTGGGTGAGATTTATTCCAAATAACATTTCGGATAACTTAAATCCATTAGCAAGAAGAATAATAGGATTTGATACCCGTCTACCAACCAATTTAGATGAATTCTTTCTACCAGAAGAAGAAAGATTTTACAAAGCAAACCAAGGATAAAAATGAAAACAGAAATAATAAATGCAAATATAGAAGTTCATACAAAAATGGCTGATAAATATAATGAAGAACCCCATTTTAGACCAGAAAATCAAGAAAAAGTAAAAAAGAGAATAAAAACTATTCAAGAGTCTATTGGCGCTAAAAATCTTTTAGATATTGGCTGTGGAACTGGTTTTATTATTAATTTAGCAAAAGACTTATTTGATGAGATACATGGTATTGATGCTACGCAAGCAATGTTAGATAAAGTTGACTTATCTTCAGGTAATATCGTTTTACATAATGCAATTGCAGAAAAATTACCTTTTGACAATGATCTTTTTGATATGGCATCTTCTTATGCTTTTATACATCATTTAGAAGATTATAGAATGGTTTTAAAAGAGGCATTAAGAGTCCTTAAAACAGGGGGAATATATTATATAGATTTAGATCCGAATAAACATTTTTGGAAAGAAATGGATAATTTAGAAAAAAAAGACAATTTTAATTCTTATAGTAAAATTGTAAAAAAAGAGATAAATGCTGTTCTACATACAGATGAACAAGTAATGAATGATTTTGGAATTGAACCTGACGTTTTTAACAATGCTGAATATACAAAATCTGTACTCGGAGGAATAGACCCTGAAGAATTTTGCCAAATAGCAAAAGACATTGGTTTTGAAGAAGCAACTTATGAATATGATTGGTTTTTAGGACAAGGTTCTGTAATGCATGAACAATCATTTCAAGAAGCAGAATCAATTGATACTTATTTAAAATCTGTCCTTCCTTTATCTAAACATTTGTTTAAATACGTAAAAATTATTCTTAAGAAGTAAAATGAAAAAGAAAATAGTGATATATGGAAAAGGTGACTTTGCAAAGTTAATGTATCATTATTTTAAGACAGATTCAAAATATAATGTAGTAGCATTCTGTGTAGATAAACCTTTTAAAAATAGTGATACATACTGTAAACTACCCTTAATTTCATGTGAAGATATGTACAAAAAGTATCCTAATAAAAATTATCAATCTTTTGTTGCAGTAGGATATAGTAATATGCGTATTAGAAAAATTATGTTTGATAAAATAAAAGATATGGGTTATACCTGTGTAAATTATATTAGTTCAAAGGCAAATGTAGATAAAAGTTTATTACTAGGTGAAAATAATGTAATTCTTCAAGGGAGTACTATTGAACCATTTGTAAAAATTAACAATAATAATATTATATGGTCTTCTGTTACTATATCACATGATGTAAAGATTAAATCTCACTCTTTTTTTGCATCACAGTCATTAGTTGGAGGATTTTCAATTATTAAAAATAATTGTTTTATTGCTTTTAAATCAACTATAATTAATAATATAATATTAGACAAGGAAACACTTTTGGGTAGTTGCTCTTTACAATTAACTAATACAAAAAAATATACACAATATTTTGGTAGTCCTACAAAAGCTATTTCAACACACAAAAAATATGGCATAAGGTTATCATGAAAGAAATCGCGATATTACAATCAAATTATATACCATGGAAAGGCTATTTTGACATAATAAATATGGTTGATGAGTTTATACTATATGATAATGTGCAATATACAAAAAATGATTGGCGTAATAGAAATAAAATACAAACCAATCAAGGTATAAAATGGTTAACTGTACCTGTTAAGTATGAAAGTTTAAACCAAAAAATTAAAGATACAAAAATTTCCGATAGAAGATGGAATAAAAAACATTTTAAAACTATCGTTCAAAACTACTCTAAAGCAAAGTACTATAATGAATATAAAGACATTTTCGAAGATCTATATCTTAACTGCAAAGAAGAATATTTAAGTGAGATAAATTACAAATTTATTCTAACCATTAATAAAATTTTGGGTATTAATACAAAAATTAAATATGCAAATGATATCCATACGCAAGATAATAGAATGGAAAAACTTATTCGAATTTGTAAAGAAAGTAAAGCAAATACTTACGTTACAGGACCATCTGCAAAAAATTATTTTGATGAATCCTTAATGGAAAAGGAAGATATAAATGTAAAATGGATGAATTATAATAAATATAAAGAATATAATCAACTACACTCTCCATTTTCACATGAGGTTAGTATTATTGATCTTCTATTTAATGAGGGTAAGCATGCTAAAAAATATATGAAAAGTTTTAAAGGAGATACCATATGCAAATAGAGTTTAATAAACCGTGTGTTACAGGTAATGAAAAAAAGTATGTTTTATCTTCATTGAAAAGTCAACATATTTCTGGAGATGGACCATTTACCAAAAAATGTCATCAATGGTTTGAAAACAAACTAAAATGTGAAAAAGTTTTACTTACTACTTCTTGTACTCATGCCTTGGAAATGGCAGCAATCCTATTAAATATTCAGCCAGGAGATGAAGTCATAATGCCTTCATATACTTTTGTAAGTACAGCAAATGCTTTTGTCTTGCGAGGTGCGGAAATAGTTTTTGTAGATATCGATCCAAATTCAATGAATATTGATGTCTCAAAAATAGAAAATGCAATTACCAATAAAACGAAAGCTATTATTCCAGTACATTATGCGGGAGTATCGTGTGATATGGATTTAATTATGAAAATTGCTAACAGACATAACCTTATTGTAATTGAAGATGCAGCACAAGCAATAATGGGAAAATATAAAAACAAATACCTTGGAACTATTGGACATATGGGGACATATAGTTTTCATGAAACAAAAAATATAACTAGTGCAGGAGAAGGTGGTTTACTTATCATCAACGACAATAGATTTTCACAAAGAGCAGAAATTATAAGGGAAAAAGGTACAAATAGAAGTGCATTTTTTAGAGGCTCTGTCGATAAATATTCTTGGGTTGATATAGGAAGTAGCTATTTGCTAAATGATGTAAGCGCAGCATATCTCTTTGGAAACTTAGAATTTTCATCTAAGATAACTAATAAAAGACTTAAGAAATGGGAACTTTATTATACTGAATTAGAAGATTTAGCTATAAAAAAACTAATCGAATTACCTAATATACCTATGTACTGTGAGCATAATGCTCATATATTTTATATTAAGCTTGCAAATATTCACATACGAACGCAACTCATTTTATATCTTAAAAAAAAGAATATTAACACTGTATTCCATTACATTCCCCTACACACATCCGTTGCAGGACAAATGCACACTCGTTTTAAGGGGGAAGATATATATACGACAAAGGAAAGTGAAAGATTATTACGACTTCCTTTATATTATCAACTAAAGAAAAAAGATATTCAAAAAATTGTTAAAGAAATATACGAATTTTTTAAAATATACAAATAAGTTGATATTAAGAAATTAAGATTATTTTGGATAAGATTACAAAAATTAAATAGGAAAGAATATGGTAGATCATGTAAAGTATGAAAATGATTTAAGAGCATTACTTAAAGATGACAATTATATTGATTATCTTCAATTACTGAATATGATATTTTCAAATATTCATGAAAAAGAAGATGTAAATAATTTTGTAACTATTCTACTAAATCTAGAGAACCAATATCAAGTTTATACAAAAAAAGAGTTAACCAATGAATATACATCTTTTCTATTAACTATTAGAGAATGTGTTATTCGTTTTCTAAATACTGGACATATCCCAACTTCTAATTACCTATACTTATTTGTTTTATTTAGAAATATAGAAATCCCTCAACATGAGACTATTAATCAGCATATTATTTTTTTTAATAATGATATTTTAAATTTAGACTGGAACACAAACGATATTTTAATAGAAAATGATATTATCTTTTTACTTAACATTTTAAATAATAATACGGAAAATGGTTTTATTGAATACATTCAAAGATTAATAACAACTTATATTAACATGGGCTTTACAACTAAATATGTAGAGTTTGTCAATAACTTTATTCAGTTTAATAACATCAGTATTGATTACATTCATAAAGCAATTGCGTATAATATTGATTTGAAAATATTTTTCAAATTTAATTTTCATCAACAAAGATCTATATTTGCATGGGCATATGAATTTCTACATCAATCTACAAGCTTTGGCTATGATAAAAAATCACAAACTTTATACCCCAAACTTATTGAACTTTTACATCATCAGATTAAACAAAATAATATTGAAGAAGTATTGTATCTTCAATTTTTTATTTTTATTACAAATGCAAGTACTTTTCAATTACCTTCTCAATGGGAAATGCTCACTAATGATGTTACAATGCCAGTTGGAAATTTATACAAACAATATGCAAAAGAAAATAAACTACCTTCAGTAAAACAAACAAAAAATAAAAAAATAAAAATCGGTTTTATTTTTGAACGAATTATAAAACATTCTCCATTTAATGTAATGTTTACACTATTTAAAGCTCTTTATGATAATGATGATTTTCAAAATAACTATAGTATTACAATTTATTCTTTGAACTATTATTCTAAAATGCCTAATCATAAAGAATTAATACATAAACTACAAAACCTAGGAATCAATGTAGTTTTTCCTGTAGCTTCATACATTATTGATGAAGATTATTCAAGCCGTCTAGAAAGAGCACTAACTACAAGACAAACAATACAGGATGATAATATTGACATTATGATAGCAGCAACAAATAACTATGATGTTTTAGATTTTTTATTTGCGACAAGAACTGTATCTAAACAATATTTTTGGTCACATGGTAACTTTGAATACAACATTACAGGAATTGATAAAAAAATAAGTCATTTTACACCTGATAAAAATAAATATAAAAATTACGAAACATTTGATATGCCCCTAAATATAGATAAGTATAATCCTCTTGTAAAAGAAGAAGATATCATAATAGAAAAACAAAAATATCCACAGAATGTATTTATTTTAGGAACAATTGGTAGATTAATTAAAATAGACGACATAAGCTATTTGACGACTGTTGCAGAAATTTTGCAAGAGAATCCAAATACTATTTATCTTGCGTGTGGTAGTGGAAATCAAGAGAGTATTAAAGACAAATTAAAAAAACTTAATATTTTAGAAAGATTTTACTTTCCAGGACATATTGATTCTCATATATACGGACATATAGTAAACTTATGGTTAGAGCCTTTTCCTCACAACAGTGGAGAAAGCCTTACTGAATTTGTTTTTAAGAAAAATCTATTTGTAAAACTTTATACAAAAGACGATATAGATAAAAATGAAGCTGATTATAATAACTTTTTAAAATATATTTGGGTTGATAATATCCCTGATTACATATCCCACACCACAAAGTTAATTAATGATAAAACTTTAAGGGATTCCATAAAAAAACCTCTTCTACAAAAATACATAAACTTTCACACAAATGATACAAAAAATAGTTTTATCAAACTTTTAAGTAAATAGAATGTGTGGTATTGTAGGTATTATATCTAGAAATAGCGAAATTAAATTTAATAGTATTATCCCTATGCTTAATATTCTACAACATAGAGGACCAGATGGGAATGGTATATGTACAATAAATAGCAACCTAAAGAGAATTGATTTTCATCTTTATAAAAACATAAACAACAAAACTTTATATGATAATAATGCAAATATTGTTTTTGGCCATACAAGATTATCAATACAAGATTTAACAGATAATGGACATCAACCTATGTCTGATTTATCACAAAATATTTGGATCACATTTAATGGTGAGATTTATAATTTTTTAGAATTAAAAACTGAACTAAAAAATAAAGGTTATAACTTTAAGTCAAATACAGATACAGAAGTAATCATTTATTCCTATCTTGAATGGGGTATAGATTGTATTCAAAAACTTAATGGGATGTTTGCCTTTGCTCTCTATGATAATATAAAAAAAGAACTATACTTAGTAAGAGATAGATATGGAATCAAACCATTGTATTACCATTATAATCAAAATAACGGTACTATGATTTTTGCAAGTGAAGTCAAAGCCATTTTAGAATACCCTGACTATAAACAAGACATTGATAAAAAAGCTTTATATGAATACTTTACATTTCAGAATATCTTTACTGATAAAACATTATATAAAGATATACAATTACTTCCTCCTGGTAATTTTGTTAAAATTGATTTAACACAAAATAACGCATTTCAAATAAAACAATACTGGGATTTCGACTTTAGTAAACCTTTAAAATTAAAAGATAACAGAGAATATACAGAAGAACTAAATAGACTAATTAATCAATCTGTTTCAAGACAATTAATTAGTGATGTAGAAATTGGTAGCTACTTAAGTGGAGGAATAGATAGCGGCTTAATTACTGCTCTAGCATCTAAGAAAATACCAAACCTAAAAACATTTACTATTGGGTTTGATTTAAGTAGTGCAAGTGGAATGGAGCTTACCTTTGATGAAAGATCAAAAGCTGAATATATGTCAAACTTATTCAAAACTGAACACTATGAGATGATTCTTAAAGCAGGAGATATGGAACGGTGCTTACCTACATTTGCTTATCATTTAGAAGAACCAAGAGTTGGACAAAGTTACCCGAATTATTATGCTAGTAAACTAGCAAGTAAGTTTATTAAAGTAGTTTTATCAGGGGCCGGAAGTGATGAATTATTTGCAGGATATCCATGGCGTTACTATAAGGCAACTGACAATACTAGTTTTGATAATTATATTGATAAATATTATAGTTTTTGGCAAAGACTAGTTCCAGACAACGAAATGAAAAATCTATTTAAACCTATATGGAGTGACGTAAAAGATATAAATACCCGAGAAATATTTAAAAATGTATTTAAACCTTATAGTGAGGAATTAACAACACCTGAAGACTATATAAATCATTCTCTTTATTTTGAGGCAAAGACATTTTTACATGGTCTTTTGGTAGTCGAAGACAAGCTTTCAATGGCACATGGATTGGAAACAAGATTACCATTTTTGGACAACGATTTAGTAGATTTCTCTCAACAAATACCAACTAACCTTAAATTAAAAAACTTAAAGAATAATTATAAAATTAATGAAAATACACCAGGA
>Ga0193958_1000266_pt1 | contig 21150 bp, 17 predicted proteins | sample FB_1_MG_FD_140320 | JGI IMG/M metagenome (GOLD analysis project Ga0193958, IMG submission 140320) | Microbial mat bacterial communities from the Broadkill River, Lewes, Delaware, United States - FB_1_MG | ecosystem: Environmental > Aquatic > Freshwater > River > Microbial mats | place: USA...
GCAATAAGTGTAATTGACCAAATATCATTTCAGACTAACATCCTTTCTTTAAATGCTGCAGTAGAAGCAGCTACAGCAGGTGAAGCCGGAAAAGGTTTCGCGGTAGTTGCTCAAGAGGTAAGAAATCTTGCTGCAAGATCCGCTGATGCAGCTAATGAGATTAAAACTCTTGTACAAAACGCTACAAACAAAGCAAACACAGGAAAACAAATAGCTGATAAAATGATTCAAGGATATCATAACTTAAATGATAATATATCTAAGACTATTGAGCTCATTTCGGATATTGAAATGGCAAGTAAAGAACAAAAATTAGGAATAGAACAAATAAATGATGCAGTTTCATCATTAGATCAACAAACACAACAAAATGCAATGATTGCATCTCAAACACATGAAGTAGCATTGCAAACAGATAGTATCGCTAAAATTGTTGTTTCTAAAGCAAATGAAAAAGAGTTTGTTGGAAAAAATAGTATAATTTAGGTAAAATCACAAAAAATAAAAAAAGGTTCATTATGAAAAAAATATTATTAACAATAGTTTGTGCTCTATCTTTAAATGCAGTTGATTATACAGGTGCTTTCAACTCTATAGATAAACAAAAAGCTGGAGATTCTATCAATAAAGAGGAAGCATTAAAAGCGTACAATAAAGGTGATAAAGTAACATTAGATGATGTTCAAAAAAGTGTTGATATTGAAAAAGCAAAAGATTCTATTGATAAAGAAAAACTTACAAAAAGTCTTTTTAACTAAGTAATAAAGAGGGATTAAATGAGATAATTTTTTGTTCTGATATGTTATAATAAATAACAAAACCAAAAGGACAAAAATGTTTCACAATCTATCAACGAAAAGTAAATTGTTGAGTTTCCCTCTATTTTTTATGGTATTTATCATAATATTAGGAAGCATCTATAATCATTATAGTGATATCTCTAATAAAAGAATAAAAGTTGCAACACAGACTGATGTTTTTATTCAAAATGTACTAACAGGTAGAATATCTGTATACCAATTCTTAAGATCCCCAAGTGATATAAAAGCAAATAAAGTAAGAAAAGACTTTCAATTATTAAAAACAAATGTTTCTGTATTAAAACCAAAACTTTCTCTAAAAGAAGATCAAAAAACTTGTGATGAAATCATACACTTAACAAATGAATATATCTACTATTTTGACGCCTTTGCTGAAAAAAGAATTAAAGAATACCAAAATGAAATACAAAAGGAATCATCTGAAATCACTTCGATCATATCTAAAATGGCAAAAACAGGTCTTATTTTAGAAGAGAAATTATCAAAAATACATACAAGCGCAGGATTGTTAAAAAATGAATCACAAGATACTCTTACATCTACACTTGTAATAGTTGCTATTATGGCAATAATAATTTTTCTTTCATTTTCTATCCTTCTTTCAAATACAATTATAAATTCATTACAAGTTTTCGAAGAGGGATTAAATCAATTCTTTGCATATTTAAATCGAGAAGCAACAAATGTTCAATTACTAAAAAACAATTCGAATGATGAGTTTGGGAAAATGGCAAAAGTTGTGAATGCAAACATAGAAAAAACAAAAATCTCTATTGATGAAGACAGGAAAGTAATTGATGATACAATTTTAATATTAACTAAATTTGAAAAAGGTGATTTATCTCAAAGAATAGATACGAGAAGTTCAAATCCAGCATTGACTGAATTAATTGCATTGTTAAATGAAATGGCATCAAATATAGAAAATAATATCGATGGTGTATTAGAAATTTTAAATAAATATTGTAAATATAACTACATGGATAAAGTAGATACACAGGGGATAACCGAACATTTACTAAAATTGGCAAATGGTGTAAATACATTAGGTGATTCAATTACACAGATGCTAATAGAAAATAAATCAAATGGTTTAACTCTTGATAGAAGTAGCGATATTTTACTACAAAATGTAAATGTTTTAAATAATAATTCAAATGAATCAGCAGCTGCACTAGAAGAAACAGCAGCTGCACTAGAAGAGATTACAAGTAATATTACAAATAACACAGAAAATGTAGTGAAAATGTCAAGTTATGCAAATAAATTGAGTGATTCAGCCCATGAAGGACAAGATTTAGCACAAGAAACTACAACTGCAATGGATGAGATAAATAATGAAGTTAATGCTATTAATGATGCAATTTCAGTTATTGATCAAATTGCCTTCCAAACAAATATTCTTTCACTTAATGCTGCTGTTGAAGCTGCAACTGCCGGTGAAGCGGGAAAAGGTTTTGCTGTAGTTGCACAAGAGGTAAGAAATTTAGCTGCAAGATCAGCTGATGCCGCAAATGAGATTAAAACTTTAGTTGAAAATGCTACATCAAAAGCAAATAAAGGTAAAAAAATAGCCGATACTATGATAGATGGATACAGTGGGTTAAATCAAAATATCCAAAATACTTTAGAACTAATAAATAATGTAGAAACAGCTTCAAAAGAGCAACAATTAGGAATTGTTCAAATTAATGATGCTATTACTTCTTTGGATAAACAAACACAAGAAAATGCAAGTATTGCAGCACAAACAAGAGATGTTGCTATTGAAACTGATACAATTGCAAAACTTGTAGTAACAAATGCTGATGCTAAAGAATTTAATGGAAAAGATAAAGTGCGTGCAAAAAATAAAGAAGAGCAAGCAATAAGAAAGCCAAATCAACAAAACACTGAAAATAAAAAAACTTTGAATAAAAATGTTACGAGTGGTAATACACAAAACAACTCTCAAATAAAACCAATAACATCAAATAGTACGGAAGACGAGTGGGCAAGCTTCTAAAAAGAAGCCCCCTCAAACATTAAGAAAAGTTAGTATTTTATTTTAAGATTAAAATAAGTTACATAACATACAATTTAGCATAAAGATTGGAATTAGGATAACTTTATATTATAATTTCAATTTTATAACAAGCAATATATTTAAAAATTTACACAAGGATTACAATGAAAAATACTTTTACAATGACAGACAATAGAACTGATACATCTTATGAATTTGATATTCTAGATGGTACAAGAGGACCAAGTGTAGTTGATATTTCATCTTTTTATTCGCAAACAGGTATGTTTACTTATGATCAAGGATATACTTCAACTGCAAGTACTAAATCTGCAATTACTTTTATCGATGGAGATAAAGGTGAATTAAGACACAGAGGAATAGATATTGAAGAGTTAGTATCAAATCATTCTTATATCGAAGTGTGTTTTTTATTATTGAAAAAGAGACTTCCAACTCCTGAAGAAGCAAAATCTTTTGATCTTGAATTACGACACAGATCTTTTATTCATGAAAGAATGAAAGGATTATTCTCTTCTTTTCCAATTTCTGGTCATCCAATGGCAATTATGAACTCTGCAGTTGCTGCTTTAACAGTATTTTATGGTGATCATATCGAAATTGAAAATGAAGATGAAGCATTAGAAATGGCTGCAAGAATTATTGCAAAAATGCCTACTATTGCTGCATTCTCATACAGACATTCTATGGGTATCCCATTTATCTATCCTGATGTAAATAGAAGTTTTACTGAAAATTTCTTATATATGATGAGAGCATATCCAGGTGGAGTTATGAAAATTGGTAATGATGGTGAAAATACTATCTCTCCTGTTGAAGTTAAAGCTCTTGATGCTATTTTCTCATTACATGCTGATCACGAACAAAATGCTTCAACTACAACAGTTAGAAATGTTGCATCTACAAATGCTCACCCTTATGTAGCTATTAGTTCAGGTATTTCTGCTTTATGGGGAAGTGCTCATGGTGGAGCAAATGAGCAAGTTATTAATCAATTAGAGATGATTGGATCTGTTGATAATGTTGACAAATATATTGCAAAAGCCAAAGATAGAAATGATCCATTCAGACTTATGGGATTTGGGCATAGAGTTTACAAAAACTTCGATCCAAGAGCTAAAATATTAAGAGGTTTACAAGACCAATTAAAAGATGAATTAAAACTTGATTCTGAGTTAATGAAAATTGCTAGTAAAATCGAAGATATCGCTTTAAATGACGAATACTTTGTTTCAAGAAAACTATATCCAAACATTGATTTTTACTCAGGTGTTATTTTAACAGCATTAAAAATTCCTACTTCTATGTTTACACCAATGTTTGTTATTGGTAGAACAGTTGGATGGATTTCTCAATGGTTAGAGTATAAAGAAGATAAAAAAGCAAAGATTGCTAGACCTAGACAATTATATACTGGTAACTAGTATATGACTTCAACTGAACAGTTAATTTATGCAATTACATTTAGTTATGAACGAGCAACTTGGGTAACTTGGTTAATTATATTTATGGGTGTATACCAATCCATTCGAGGTTTTGGTATTGCTTTTAGAGATAATAAGACATATGCCCAGATGAAGGAAAATCCTGATAAAACTGGTATTGCCCAGTTTTATACAGGAATAGTAGCCTCTATATTAACTGTTTTGGTATTTTTTATACCATTTCTCATTCAAGAATAAATAAAAAAGTAAAAATATAATATCTAATTATATTTTTATTTCTAACACTTCTAATTTATTTTTCATATAAAAATATATCCAAATTGCAGCACTATAAATTATTATTCCTACTAAAATCCAAGCAGTAATAACTGAGCATTCAAAATAAACTACAGCTGTATATAACAAAACAAAAGGCATAAGAATTTGTCTATAGATACTTACATAAGGGATAATAAATGGTTGTTTTATACCTTGTAAAGTAGAATTAGCTATAAAAATTGTTATAAAAGCAAAAAATATAACACTTTCGATCATTACATACATATAGGCTGTCTCTATAACCTCTATGTCAGTATCAAATGCAGCGATAATAAGTTTTCCAAAAAAGAATAAAAAAACTATACCTAATCCACTCATGATATATCCATATTTTAAGGCTTTTGATATAACTTCAGCAATTCTATCAAAATTTTTAGCACCATAATTATTAGCTACAATAGTACTAACAGCTGTATTTAATCCTAACATTGGTAAAAGTATTATTTGTTCTACTCTGTACCCTATTCCAAAGGCAGCCACAGTTTTATAGCCATAAAACGAAACAAAATACATTATAAGCATCGTTCCTAGAGACATAGTAAACATATTTAAACTCATAGGAAGCGCTTGAATGAGAATTTTTTTATAGATACGAATATCTGGTAAAAACATTTTAGGTACTTTAAAGTCAAATAAATTCGTTTTATATAACTTATAAAAAATATATACAAAAGTAATGAATTGTATAAATACAGTTGCAAACGCAACACCTTTAAATCCAAATGCAGGAACAATACCATAACCATAAATCAATAATGGATCTAATATAAGATTTAAACAAAAACCGAAAATAAGAGTATTTCGATAACTTTTTGTATCCCCTTTTGCTATTAATACAGCATTTGCACCCAATCCTAATAACATTGGAATAACACCAATTAATATAACATTAGTATACTCCAACGATAATTGTAAGGCTTCATTTTTTGCACCTAATAAAGAAAATATATTAGGTAGAAATATAAATCCAACTAAGCATAGTAAAGAAGAGACAATAGCTATAAAAGTTATTCCATTCATTACAAATATTTTCGCCAATTTTTGCTTATGTTTTCCTAGACTATGTCCAACATGAACTGTTATCGCTGAAGATAATCCAAAACTAATAGAAAGTATCATAAAAAATACTATAAAACTATAAGATAAAGCTGTAATTGCAACTGTTGATATCATACCTACATAAAATGTATCAACTACATTGTACATAGTATTAAAAAACATTCCTATACTCGACGGAATTGCAATTTGTTTGATTAATGTTGTAATATCTTTGGTTAAGAGTTCATTTTTTTTCATTTTGTATTGTATCTAATAAAAATGATTTTCACATCTTCAATTAGATATAATATTAAAAAATATTAGGACTACTGTGACTCTTAAACAAATAAGTATGGCATTTTATGCAACATATCTCACTAACAAATATGGCATAAAATTAAAAAAAGTAAAAAATTCACAAGAACGAATAGATATAAGACTTGAATATGCGCAAGTGCTATTAAATAAATTAAATATTACGGTAAAAGTTGTAAATCAAGAAAAAATACCTGAAGATGGTCAATTTTTACTTGTTTCAAATCATAGAAGTATTATTGATCCACTGATCATAGAAATTGCTTTGAAAAATACAAAAATAAATGGCTTTTGGGTTGCAAAAAAAGAGTTATATAACTCTTTTTTCTTTGGTACTTTTACAAGAAATGCAGGAACTATTTTACTTGATAGAGATGCTTCTAATATGACTCCATTTTTTAAAGATGCAAAACAAATTGTAAAAAATGGACATTCTATTTATATTTTTCCTGAAGGTACTAGAAATAAAGAAAATACTCCTTTATCAACTTTTAAAGAAGGTTCAAGAATCATTGCTCTTAAAAATAGATTACCAATTTTACCAGTTTATATTAAATCTAATGCAAATGAGATTTTAAAAGATGCTATTAAGAACAGAACAAAAAATTTAAAAATAGAAATTGAGATAGGTGATCTAATTGATTATAAAGATAAAACTTCTTTAGAGGAAAATTATAGAAATCAATTTATTAAATAGTATATTATAAAGAAAGAATATTTTCTTTATAGTTAAATCTATTATTTAAAATCATAAAAAAAGCCAAGATATTTCTATCTTGGCTTTTTTATTGACTAAGGAGAAGTTGTTATAAAACTGATGATTTAATAACCATCATTTTTTCTTTACTCATTTCAATCATAGAGTGTTCAATTCCACCCATTCCTAATCCAGAAGCGTTAGCTCCTCCAAAAGGCATCCAGTCAACTCTAAATGCAGTATGATCATTAACCATAACAGCAGTACCACTTAATCTTTTAACAGCTTTTAAAGCAGTATCAATATTTTTAGTAAATACTGCAGCTTGAAAAGAAACTTCTAAAGCATTTGCTCTGTCAAAAGCATCTTCGATATCAGAGTATGAGTAAACACATACAACTGGTCCAAATACCTCTTTAGTAGATACTAAAGCATCATCAGCAGGATTAACGATAACTGTAGGTTGGTAACAAGATGCAGAGATTCTGTTTCCACCAGTTAAGATTTTTCCACCTTTTTCTTTAGCTTCGTTTACCCATTCTTCAACTCTATTAACTTCGTTATTGTTGATTAGTGGACCAACTTCAGTTTTAGGGTCTAATTGATTACCAACAACTAATTTAGAAGCATAATCAGCTAATTTAGTTGCAACTTCATCAACAATTGAATCATGAACATATACTCTTTGAACAGATACACAAACTTGACCAGCGTGGTAGAAACCACCTTTTCCTAAGTCTGGAATCATTGCATCGATATCAGCATCAGCTTCAACGATAACAGGTGCAACTCCACCGTGCTCTAATGCAACTCTAGTACCATTTGCTACTTTAGAGTTAAGGTACCAACCAACTGAACCTGAACCAATGAATGTTAAGAAATTAACTTTTGGAGATGTTGCTAATAATTCACCAGCTTCTCTTCCACAAACTACTGCTTGTGCCCAACCTTTTGGAAGACCAGCTTCAGCTAGAATTTCAATCAGTTTAACAGCAGACATAGGTGTTTGAGTAGCAGGTTTAATAATAACAGAACAACCAACAGCAATCGCAGGGATTACTTGGTGGATAGCTAAGTTAAATGGGTGATTAAATGCAGAAACTGCAGCAACTACACCAATAGGTTCTTTAAATGTATAAGCCATTCTATTTGCACTTGATGCAGTATGACCCATAGCAATTTCAGTACCTTCAAAAGAACTTAATGCCTCAATTGAAAGTTTAACACCATTAATTGCTCTTTGAATCTCAACTTTAGAATCCATGTAAGGTTTACCACCTTCAGATGCACAAAGAATAGTAAGTTCTTCAATTTGAGAACTCATAATCTCTGCAACTTTTTCTAAAATTTCAACTCTTTTGTACTTTGGAAGTGCATTTTTATGGTCATGAAAAGTCTTATTAGCTAAATCTATAGCTGCTTGTACTTCTTCAACATTTGAAAATGGAACTGTTCCTACTACTTTGTCATCAAACGGTGATGTAACTTCAATTGTACTCATTTTTTTCCTTTAGTTTTTAGTTATTACTTTATTTCTTTAAATTAAATCATACACTGTTTATTAGCTAATAAATCATTTAAAATTGCATGATTTAAAGAGTAATCAACAGCTAAGTCAATAAGGTGAACACCTTTACCATTTACACATTTTTCTAATGTTTCAGCAAAATCTTCACAAGATGTTGGTCTGTATCCTTTTGCACCAAAAGATTCAGCAAATTTAACAAAGTCAGGATTTCCTAAATCAAGTCCGAAGTTTTCAAATCCCATACCTGCTTGTTTCCATTTAATCATTCCATATGAGTTATCATTAAGAATAATTACTGTCATATCAAGACCAATTCTTACCGCTGTTTCGAGTTCTTGGTCATTCATCATAAATCCACCATCACCACAAACTGCAACAACTTTAGCATCAGGATTTACCATTTTAGCAGCCATACCAGAAGGAAGCCCTGCACCCATAGTAGCAAGTGCATTATCTAATAATAGTGTGTTTGGTTTAGCACATCTATAGTTTCTTGCAAACCAGATTTTGTATACACCATTATCTAGTGTTACAATATCATCATCACTTTTTAGTGTTTCTCTAATTGTTCTTACTGCTTTTTGAGGTAAGATTGGGAATCTTGTATCTCCAAAGTATTTTGAAAGTCTTGTTCTAATTTCATCAGCTAATCTAACATAATAATCAAAATCCCAGTGATCTTGTTTAGAAATATTATTTGTGATTTTTTCCATACTTGAACCAATATCACCTACAACATCTAAATGTGGGAAGTAAGTATCATCAACTTCAGATGGGAAGTAGTTTAAGTGAATAACTTTTGTAGCACCTTCTGAGTTTTCCATAAAAAATGGTGGTTTTTCAATAACATCATGACCAACATTAATAATTAAATCAGATCTGTCAATTGCACAGTGAATAAAGTCATCTTTAGATAATGCTGCAGTTGAAAGACATAGTTTATGGTTCTCATCAATAACACCTTTACCCATTTGAGTAGAGAAGAAAGGAATTCCAGTTTCATTAACAAAATCAGTTAAGATACCAGATACATCAGATCTATTTGCAGCATTACCTACACATAGTAATGGTCTTTCTGCTTTTTCAATCATTTTAATTGCATCAGCAATTGATTTTTTATTAGCTGTAGGGTATTCAAATTCTTGAACAGGATAGATATTATCATCACAATTTTCTTCAGCTGAAATATCTTCAGGGAATTCAATATGAACAGCACCTGGTCTTTCAGTTGTAGCTATTTTAAATGCTTCTCTAATCATAGCCGGAGAGTTATTTCCATTTACAACTACTTTTGCATATTTAGTTAGTGGTTTCATCATTCCAACAACATCAATAATTTGGAATCTACCTTGTTTTGATTTTTTAATTGGTTTTTGACCAGTAATCATTAGCATTGGCATACCGCCAAGTTGTGCATACGCTGCTGCTGTTGTAAAGTTTGTAGCTCCAGGTCCAAGTGTAGATACACAAACACCAACTTTTCCTGTTAATCTACCATAAGTTGCAGCCATAAAACCTGCACCTTGTTCGTGTCGTGTTAAAATTAATTTAATTTTATCTGACTTTCTAAGTGCTTCAAGTAAATCTAGGTTTTCTTCACCTGGAATACCAAATATATATTCTACGCCTTCGTTTTCTAGTGCTTTTATAAATAAGTCTGATGCGTTCATTTTTTCTCCGTTGTTTTTTATTAAGTATATATAGGAGTTTCTCACAATTTCATTTAAAGAAATATTAAAAAATATAACTATATATCTAAAGTCTAGTATAATATATGAAAAGAAAAAAAAATGCTACTAAAATTCACATAAAATTATTAATATTTGTTATACTAATTTTTTCAAAAAACACTTAATTAGAAGTAAGTTATATAATATTTATTAATATTATAAGTTAGACAAAAGTTCACCTGAGAGATAGCCACTTGAAAAGGACCACTGAAGATTATATCCACCACATGGACCATCTATATCTACTATTTCACCAGCAAAATATAACCCTTTTATAATTTTACTCTGCATAGTATTTGGATCAATCTCTTTTAAACTTATTCCACCTCTTGTAATCATCGCTTTACTAAATCCATCATGTCCAGAAATTGTAAATGGTGTCCAAGCTAAAAGCTTTATAAGTTGATTTTTTGATTCACCTTTTATATGTTTATAATTTGTTGTAGAATCAATAAAACACATTTTGCAAAATTCTTTTGCAAGTGAAGTTGGAATTATGTATGATAAAATTTCTATAATATTTTTATTTGGTTCTTTTATACTTATTTCTTTTATTATTTTGATAATTTCATCTTCATTTTTACCATGTGTTAAGTTGACTAAAATTGGTACTTCATCATATACATCTAAAAATGGTGTGATTTCTCTTGCAAAATCTAAAATAACCGGACCTCTAAGTCCTGTTGATGTGAATATTAAATCACCTTTTGCTGTAAGTTTTTTTAGTTTGTTATTATTTGGAATATTTACTTTAATTGTAACCTTAGAAATTGTGTCTGCTCTACAATTGCCTTGCCAAGTTTCTTGTGTAGAAAGTGGCATCATAGCTGGGTAAAGTTTAGTTACTGTATGTCCTAATTTTTTAACTATTACAAAACCATCACCTGTTGCTCCCATCTTTGGATAACCCATACCCCCAGTAGCTAAAAGAATATTTCTAGTCATATATATGTTGTTTTGCGTTTTTATATGAGTTACAGAATTATCTTTGATTATAATATCTTCAACTTTTTCATCACATAAAACTTCAATATTTAACCTTTTTAATTCATCATGTAAAGCATTTATAACAGTAGTAGAACTATGAGTAACTGGAAAGATTCTAAATCCATCAGGAATATGCGTTTCTAGATTTAAACTTGTAAAAAAGTCTCTTAGATCTTTATAATTCATTTTATTTATAGCTGTAGTCATAAACCGACCATTTTTGCCAAATGACTTCATAAATGTTGTATTATCCAAAGTATTACTTAGATTACACCTACCACCTCCGGTGGCTTTCAGTTTTGTAGCAATTTGAGAAAGCTTTTCTAAGAGTAAAACTTTTTTACCATCTCGTCCTGCTCTAATTGCCCCTGCAAGTCCAGCAGCTCCAGAGCCTACTACAATTAAATCATAAGTGATGTCTGACATAGCTATCTTTTTCTAGCTTTTAAATAAGCACGCTTTGGAGCAGGATAACCTTCAACTGTTTTAGAAGGATCATTTGGATCTCTAAAATCGTCTAAGCTTTTTCCAAAAGTCCATGGTGTAACACGCTGTTCTTTATCATCTGTAGTTGTTATTTCAATCAATTCAATATCTGTAAATCCAGCACGACTTAGCCAGTTTTTAAAACAATTAACTGTGGGAAGAAAATATACATTTGGTATCATCGCGTATCGTGACTCAGGACAAAGTGCTACTTCTTCCTCTCCATCTATCATAAAGCTATCTACGATAATTTCACCATTTTTATTTAAAGCTCTATTTAAAGACTTTAATGAAGCAATTGGGTCACTTCTATGATATAAAACACCAAGCATAAAAATCATATCAAATTTGTGTTCGTAAAACTCTAGATGTTCTACACCTAAAAGCTCATATTTTATATCACTTTTTACAAAATGATTTACTACATCAAATTGAGTTTTAAATATAGCAGATGGATCAAAACCAACCAATCTTTTAGGTTGTTCTTCAATCATTCTAAACATATAGTAACCGTTATTACATCCTACATCTGCGACTATTTTGTCTTTTATATTAAAATGTTTTTTAAGAAGATTGTATTTTAGATTACTTTGCCATTCACTATCTATATCTAATCCACATAAAGAAAATGGACCTTTTCTCCACGGGATTAAAGCCTTTGCATTCTCTTCTAATAAGATTAGCTGTTCATTCGTAATATTGGACTTATCTCCTACTGTTAGCCAGTCTCCATAAGATATATCTAAATTGTCAGTATTAATTGTTTGTATATTTTTTAGAGCATCTCTCATTGGAACTATATTTTTCCATTCAAGCCATTTTGCTCTTTCTTCTCTTATATTATCTATATTCATAAATGCGATTCTACTTGAATTTTGTTTAACAGTCGCTCAATTAAAAAACAAAAATCTCAGTTATCCACCCAATATATTATTATGAGAAAATATAAACTACTAACAAATAAAATTTCGGTACAATACAAGAATATAATTAAAAAAGGGTAACCATGAACTTTATAAACAACTTTACAATTAAACAAAAACTCCTAGCAGGTTTTTTTACAATTATTTTTATTGTAATTATATTTTCAGTTTATATTTATAGCAGCATAAATAAATTTGATGAAATTAGCGATACAAAAGCAATGAGATATGAACAAATGGTTGACCTTGAGATTGTTAACAATATTAATGCTGAGCTTTTGTTAAATGGTATGGATCTAATTGTAAAGAAAAAAGATGGTGTTATCTACCAAGAGTATATAGATACAAATAATGAACTTTTCAAAAAAATCTACTCACTAGAAGAAGAATTACTTTCAGATACCGATACTACTGAAGAGAAAGAGAATGTTAAATCCTTTATGAGTTCATTTAGAAAATTAGAACCTATATTAAAAGATGATTTACCAAGTTTAATCCTTAAAAAAGCTTCTGACGCTGAATTTAGAAGACTTGATGAAATTATTGATTCAACGGGAAGTAGTATGGACGATTCAATACATAAAGTACTGGATTCAATTGAAAAAGAATTAAAAGAAGCATCTGAGCTTGAAAGCAAGTATGCATCTACTATAAAACTGTATACAATTATAATTTCGTTCATTGTAGTTATTCTTTCGTTAATTATATCTAGTTTTATTTCGATAAACATCATCAGCTCAATAAATAATTTTCAAAATGGTTTATTAGAATTTTTCAAATATCTTAATAGAGAAATACAAACAGTTCATAAACTTGATGATAATACTAAAGATGAGATAGGAAAAATGTCACAACTTGTAAATCAAAATATAGAAATCACCCAAAAAAGTATTGAACAAGATAAGTGTGTTATTAAAGAGACTATTGATATTATTGATAAAGCAAAAGATGGATTTTATACTTATAAAATAAATGCACAATCTTCTAACCCTCAAACAGAAGAACTAAAAGAAAAAATAAATGAGATGTTTGAAATAACAAGACAAAATCTTGAAATAGTGACAAATGCACTTATACAATATGGAAATGCAAAATATGACTATAAAATCAACAGTAACATCTCAGGAAATATAGGTTCTTTAACTCAAGGCACTAATGCACTTGGTGACTCTATATCAGAAGTACTATCAATGATTGATAATACTTCAAAAAAACTATCTTCCAACTCCTCTGAACTAGCTGTTACATCAGAGCAATTATCCGCTTCTGCTATACAGCAAGCTGCTTCTCTAGAGGAAACAGCTGCAGCTATAGAACAAATCACAACAGCTATTGAATCGACAAGCCAGAGAACACAAGAGATGACACGAATCGCTCATCAACTAGAAAATACGAGCCATGAAGATGATCAGCTAGCACATAAAACAGGCGAAGCAATGGAAGAGATTGATAAAGCTACAAATGATATTGTTGAAGCAATTGGTATAATTGACCAAATTGCATTCCAAACAAATATTTTATCTTTAAATGCGGCAGTAGAAGCTGCAACAGCTGGTGAAGCAGGTAAAGGTTTTGCAGTCGTTGCTCAGGAAGTGAGAAACTTAGCAAGTAGATCTGCTGAAGCTGCAAAAGATATAAAAGATTTAGTATCATATGCTCAAACAAAAACAAAAGAAGGTAAATCTACAGCTGATAAAATGGTTGAAAGCTTTAATGATTTAAATGAAAAAGTAAATCAAGTTACTGAAAATATTAGCGAAGTAGCAGCTGCTGCTAATGAACAAAAACAAGGAATGGAGCAAATAAATTGTTCTATAAACCAGTTAGATAAAACTACACAAGAAAATGCAAATGCTTCAGAAATCGTTTCAAATAAAGCAATGAATTTAAGTGAACTTGCAGATAAATTAACTTCAATAGTAGAAAGAACACAGTTTGACACAAGTAAAACTAATCAAGTTTGTGATGTAAATATGGTATTTGATACAACAAAACTAAAATACGACCATATTACTTTCAAAGAAAAAAATTTTAAAGAGTTAGGAAATGGTAAAACATCAAAAATTACTAGTGCAACAGATTGTGATCTTGGTAAATGGATGAAGAGCCATGAAAATGAATCTTTTGCACAACATTCTGATTGGCAACAATTAAAAGAAAATCATGACGCTGTACATAATGGCGTGCAAAATTATATTGAACTAGACGCAAAAGATAAGACAAATCCACAGTTACATAAAATTGCACAAGATATAGAAAATTCAACAACATCTGTATTTAAGTATATAGATAAAATAAAAACTCACCATTGTGAAGAAACTAAATCTAATCAAACCATTCTCTAATAATTACAAACTAGCAAGCTTTTAAAAGCTTGCTTAAAATCATTATTCTAGAACAAGTACAAAGTCCTTATAATTTGAGTTTTAATGATTATTATTGTATTATTCCAGCAAATAATAACAAGGAATTAGAATGGGATTAGGTGTAGGTATCGTAGGACTTCCAAACATAGGTAAATCAACAACTTTTAATGCTTTAACAAAAGCACAAAATGCAGAGGCACAAAACTATCCGTTTTGTACAATCGAACCAAATAAAGCAATTGTTCCAGTTCCAGATAAAAGACTAGATGAGTTAGCTAAAATAGTTGATCCAGAAAAAATCCAACACTCTACAATTGATTTTGTTGATATTGCTGGTTTAGTAAAAGGTGCTTCTAAAGGTGAAGGTCTAGGAAATCAATTTTTATCAAATATTAGAGAAGTAGAAGTTATTTTACATATGGTAAGATGTTTTGAAGATCCAAATATTGTTCATGTTGAAGGTGATATTGATCCTATTAGAGATTTAGAAATTATTGAAACTGAACTTATATATGCAGATATCACACAACTTGATAAAAAAACTGATAGACTTAAAAAGGAAGCTAAATTTGATAAAAAAGCTGCCGCAAAATTAGAGATAGCAAAAGCATTAGCAGAGCACTTAGATGCGTTGCATCCTGTAAAAACTTTTGAGGATAGAGAAGATGAAAGCTTTTTAGAACTCGATAAAGAGTTACGATTTTTATCAAACAAAGATGTAATTTATGGTGCAAATGTAGATGAAGACTCACTAGTTGATGGTAACGCTTATGTTGAAAAACTTCAAGCACATGCAGACGAAGTTGGTGCTGATTTAATTATGCTTTGTGCTAAAATTGAAGAAGAATTAGTTGGCATGGAAGATGATGAAGCTTTAGAGATGTTAAATGATCTAGGTGTTGAAGAGTCAGGACTAGAAAAAATCATCCATAAAGCATTTGATAAACTTGGTCTTCAATCCTACTTTACTGCTGGTAAAATAGAGGTTAGAGCTTGGACTATTCCTAAAGGTTGTACAGCTCCAAAAGCTGCTGCTGTTATTCATAATGATTTTGAAAAAGGATTCATAAAAGCTGAAGTTATTGCTTATGAAGACTTTGTATCATTAGGTGGAGAAGCAAAAGCAAAAGAAGCTGGAAAGTTAAAACTTGAAGGTAAAGATTACATCGTTCAAGATGGTGATGTTATGCATTTTAGGTTTAATGTATAAACTTTTCGACCATAAAAAAGAGTTCAAAGAAGCTTTAAACATATCTATACCTATCATGATAGGGTATTTAGTTTTAGGCTTTGCCTTTGGACTCTTAGCCTCCTCTTTTGACTTAGATTGGCATATACCGATTTTAATGTCAATTTTTATTTATGCAGGTGCTTTACAATTTTTAGCAATCGGTTTTTTTAATATAAAAATGGGACTAATTGATATTGCAATTACAACTATCTTTGTCAATATTCGTCAATCATTTTACGGACTTTCATTACTAAAAAAATTTAAAAATACAGGTAAATTTAAAAAGTATCTTATCTTTGGACTTACTGATGAAACCTATGGATTACTTACAACAGTAGAAGAGAATAAAAAATTATCAAAAAAATATTTTTATTTTTTCCTTACAAGTCTAAATCAACTTTATTGGATTACAGGTACTATTTTTGGCACTGTTTTTGGAGCTACTATTAAGTTTGATACAAATGGTCTAGAGTTTTCACTCACTGCATTATTTGTAGTGTTGTGTATTGAACAATACAAAAGATTACAAAATATTTTATCATTTATTATAGGTGGTATAGCATCTATTATTGCATTTTTAGTGGTACCTAGTGATAAGATGCTAATAACTGCTATTCTTGTATCCTTACTTCTATTACTTACATTTAAACAAAGAATTGAAAATGACAAATAACGAAATATATTTAGCTATTATCGTAATGACTTTTATGAACTTTCTTACAAGAGTTTTTCCTTTTATATTTTTTCTTAAAAAAGACCCGCCTCCTATAATTGTATATATTGAGACATATTTCCCACCTGTGATTATGACTATATTAGTATTTTTTACAATAAAAGATGTAAACCTAGCTATTTTTCCTTATGGACTTAAAGAGATATCAGCAATATTATTTACAGCATTTTTACATATATGGAAAAAAAATTATCTCGTTTCTATTTTTCTTGGAACCCTCTTTTATATGTTTTTAGTACAAAATTAAAAAGCTTTCTTAATATTAGTTTAATCTCTAAGGGCGTATACTGTTATACAACTATTAAATAAAGGCTAAATTATGCAAATTAATTCAAATGGATATACAAAAGCTAACGAAAATGCATTACAAAATGCATATATGCAGGATAAAACTCCACAAAATGATAAAGGGAAAAAAGAACTCTCAGTAGAGGAACAGATTAATAAATCTGCTGTTGAAGTGTCTCTTTCTATGAATGCTCAAATTATACTTTTTGCAATGGATAGTAAAGATTTAGCTTCAAATAACGCAAAAGCACAAAATACAATTTTAAATTTTCTTTCTGGAAAAAAAATAGAAGGTGAACTCAGTCTTAAAGATATAGGATATGAGGGAAAACCTATCACAGAGCTAACAAAAGAGGAAGCAACAGAACTAGTTTCGGATGAAGGTTTTTTTGGAATAACTCAAACATCACAAAGAGTAGCAGATTTTGTATTCGGTTTTTCTGGTGATAATTTAGATATTTTAGAGCAAGGTAGAGAAGGTATTGTCCAAGGTTTTGAAGATGCCAAAAAAATGTGGGGTGATGAACTACCACAAATTTCTTATGATACTCAGGCAAAAACTTTAGAATTAATTGATGCTAAAATACAAGAGCTAAAAGACTCAAAAAGTCCTGAAACAATGGAAGCAAATTAGAATTTAAGCAACCATGTTCTCAAGTATTAATTTTTAATTAAGCTTGTGATCAAACTCAGGTACAATTTCTTGTAGTTTTTTTATCTTGTTATCACAAGATAAAAGCTCTTCAATTTTTTTATTTAATATATCAATGTCAAATATAGTAGGACTAGCAACTGTTATAGATTCATATTGAGTTTTTTTATCACTATCATTTATCAGTAACTCTTCATAGAGTTTCTCTCCAGGTCTTAGCCCACAAAACTCTATACTAATATCATCTCGTCCAGATAAAGTTATCATCTTTTGTGCTAAATCAACTATTTTGATTGGTTCACCCATATCAAGAATAAATATCTCTCCACCTTTTGCAATTGCACCTGCTTGAAGAACTAATTCACAAGCTTCAGGAATAAGCATAAAGTATCGTGTGATATCTGGGTGCGTTACAGTTATATTTTTTCCAGATTCTATTTGTGCTTTAAACTTAGGAATAACACTTCCACTACTTCCTAAAACATTTCCAAATCGTACTGCTACTATTTCTGTATTTTGAGCATTTACATTTTGGGCATATAACTCACAAATTCTTTTTGTTGTTCCCATTACATTTGTAGGTCTTACTGCTTTATCTGTTGATATTAATACAAACTTTTCTACATTATGTTTAATAGCCATATCAATACAATTCTTTGTTCCTATTATGTTATTAGAGATACCTTCTAAAATATTATCTTCTACTAATGGTACATGTTTGTATGCAGCTGCATGAATTACAATATCTGGTTTATATTTATTAAATGTACTGTCTAAGTATTCAATATTACGTACTGTTTGCATTACAGATATTATATTATTAGTTCCACTTTTTAATTCATCCGTAATCTGATAAAGATTAAATTCACTATGATCTAATAATATAAGCTGTGATGCACCAAATTTTTGACACTGTCTAGAGATTTCAGAACCAATACTTCCACCAGCACCAGTAATTAATACTTTTTTATCTTTAATAAAAGACTTAATAATTTTGGTATCTAAATCTTTTGGATGTCGTGCTAATAAATCTTCTACTGATATATCTTTTAACTGAGTAGAAAAATCTTTATCTCTTAAAATATCCTCTAACGAAGGTAAGATTTGTACCTCTTGAAAATAACTATGTAACTCTTCATATATTTCATTTATTCTTTTTTTAGGAGCTGATGGCATCGCTATTACGAGGAGTTCATATTTTTTATTTTTAAGCTTCTCTTTTAATGTTAATGATGAGATTATTTTTACAGAATCAATGCTTCTTCCTTGAACAATTTTATCATCATCACAAAAATACCGTATTTTATATTCAGAATTAATAAACTCCTCTTCTAGTTTGATTCCAGCTTTTCCTGCCCCGTAAATAACAACATTTTTTGTTTTTGTTACCGTATTACGATTAACAGTATAATAATATACATACATAATAAAGTTTATAGAAAAAATATATAAAAACAATTCACTTGCAAGAAATGCGAATCTAAATTCGCCATGATAATAAGGTGCATATATTAAAAAAGGAATAATATAAACAATACTTTTTATTAAAAAAGTTTTTTGAGTCACTTTAGACCATGAAAGAGAATAGTCTTTAAAAATTAAAGATGATGCAATCACACGCGTTATAATCACACTTATAACCAATACTATATCAAAAGATAAATGAAATATAAAGAAAGTCCATGAAAATGTTAGTGTAGTTAAAAATATGATTACTAAAAAATTTAGTATACGCTTATCTAAAACCATTAAATATCCTTCTTAATTTCTTTTTCAAAACTTTTTTTACTATCGACAAATTTCATCGTAATATAAAGTAATAATATAGCGATAAAAAAAGCAATAAAAATATTACTTATAAAATACACAAGTAAAAAAAGTGATATATTTACGACAATAGACCATGAACTTACTTGACAATGAGTCCATCCACTCTGTGTAAGTCTTTGATAAGCATGCTTATTATGTGCTTGACTTAATTTTTCTCCATTTAATTTTCTTCTTATTAAAGTTAATGTAGCATCAAACCAAAAAAGACCAAAAAGAATAATCCAAATCCAAAAATTTGATGATTCTTGATTAGTATAATATAATGTAAATATCGCAACATTATATCCAAGAAGAGTACTCCCTACATCACCCATAAATATTTTCGCTTTATTCCAGTTCCAATATAAAAATCCAAGAACGGCTACTAATAAAATTACAAAATGACTTCCCCCAAATAATATTAAACCTGCTACACTTAAGAAAACAGCTTCACTTCCTGCATAACCATTAATCCCATCTAAAAAATTATATAGATTTATAAACCATACAATTAGTAAAAATCCAAATATATTTGTAATAATTTTATTTTCAATAATAAACAATCCAAAGTCTAAATATTCAATACCTCCTAGTAAATATATTCCACCTATAGAAACAAGACTTTGCACTATCATTCTTAATTTTGCACTTAACTCATATATATCATCAAAAAAACTTACTACTGAGATAATGATACCTACAAGTAATGCATAAAATAAACTTACATCTATTTCATTAATATAAAAAAGATATAAAATCCCAATGAACCAAGTAAAAGCTATAGCAATTCCTCCTCCGTGTGGAGTGGGAACACTATGAGAACTTCTTTCATTTACTTCATCTAGCAAAGCATTTTTAATATAGTAGTTTTTAATATAGAATGTTAAGAAAAATGACAGAACCAATAAAATTATGTAATACATACTTGTGTAACCTCTTTAAAATAAATTTTATTTACTATATCTTTATCAAATTTAGTTTTTGCAATCTTATTTGATAATTTACCCATTGTATCTAGTTCTAACTTTGATAGTTTTGACATTTTTTCAATACATTGAGAAAGTGAACTAGCATCTTTAACATTACATAAATAACCATTATATTCATCTTTGACAACATCTTTACACCCTGCAACATTTGTAGTAATTATAGGTTTACTTGAACTTGCAGCTTCAATTAATAATCGAGATAATCCTTCCCTATAGCTAGGTAAAACAATTACATCAGAAATTTTAAAAAAATTCTTTATATTATCGGTTTGTCCAACATACTTAATAATCTTTTCCTTTTCCCATTCTGCAACTTCTTTCCTCTGTATAGAAGAAGGGTTGTCAAAATCAAACTGACCACCAAGTAAAAATACACAATTTTTATTTGTTTTTCTGAATAATTTTATAGCATCAATATATTCATATACACCTTTGTCTTTTAAAAGTCTAGATACAAGCATAAAAGTCATTTGTTTATTTCCCGTATTATATTTTTCAAAAATTGATGTATTTACACCTGAACCAGGAACGATAGAGGTTTTCTTTATATTAATTAAATTATTTAAAACAAAAAAATTTAAATCATCATTATTTTGAAAAAATACTTTTGTTGAAAAAGTTAATGAAAACTTATATAAATACTTCAAAATTTTAGATAAAGTATTTTCTTTTATTATTGCGGAACCTAGACCATTTATAGTGTTTAACGAAGGAATACCAGCAATTTTAGAAGCAATTGTTCCATATATATTTGGTTTTATAGTAAAA